>Ga0116226_10002002_pt1 | contig 17641 bp, 11 predicted proteins | sample S1TSphfallax_FD_89692 | JGI IMG/M metagenome (GOLD analysis project Ga0116226, IMG submission 89692) | Host-associated microbial communities from peat moss isolated from Minnesota, USA - S1T2_Fa - Sphagnum fallax MG | ecosystem: Host-associated > Plants > Peat moss > Unclassified | place: USA... | reverse complement strand
CTGCAGCTGCTGTTTCTACTCACCGGCGGCCAGCCGCTGCTCTTTCTACGCGTGGTCATAGTTGCGACGGTGAACGGGGTGGCCAATGTGCTGATCGACGGCGTGGTCACCAACAATCATCTTGCTCCGGGCGGGAGGGGATCGAACTCGACCCTGACCATCACCGGCAAGGACCTCTCGGCGCTGATGAACCAGTCCAACCTGAGCGGCTTTCCGTTTCCGGCCTGCCCGCCCGAGGCGCGTGTCGCCCTGATGCTACTCAAGTACCTGCCGCTCGGAGTCGTGCCGCTGATCATTCCCAGCGTGATGATCTACGTGCCCCTGCCTATCGACCAGATCCCCAGCCAGCAGGGTACCGACCTCAAGTACATACGAAACCTGGCCAAGGATGTGGGTTATGTCTTCTATATCGATCCCGGCCCGGTGCCAGGCATGAGCGTGGCCTACTGGGGTCCACAGATCAAGGTCGGGCCGGTGCAGCCGGCGCTCAGCGTGGACATGGATGCCTACACCAATGTCGAGAGCATGCAGTTCTCCTTCGACCAGGAGAAGAACCGGATTCCGCTGGTCTATATCAACAACCAGGAGACAGGGGTGAGCATTCCGATCCCGATCCCGCCGATCACCCCGCTCAACCCGCCGCTGGGGCTGATTCCGCCGCTGCCCACCAACCTCTTGCCGCCCGACCTGAAGCCGTTTCGCAGCGACCTCGCGAAGAAGCCGATTCCGCAGGCGATCATGATGGGCCTGGCCGCTGCTGCTGACTACGCCGAGGCGGTCTCCTGCGAGGGCACGCTGGACGTGACCCGCTACGGCGGCGTCTTGAAGGCGCGCCAGTTGGTCGGCGTGCGCGGCTCGGGACCGGCCTTCGACGGCCTCTACTACGTGAAGAGCGTGACCCATAAGATCAAGCGCGGGGAGTATAAGCAGAACTTCACGCTCACGCGCAACGGCCTGGTCTCGACGGTCCAGACGGTAAATCCATGAGCGATCCGGACGAGATTACAGAGACCTCCGAGCCCACCCGCTACTACGGCAAGTACCGCGGACTGGTCATCGAGAACATCGATCCCGAGCAGATCGGTCGGGTGATCGTGCAGGTGCCGGACGTGCTCGGCGAACTGCCTTCGAGCTGGGCGATGCCGTGTGTGCCGGCGGCCGGCATCCAGTCGGGCTGCTTCATCGTGCCGCCGATCGGCTCACAGGTATGGGTCGAGTTCGAGCAGGGCGACCCGGACTACCCGATCTGGACAGGAGGCTTCTGGGGCCTGGTCGCCGATGTGCCTGTCTTCGCGGTCGCGCCGCCGGCCATTCCGCCGGGGCAAAATATTGTGCTCCAGACCACCGGGCAGAACATGATCCTGGTCAGCGATGCGCCGCCGACCCCGGTGACTGGCGGGATTGTGCTCAAGAGCGTGAGCGGAGCGATGATCGTGGTCAACGAGACTGGCATTTACATCTCGAATGGCCAGGGCGCGACGATCACTCTGATCGGCCCGGCGGTCGACGTAAACCTGGGAGCGCTCACGGTGCTGGGGCCATGAGTTTGTGTATGAGAGGACGAGACGATGCCAGGACCGGTGCTGCATCTCGGCGCGACCGTGCTTTGCGCCCATGGCGGCCAGGCTGTGCCCACTGCGCCCAGCCCGGTCGTGCTGGTCTCAGGGATGCCGATTACGACCATCGCCGCGCCGTACACGGTCGCCGGGTGTGCCTTCGTTCCGCCCACTGGCAATGGGCCTTGTGTGACCGCACAGTGGGTGGTCGGTGCGGTGCAGGTCCTGAGCCAGGGTCAGCCGGTCGCGATTCTGACCGGAATGGCCACTTGCGTGCCAACGGGAACGCCGCTCTTGCCGGTCGAGGCGCAGACCCTGGTGCTGGCCACATGAGTACGCGGAGGTCCGGTCGATGAGCATCAGCTTTCCTTACCGGTTCGACGGGCGCGGGCGGACGGCCGAGGCCGCTCCGGCGGCTGCGGTGACCCAGCAGATCGAACAGGTGCTTTTCACCTCGCCGGGCGAAAGGGTCAACCTGCCTGACTTCGGGAGCGGGCTGCTGCAGCTGCCCTTTGCGCCGAACAGCCTGGAGATGGCGGCCGCGACGCAGTTCACCGTGCAGGGCGCGCTGCAGAAGTGGCTCGGCAGCTCGAACCCAGGCTGCGCCATCAAGGTCCAGTCGGTCGTCGCCGCAGCTCAGGACGCGATGCTCACCGTCACCGTGACCTATTCGATCCTGAGCACGGACGTGACCCAGGTCCAGACCTTCGTCTACGGAGCGGGCCAGTGATCTACAGCTGCTGCAACGAGAATCGCAGGAGCGCCGTGCTCGCGGGCACGGGCGCGATCCTCGCTGCGCCGAAGGTCGCGGCCCCGGGCGCGGGCTACGCCGTGGCCGACGTGCTGACGATCCAGGCCCCGGGCTCGAGTCTCAGCGCGACCGTCACCGTCACCGCGATCAGCGCGATCGGTGGGGTGACGGGCGTGTCGCTACTGGCCAACGGAACCAGCTACGCAACCGCGACAGGCGTGCCTACGAGCGGCGGCAAGGGCACAGGCTGCACGCTCAGCATTGTCTCCACCCCTAACGGGATCGACTACCTTGAGGTCCTCAACGCCGGCGCGGTGGCTGCCGGAATCCCGCCGCAGCCGCTGCTGCTGCTCTACTGCCTGCGGCCGGTCCCCACCTCGCTGACCTTCCGCAACGTGCTGATCACAGGCGGCGAGAGCATCACCGGGATCACGGCTGCCTGGATCGCGTCTGCCTCCGCGCCTCCCTCCGGAACGCCGGCAGCGCTGGCCAGCTACCTGGCGCTCTTGCCCAATGCGGCGATGGTTCTTGTCATCGAGCCCAGCGCCACCGGCGATCTGTCGCCGTACACCCTGCGGCTGGTCAAGGAGCTCGCCAGCGCCGAGACCGACCCCTTTGCCGTCACCGAGGTGCTGCCGGGCTTCGACCCGCAGCTGGCCGAGGTGCAGTTCAGCTTCCGGGTCGACTGCGGCGGGGGCTTCGACTGCGCGCCCGCGCCTGCTGACTGCCCCAGCACCCTATCTGCGCCGCCTGCGATCAACTATCTTGCGAAAGACTACGGCAGCTTTCGCACGGTGATGCTCGACCGGCTCAACCAGCTGCTGCCCGGCCGCATGGGCTCCGGCGAGCCGGACCTCGGCGTGGCGCTCGCGGAGGTGATCTCCTACGTGGGCGACCTGCTCAGCTACCGGCAGGATGCGATCGCGACCGAAGCCTACCTCGAGACCGCGCAGAGCCGCATCTCGCTCCGCCGGCACGCCGTGCTGGTCGACTACCACGTGCACGACGGGTGCAATGCGCGCGTCTGGATGCAGCTCGAGGTCGCCGGCAACCCGGGCACGCCGGTGCCGCTCGACCAGGCGAGCACCCGCTTCTACACCTACGCGCCCGGCATGCCGCCGACGCTCGCTGCCGGCTCCGGCAATGAGCGGGCGGCGCTGCTGGCCGGGGTGCAGGTATTTGAGCCAATGTACAGCGCGCAGCTCTACCCCGAGCACAACCAGATCCGCTTCTATACCTGGGGCGACGCCAACTGCTGCCTGCCCCAGGGCGCGACCGAGGCCACCCTGCGCGGCAGCTACCCGAATCTCAAGCCGGGCGATGTGCTCATCTTCGCCGAGAAGCTTGGCCCCGAGACCGGCCAGCCCGGCGACGCTGACCTGCGCCACCGCTGCGCTGTCCGGGTGACCAGCGTGGCTACGAAGGACTCGAGCGGCAACCTGCTCGCCGATCCGCTCTATGCGAGCGATGGCACGCCGGTCACCGGTCCCGGGCAGAGCCCCGTGGTGCTCACCGAGATCGAGTGGGGATCCGCCGATGCGTTGCCGTTCGCGCTCTGCATCTCGTCGACCTATGTCGACGCCAGCGGCAAGAGCCATAGCCTGGGCGATGTCAGCGTCGCGCTGGGCAACGTGGTTCTGGCCGACCATGGGCTCTCGCTCGACTCGATTCCGATCGGGACGGTGCCTGCGTCCTTATATATGGCGGTTCCCGCGACCGGGGCGGACCGGTGCCAGAGCGTCGCCGCCGTCAACCCTCCAGTGCGGTTCCGGCCGGTCGTTCCGGACAGCCCGATCACCCAGGCTGCGCCGCTGAACATAACGGCCGGTCTGCCGAGCCTCACCCTCTCCGCAGCCGATCTGATGAACGTCATCGCGAGCGACGCGGTGCCTGCGATCACGCTCGCCTCCCCGGGCACTACGTGGCTGCCGCAGCAGGACCTGCTTGAGAGCGGCGAGTCGGACACGGCTTTTGTCGTCGAGGTCGAGTCGGACGGCACCGCAAGCCTGCGCTTCGGTGACAACACCAACGGGCTCGCGCCGGACACGGGGACGAGCTTCACGGCCAGCTACCGGATCGGCAACGGCAGCGTGGGCAATGTGGGGGCGGAGAGCGTGGTCTTCAAGGCGGCGCACCCGAGTGTACAGTCCTGCACGAACCCGATGCCGGCCTCGGGCGGCACCGACCCCGAGACAGCCGACCAGATCCGACGCCGTGCGCCCCAAGCGTTTCTCACCCAGGATCGCGCGGTCACGCTGGCTGACTACGAGGCCATCACGGAGAGTCAGGCCGGGGTGGATCAGGCCGTCGCCACGCTCCGGTGGACGGGCAGCTGGTACACGGTCTTCCTCGCGGCTCAGCCTCTCGGCGGGGGCAACCTGTCCCCCTCCCTGCGGACGAGCCTCAAGACGCGAGTAGGGCAGTACCGGCTCATGGGTCAGGATCTGGAGCTCGAGTCGCCGCAGTATCTTTCGCTTGAGATCGAGCTGCGGGTCACGGTCGATCCGAACTACTTTCAGAGCGATGTTGCAGCGTCGCTGCAGGCGGTGCTCGGCAACAGGATGCTCCCGAACGGGCAAAAGGGGCTGTTCTACCCGGATAACTTCACCTTTGGCCAGACGGTCTACCTGAGCCCGGTGTACGCGGCCGCGCGATCGGTCGCCGGGGTGGTGGCTGTGGTTGCGACCAGGTTTCAGCCGCAGGGTAGCGGCAGCGCGCAGTACTTGTCAGCCGGGGCGATCCGCCTGGGAACGCTGCAGATCGCCCGGCTCGACAACGACCCCAGCTACCCCGATCACGGGCGGCTGACCCTGAACCTGGAAGGTGGCAAGTGAGCTGCGGCGGCTATAACTCAAGCTCAGGATGCACCTGCGGCTGCTGCGCTGGGACCAGCGTCCAGACGCCGCAGGCGATCGACAACCTGCCCGGGCTGCCGGCGGTCGGCTACCGGGTGGGCAGCTGGGCCGCGTTCAAGGAGTCGATGCTGGCCCGGCTTTCGAGCTCGGAGTACCCCGCGCTCGCGCCGCTCAAAACTCGCACCGACGACGACTTTACTATCGCCTTTCTCGACGCGACCTCGATTGTGCTCGACATCCTGACCTTCTACCAGGAACGGCTGGCGAACGAGAGCTACCTGCGGACCGCGACCCAGCTTCGCTCGCTCACCGAGCTCTCGCGGTTGATCGGCTATCAGCCCGCGCCGGGCGTCTCGGCCAGTGCGTACCTCGCCTTCACGCTGAAGACCGCGCCCGGCCACGCGCCCGACCCGTCCGCCTCGGCCATCACGATTCCGGCGGGGACGCGGGCCCAGAGTGTTCCCGCGCAGGGCCAGACGCCGCAGACCTTCGAGACCTCGGCCGCCATCGCCGCAAAGGCCGCCTGGAACGCGCTGCCGGTGCAGACCGGGCAGCCCTGGACGCCGCCGGGCGCGAACGGCGTCTACCTGAGCGGCACTGCGACGCAGCTCCAGGTGGGCGACTGGCTGCTCATCCTCGGCGCGGCGCGCGAGCAGTGGGACCCGTCGCTTGGGCTCTATCGATGGGCCGACGGGCACTTTGAGGCCCCGCGGGAGCAGTGGGCCCTCGTTGCCGTCGAGAGCGTGCAAGTCGACACCGCGCGCAAGCTCACCTATGTCTCCTGGGGCGGCCCGGTCGGCCACTCCATGCCGTTGCTGCTCTGGGGCGGCCGCAGATGGAGGACTCCGGACTGGACGACCGCCAAGGTATTCGCCCTGCGGCAGAGGGCGGCGCTCTTCGGCCACAGCGCGCCCAGCCCCTACCTGTTCGTCAACCTGAACGCCCCGGCGGCCACCCCGGCCACCAGCCTGCCGTCGCTCATCACGGTCGCCTCCGGCGTGTGGAGCTGGAACAACTACCAGATTCAGGACGCGGCGCACGTCGACCTCGACGCCGCTTATCCCAAGCTCGTGGCCGGGAGCTGGCTCGTGCTTGCCAGCGGCGGACTGGCGCAGCTCTACCGGATCAGCAGCGCCGCCTCGATCTCCCGCTCCGCCTTCGCCATGAGCGGCAAGGTGACCGAGCTGGCGCTCGACTACGCCGACCCGAATCTCGCCTCGCTCTTCCCGTTACAGGGAACCGAGGTCCTCGGGCAGAGCGAGCAGCTCACTATCGCCCAGCAGCCTCTCACCTGGCCGCTCTACGGAACCGCGCTCGACCTCGACGGCTTCCTGCCCGATCTCGCGGGCGTCACGGCCGTCGCCCTTGCCGGCACGAGCCAGAAGCTTGCCGTGGCGGACGGCGTGTTCGGGCTCATGTTCACGCCCGACGAGGTCGCACTCGCCCCCATGTTGCTCCATCCGGGCGACTTGCTCACGGTGACCGATCCATCAGGACTGCCGCTGAGCCCGGACGGCAGCCCCCAGGACTGGCTGCCCTCGACCGCGGCGCTGCCCATCCGGGTGCAGGACGCGGCCGGCCGCCCGGGTACGGTGACCGCCGCGCCCAGCCAGTTCACCCTGGCTCCCTCGGCCGGCAGCGACCCAGTGGTGCGCGAGTTCGCGCTGGTCAGCTCGGTGGCCGCCCAGCTTACGCCCTATCCGCACACGCGTATCCAGCTCCAGGCGAACCTGCAGTACTGCTACAACCGCGCAGCCACCAGCGTGAATGCCAACGTCGCGCTCGCCACCCACGGCCAGTCGGTCAGCGAGATCATGGGCTCCGGCTCGTCCGCGATGCCCAACCAGAGCTTCATGTTGCGGCAGTCTCCGCTCACTTACGTGCACGCGCCTACCGCCTCCGGACGGCAGAGCACCCTGCAGGTGCGTGCCAATGGCGTTCTCTGGGCCGAGGCGCCGAGCCTCTATCAGCAGGGTCCGGCGCAGCAGGTCTTTGCGACGCTTAGTCTTCCTGCAGCAAACCAGCCCGGCATCACGACCGAGGTGCTCTTCGGCGATGGTGTCGAGGGCTCGACGCTGCCTACGGGGCAGAACAATCTGCAGGCCAGCTACCGGATCGGCTCTGGGTCGTCGGGCAACGTCGCCGCTGCCGCGATCACGACGCTGATCGACAGGCCGCTCGGGGTGAGCGGCGTCCTCAACCCATCGGCAGCCACCGGTGGCCAGGACCCGCAGGCCCCGGACGCGGTCCGCGCGAGCGCTCCGCAGACCGTGCTCACGCTCGGACGCGCGGTCTCGCTCGCCGACTACCAGAACTTCGCGGCGACCTTCGCCGGGGTTGCCAAGGCCTATGCGACCTGGATCCCCTCCGGTCCGGGCCGCGGAGTCTTTCTCACCGTGGCCGGCGTGGGCGGCGCGGCGCTGCCTCCCGGCAGCCCGACCCTCACCAACCTGGCCGCCTCGCTGCGCAGCTACGGCAATCCGCTGCTGCCGATCACCGTGGCCAGCTATGTGGAGACGCTCTTCTCCTTCACTGCCAGCCTGCGGGCGGACCCTCGCTACGTCGAGTCCGCAGTCGAGGCCGTGGTGCTCGCCACGCTCACGGCTAACTTCAGCTTCGCCGCACGCAGCTTCGGCCAGCCCGTGGGCCTGGACGAGATTACCGCCATCATCCAGGCGGTTCCTGGCGTCGTCGCGGTCACGGTCTCAGGGCTCACGCGCGGCATCTCGAGCACCGGTGGCGACCTGGCCGGCCTGGGTGGCACGGCTTCGGTCTCCGGTTATAACCAGTGGCTGGCTGGCCAGGTTAGCTTGACCAGGCAAGTCGCCGACACCCCGCTCCAGCTGTCCGCCGCCCTGCCCATCGCCAGCCGGACGGCCCTGCCCCAGCCTGCCGAGATACTCGTCCTCGCGCCCGGCCAGATTCTCTTCGGAGTGCTCGCATGAATATCGACGGACAGCGCCTGCTCGATCTGCTGCCTGCCCTTTACCGTCTGCGCGACGCCGAGGTCGCTGCCGGGCAGGGTCTGACTGGCGGCACGGCCGGCCCGCTCGAGGCTCTGCTCACGCTGGTCGCCGAGCAGCTTGCGATCGTCTCCGGCAACCTCGACCAGCTCTACGACGACCAGTTTATCGAGACGTGCGCGCCCTGGGTCCTACCTTATATAGGTGACCTGATCGGCTACCAGGCGGTGAACGGGGTTGCGCCTGCGGTCGCGAGTCCACGAGCCGAGGTCGCCCACACGATCTCGTTCCGCCGCCGCAAGGGTACCGTGCTGGTGCTGGAGCAACTGGCGCGCGACGTGACCGGATGGGGCGCGCATGCGGTCGAGTTCTTCCGGCTGCTCGCGGGCTCGCAGTACATGAACCACATCCGCGCGGCGAGCGGCGGCACCGCCGACCTGCGTCAGTGGCAGACCGGCGTTTGGCTGAACACGGCTTTTGACTGCGTCGCGCATAACGCCGATGTGCGCCGGATCGCGAGCGGGCGCGGCCGGCACAATATCCCGAATGTCGGCATCTTCCTGTGGTCGCTGAACTCGTATAGCCAGACGCTGTCGCCGGCGGCCCCGTCAGCCGCGGGGTGCTACCGGGCAAATCCGCTGGGCGCGGATATGCCGCTCTTCACCCGCCCTGTCCCACAGGGCGCGCAGATTACGGCTGCGGCCCAGCCGGTCAATGTTCCGGGGCGTCTGCGGCGGCGTGTGCTCTGCGACGACCTGCAGAGCGGTGCCCCGGTCTACTACGGCGCGGGCAAGAGCCTCGCGATTACGATCAATGGCACGCTCGTTCCTGCCAGCCAGATCCGGGTTGCGACCCTCGCCGGCGCGGATGGCCACTGGGTCAATCTGCCCGTCGCAGGGAGCCCGTACCTGGCTGCGGTCGACCCCGAGCTGGGCCGGATCGCGCTGCCGCCCGTCGCCGCAGGTGCGGCCGCTCCGGTCCTCCAGACATCGTTCGAGTACGGATTCAACGCCGACCTCGGCTCCGGCGAGTACCCACGCGCAGCTACGTTTTCGGCCAAGCCGAGCCAGCCGGTGTTGCGGGTTCCGGCGGATCACCCCACCGTCCATGAGGCGCTCGCCGCCCTCAACGGCGCGGGCGCGGGCGTGGTCGAGATCAGCAACAGCGGCGTCTACACGGAGCCCGCCGGTTTGACTATCGCGGTCGCAGCCAACGGCCACGTTGAGCTGCGAGCCGCGGACGGAGCCCGGCCTACGCTGGTGCTCGGGGCGGCCATCACGGTGACGGGCGGCGCATTGAGCTCGGCTGACCTGAACGGTCTGGTCATCAGCTGCCCGCCTTCTGCGGCAGCCCCGGCAGCTCTCGTCCATGTGCCTGCCGGAGCCGCAAACGGGCTCAGTCAACTCGGGCTGACTCATTGCACCCTGGTTCCGGGCTGGTCGCTCTCGACCAGCGGCGACCCTGTCTCGCCCACGCAGCCAGCGCTCGTCGCCGAGACGCCGGGGTTCGCCCTGGTCGTCGCGAAGAGCATCTGCGGCCCCATCCGGCTGCACCGGTCGGCAACTGCAGCTGTCTCGGACAGCTTTCTCGACGCTACGGCACTCGCCGGCGTGGCCTACGCCGGGCTTGACGGCGCGGCCGGAGGCGGAGCGCTCACCCTGTCTGCTTGCACGGTCGTCGGTAAGGTGCACGCTACCCTGTTCTCGCTGATCTCCGGCTCCATCCTGCTGGCGGGGCTGGCTCCGGCCGACACCTGGCCCGCAGCCGTGTGGGCCGACCGCCGCCAGCAGGGCTGCGTTCGCTTCAGCTATCTGCCGGGTGCTACCATCGCGCCGCAGCGTTTTGAGTGCGTCACCCAGGCGGCCGGGTCGCCCGAGCCGCACTTCTACACCCTGCGCTACGGCCAGCCCGAGTACGGCAAGCTGCTCGCCTCAACCGATGATGCGATCCGCCGCGGCGCGGAGGATGGCGGCGAGATGGGCGGCTTCCACTTCGTCCTCAACCCCCTGCGCGAGGCCGACCTGCGCGTGCGCCTGGCGGAGTATCTCGCGGTCGGCATGGAGTGCGGCCTGATCTACGCGACCTGATCGATGCAACCTGATCGACACCACTTGAACCGCGCCACCCCGGGCGCACCCGTTACCAGCCGTCTCCAGAGGGAAGCGGCGCAAGAGGAGAAGCAACATGGCGGGCGATATATCCCGGTCCACCTTCAACCCGAGCAAGCGATACACCGGCGTCCGCCAGCAGCAGGGCAGGGTCAGTCTCGACGCCGACTGGAACGAGCAGGTCGACATTGCGACCCACCGGCTCAGCACCGAAACGGTTGACCTGGTCGGCCCAGCGAGCGCGCCACGCGACACGGCAGGCTTCGCTATCGGACAACCCGGCCCGAGCTTCGCCGCCAACGACCTGACGATCTCCGCAGGCCGGATGTACGTAGCTGGGCGCCTGTGTGAGATCGCAGCGGGTCCGGTGCCGATCGAAAACTTTACCGGGGACGGTACCGCAGCCGCCGGAACCCAGGTGCAACTGGCCTCCACTGTGGTCGACGGCATCGCGTTGCAGCCGGGCCAGTGGGTGGAGCTCTGGGCGCAAGGCAGCCCGGCGCCCGGCCCGCTGCTCGTGCAGATTACCGCTGTGAATGCGGCAGCCGGCAGCGTAACGTTTGCGTCGTCAGTGAGCAGCCTCGGCAGTCCGAACACCAGCCCCCAGCTGCAGCGGGTGACCACCTACCTCACCCAGCCGGACTATCCCGCGCCGCCGTTGCTACCCACATCTGGCAGCGCCATCGTCTATCTCGATGTGTGGGAGCGCACCATGACCGCGCTCGACGACCCTTCGATCGAGGAGATCGCGCTCGGCGGGGCGGACACGGCCACGCGCACCAAGACTGTCTGGCAGCTCAAGCTGCTGCCGGTTCCGGCCGGGACCTCCTGTTCTACGCCCGACTCGGCGATCGCCGGCTGGCAGACGCTGATTACGCCGTCCGCAGGGCAGCTCACGACCGGGGTCGTGCCCTCGGCGAGCGCAGGCGCCTGCACGATCGCCTCGAACAGCGGCTTTACGGGGATGGAGAACCAGCTCTACCGGGTCGAGATTCACCAGCCGGGCGCGCCGGCTACCGGGCCGGTCACGTATCCGGTCGCGGCCGGCGTCGCTACGTTCAAATGGTCGCGTGACAATGGCTCGGTCGCGACTGGCGTGACCGCCATCACCGCTACCGCGAGCTCGGCCGGTATGTCGACGAGCCAGCTGACGGTGCTCAGCACCGGCCGGGACGCGGTGCTCTCGTTTTCGCCGCAGAACTGGGTCGAGGTGACCGACGACTACCTCGTGCTGATGGGCCAGCCGGGCGAGCTGCACCAGATCGACTCGAACGGAGTGGACCAGACCCGCGCCACGATAACTCTGAAGACCCCGGTCTCGGCGGCGCTGCTCGCCCGCCTCACTGCGCCGATCAACTATCACACCCGCGTCACGCGCTGGGACCAGGGCGGCCAGGTGCTTGTCGCCGGAAGCGGGACGCTCTGGGCGGACCTGACCGTCGCCGCCGCCACCGGCGATATTCCTGTGCCCCCGGCGGGCACGGCGCTGGTGCTTGAGAACGGCGTCACGGTCTCCTTCAACCTGAGCTCGGCGACCGGCTCGCTCAACACGGCCGATAGCTGGATCTTCGCGGCGCGCACCGCCGACGGCTCGGTCGAGAGCCTGACCCAGGCGGCGCCCTCGGCGATCCGGCATCAGTACTGCCGCGTTGCGACGATCAGCTTCGACGCGACGCCGTGGGCGATCTCGGACTGCCGCCAGCTCTTCGCGCCCATGGCCGACCCCGGCGTCCACGTCACCGCAGTCTCGCTCACCGGGCAGGACCAGGGGCTGCTCAATGACAGCACCATCTCGGTGCAGCAGTTGGCCAACGGCATCAGCGTGGTCTGCGACGGGGCGATCGACCCGGCGACCGTGACCCAGCCTGCCAGCACGCAGGTGGTCGCGCCGAACACCCAGTCGGTCAGCGGCTGGGCGCAGGCCACCTGCTTTGTGACGATCCGGCTGCCCATCGTCAGCGGCAACGCCATCTATGGCTTTCAGTCGTTCACCCTCAGCTCGACGGTCGCTCTCGATACCAGCCAGACGACGATCCAGTGGAAGCCGACCGCAGCGGCCATCGCCGGGCTTACGGCGCAGCTGTCGACGCTCGCGACCCAGACCTCCACCGCCGTTCCGCCGACGATTCCGTCGCTGCTGGCGCACCTGATCCTCAAGGGTGACGCGATCTGGTCGGTCAACAATCCGGAGATCTACCTCGACGGCGAGGTCTTTGGCACGCCCTATCTCGATGCGAACGGCGTGCAGCACACCGGGCTGCAGCTGCCGAGCGGCGATGGCCGGCGCGGCGGGGACTTCTCGATGTGGTTCTGGCTGACCTCCTTGCCCGCTCTGACGATCTCTTCGACCAGCCTCGGATTCGTGCCTACGCCGGTCGGCGTGGCCAGCCCGCCGCTGACTCTGACGCTCAGCAACACGACAGCGGCGGCGCTGCCGGTCACCTTTGCCATCACCGGTAACTTCGCCCAGACGAACAACAGCGGCGGCTCGCTCGCGGCCGGGGCCTCCTGCACCATCAATGTCACCTTTACCCCTCCCCCGACGGCGGCCGGGGTACTCACCGGTCAGCTGACCATCACCAGTGGGAACACGGTGATCGCCGTTCCCCTGAGCGGTACCGGCGTGCCCTTCCAGTTGTCTGTGCTGCCGTCGCGGATCGACTTTGGCGGGCAGGTGCAGAACACCACCGGCGCGCCGCAGACGATTACGCTGACCAACAGCGGAGCGGCGACGACCCCGGTCGGGATCACCAGCATCAGCAACGTTTCGAGCAACTTCGTTCACTCGACGACCTGCGCGAGCCTCGCCGCCGGCGCCTCGTGCACGATCACGGTGCAGTTCACTCCCAAGGTGACGGGCGCGATCAGCGATACTCTCACGATCGTGACGAGCCCGGCCGGGCTGGTCTCCCCAATCGTGCTGACCGGCACCGGGACGCAGCCGAAGAACGTTACCAAGGATGTCAACGATTCGAAGGTGATCCGGGATGGGAAGCTCCTGCGGGATAAGGGCGGGCAGCGGGAGCAGGTGATCAACAGGCCAATCGGCTCGCCTGTGCTCCTGGCGCATCCGGCGATAGAGCCGCTTGCGCCGCAGGAAGAGGCGGTTGGCCGGGCATTCATCCAGCCGGAGGAGCGGCCGGCGGTCGGGCGGCAGGCGCTCGACGAGCCTGCGCCCGAGGAAGCTCCTGGGGTTAGTTCGGCGGGACAGGATCCGGGTGCGGGTCCGGATGAGCCGGGTCAGGCGAAGAGTCAGGAGCCCCCAGAGTGAGCGGGAGACCGGCACGGGCGCCGGCGGGATCGAGCGCTTGATCGTCATCGTGGCCAGCCGGTGGGATGACTCCGCGCGGGCGCTCGCTGGGCGCTGGGCCGGCTGCGATGCCCGGGTGATGACCCCGCGCGATCTCTCCCGGCCGGGTTGGCGGCAGCGTTTTGGCTCGTCCGGGCGGATCGGTGACGGAACAGGGTCGACCCTGGTTGTCGATGGGCGCATCGAGCCGCAGGACCGGGTCGCCGGCGTGTTGACCCGGCTGGCGGGTGTCGCGGAGCAGGAGCTCGGCCATATCGAGCCTGCGGACCGGGCGTACGTAGCGGCGGAGATGACGGCGTTCCTGCTGGGCTGGCTGGCGAGCCTGACTTGTCCGGTGGTCAACCGCCCGACGCCTGCCTGCCTTACCGGTCCGGGTTGGGGGCGGGAGCGGTGGGCTCTGCTTGCGGCCCGGTCTGGGATGCTCGTCGAGCCGATCCGGTCTGGGACTTTCTCTGGGACTTGCTCTAGGACTTCGGCTGTCGGAACCGCAGGGCAGCCCGACCCGGGTCCGGATGCCTGCAGCGTGACTGTCGCCGGTGAGTCCTGCTTCAGCGAGGCCGATCCACAGCTGCGGGAGCAGGCGAGAAGGCTGGCGCGGCTGGCGGGGGTGGAGGTACTGGGCGTGCGGTTCACCTCCCCGGCTTCATCTAGCGCGCGCTTTCTCGGCGTTGACCTGCAGCCGGAGATCACCGGCGAGCCGGAGGCGCGGGCTGTCCTCGAAACCCTGCTGAGCGCCAAGCGGGCTGCCCGATGAGCGATGGCCGGGTCGTCCTGCTGTGGGGTGTGCCCGGGGATGCGCCTTTGTCCGCTGTCTACCAGGCGCTGCAAGCCAGGGGCTGCCCGGTCGTGCTGCTCGACCAGCGCAAGGTAGCCGAGACCGAGATCGATCTGACTGTGATTCCTGGGCAGTGCGTCGAGTGCGGCCTGGAGCTCGCGGCGTTGGAGGCCGATGCCCCGCATGAGCCTGCCCGACAGCCGGAGGCCTCGCAGCCGGAAGTAAGCGGCACGCTGCGGACCGGCGAAGCGAGCTACGATCTGAGTGCGATCCAGTCAATCTACCTGCGGCCTTACGATCACGCCGAGCTGCCCTGGGTCGCGGCCGAGAGCCCCGGCAGCGGTCTATGGAGGCACGCCTCCGCGTTCGAGGAGGCCCTGACCACCTGGGCCGACCTGACCTCGGCGCTGGTGGTCAACCGGCCCTCGGCCATGGCGGCCAACGGTTCGAAGCCGTACCAGGCCGCCTGGATCGCCTCCTTCGGCTTGCGCGTGCCGGAGACGCTCATTACGACCGACTCTGCGGCTGCGCTCGGGTTCTGGCGCGAGCACGGCGAGGTGATCTACAAGTCGCTCAGCGGCACACGGAGCATCGTCTCGCGGCTGCGGCCGGAGCACGCCGCCCGCCTCGAACATCTCGCCGCCTGCCCCACGCAGTTTCAGCAGTACATCGCCGGCGTCGAGCATCGGGTGCACGTGGTTGGCGAGCATGTCTTCGCCTGCCGCATCCGCTCCGGGGCCGACGATTACCGCTACTCGGCTGAGCCCGTGGAAATGGAGGCCTGCGAGCTGCCGGAGGAGATCGCCCGGGTCTGCGTGCGGATGGCGGCGGCGATGAATCTGCCCCTGGCCGGCATCGATCTGCGCTGCACCCCGGAAGGGGAGTGGTACTGCTTCGAGGTCAACCCCTCGCCGGGGTTTACGTACTTCGAGGCGAAGTCGGGCCAGCCGATTGCCGCCACTGTCGCCGCACTGCTGGCGGGCTGCGGCTCTCGCTGATCATCACGGACCGGCAGCAGACGAGTGAGCCCCGCCCCTGCCTTCGCGCATCTTCAACTGGGAGGCCTGCAATTGATGACCGAAACGAAAGAATTCAGCGCCCGTCTGCTGCCGGAACTTGAGTCTGAACTCGCCAAGACGCGCCGGGTGCTCGAGGCCGTGCCGGACGGGCATAACGATTTCAAGCCGCACGAGAAGTCCATGCTGCTGAACCGCCTGGCCGGCCACACCGCCGAGTTCGCAGGCATCGCCGCGCTCATCCTGACCCTTCCGGGCATCGACATGGGCACCCCGGCAGACCCACGGAAGATTCTGCGAATGGAGACCCGCGACAAGCTGCTGGCGGAGTTCGACGAGATGACCGCGAAGGCCATTGCGGCGATGAAGGAGACGACCGACGCGGCGCTCGATGAGAGCTGGACGCTGAGCCGCAAGGGGCAGCCGGTCTTCACCGGGACGCGCTTGATGGCCTACCGCAATATCGCGCTCAACCACATGATGCATCACCGGGGGCAGCTTACGGTGTACCTGCGGCTGCTCAACCAGCCTGTTCCGGGGACCTTTGGCCCGTCGGCGGACGGGGTATAGTCAGCCGTTAGCTTCGCGAGGAGCCGCGCCAGTAGATCGCCGCGCCGCACAGGTTCATGACCACAGCGGCGCCGAAGACCTCGGCCGCGAACCCCAGCTTGCTGGTCACGGTGACGATCGGCACCAGCCCGAAGCCCATCGCCAGCAGCGTGACCGCGAACCCGCACGCCGAGGCGATCTTCGTCCATAGCCCGGCAGGCTTTCCCAGGCGCGCACCTGCGGCCAGCGGGATGGCCAGCATCAGCAGATAGTAGGCCCCGTAGCCAAAGTTGGCCGCCTGCACGAGCAGCTGGTAAGCCTCCTGCTTGGCCGAGAGGGCGTTTGCGAGCAGCCCGGCGCAGAGCGCGAGCGAGACCATCACCGTGATCGAGCGGACCGGCGTCTCCCAGCGCGGATGCAGACGGGTGAACCAGGCGGGCAGCAGCCTGTCCCAGCCGGCGACCATGGGCAGGCGGCTGGTCTCGGCGAGGATGACGGCGAACTGGGCTACGTTTGCGACCGCGAGCAGGAGGATCGCGCCGCGCCCCAGCAGTAATCCGATATCAAGACTGCTGCCGGCGCCCCCGCCGAAGGCCGCCGCCAGCAGCTGCGGGATCGGCCCGGTCAGATCGACCTGGCCCGCAGGGATGTAGGTCAGGATCGACCCGGTGCTGAGGATGTAGAGCAGCGCGATTGCCGGTGCGGCGATCCAGGCCGAACGCAGGATCGCCCGGGCCGGGTCGCGCGTCTCGCCGGCAAAGACGGCTACCTGCTCGAGGCCGGTAAAGCTGTTGAAGGCGATCTTCGAGAAGAGGTTGAGGGTGAGCAGGGTGAAGGCGGGCAGGGCGAACTGAAAGGGCGGCTGCGGCGAGTGGTGCGGGTGCGCCGGGCTCGCATGCGGATGGTAGACGAGCAGCGCGATCATCAGCAGCATGACCAGCACCATCACAGACGTGCCGAAGTGCGCGACCCAGCGCCCGATCGAGAAGCCCGGGATGTTCACGAGCAGGATCGCGACAAAGATGACGAAGGTGAGCGAGAGGATGAGTGCGTGGCTCTCGGACATCCAGCCTGCGCGAGGGCCCAGGCCGTAGGCGAGGCTGGTCGCGGTCTGGATGCCGAGGCTGCTCGACATCAGCAGCGCCCAGAGGGCGAAGTTCCACGCGCTCATGAAGCCGGCGAACGGGCCGAAGACGTACTTGGTCCACTGGTAGACGCCGCCCTCCTCCGGCCAGAGCCGGGCGCAGAAGGTGACGACCGCAGCCGAGGGCAGGAAGAAGAGCAGGATGGAGGCCAGCCACAGGGCCATGTGGGTGCCACCCTGCCGGGCTGCGTAGCCGGCCCAGGTGACGCCCATCACGAGCAGGATCTGCATCGGCACCAGGTCGCGCAGCCTGAGTTCCCGCTTCAGTTCGTGCCCGGTGTCGACTGCGACGCTCATCCGGCCTCCCTGTGATTCTTTTTGAATCGTAGGGTAGCAGACTTGATCGCTCAGGCCGGAGTTCTGGCGAGCAGCACCGTGGGCTGCTGTTTGTAGGTCGTGTGCCGGTAAGGGAGGTAGCCGTTCTTCCCGGCCAGCTTGAACGAAGCCGCATTGTCAGGGTGGATGAGGCAGACGGTCTGCTGCTCCGGTCCGAAGTGCTGGTCCGCCCAGCGCAGCGCGGCGCGCACGCCCTCCGCCCCATAGCCCTTGCCGTGCGCCCGGGAGGCGAATGCCCAGCCCATCTCCGGCGAGTCGATCGGGGGATCGATCTCGCG
>Ga0116226_10002001_pt1 | contig 17641 bp, 17 predicted proteins | sample S1TSphfallax_FD_89692 | JGI IMG/M metagenome (GOLD analysis project Ga0116226, IMG submission 89692) | Host-associated microbial communities from peat moss isolated from Minnesota, USA - S1T2_Fa - Sphagnum fallax MG | ecosystem: Host-associated > Plants > Peat moss > Unclassified | place: USA... | reverse complement strand
TCCAGACGCAAAGGAAACGAGGCCGCTGCCTGCAAATCATGCGCAGCAAGTTCACGATGACAGCTGTGTAGCAGGGAGTCTGCCAACAGGTAATTAATGACGCAAGGTTCCTCATTCAGAATCGCACGGCTGGCTGGGCTTTGTCTCTCCGTCCCCTGCACCGTGTTCATGAAATGCATTTTTAGAATCGAGCTGGCAGCACCTGCATGCGCGACCATCGTGACCTTTGCCGCAGCCGTTTCTGCAAGGCCGATCCAGGCCAGCGAAAAGCCGCCATGGTCAACGGCGATGCGGCAAATGGCATTGAACAGATATTGCGGGTCTTCGGCACGGACTATGGCGCGATTGATCTGGCTGAACATCCCGTACAGGCGCGTCATGCGCTCCAATTCCCCCTGTATCTGGAACAGATCGGAATTCGGGTCAACCAGGGTCATGTGACGCTCCCCAGCAGGCGCTCCAGCCTTTCCTTCAACTGCCAGCGATCAATCGGCTTGGGTAGCAGGTCAGCAACGCCCGCGGCAAGAAGCCGCATGCGCGACCCCGCATCATCCAAGGCAGTGACCATCACAATGGGGATATCGCGTGTACCTTCATCACCTTTCAAACGCCGCACTACCTCGAAGCCATCCATACCCGGCATCATTAAATCAAGCAGGATCAAGTGAGGCCTGTCAGTAGCGACGGCGTCCAGCGTCGCCTGCCCGGAACCCACCGATGCAACCAGATAGCCATCTGCACGGAGTAGCGTCTCCAGCAATTTACGATTGCGGGAATCGTCATCTGCTACCAATATTTTCTGATTTGAACTCATCGAATCAACCTTTGTCGCGCTCCCGCAACGCCAACAATCGATTAACCTCTTCCAGAAAGCTTTGATACCTGATCGGCTTGGCAATATAGCCATCACAACCGCTATCCATGATGCGACGTTTGTCGCCTGACATCACATGTGCAGTCAATGCGGCGATGGCAATGCCATTTATCCTGTTATCTTGCTTCAATGCACGGATTGCTGTCAATCCATCCATACCAGACAGTTGAATATCCATCAATATGAGGTCAGGCAACCTCTCCTTTGCCAAAGCAATACGCGTTATCTGCTTGCCATGCTGCATAGTCCACAATTTCCAGCAGCATTGTCGCCAGCTTGCTACTGGCAGGAGTATCCTCTACCACCAGTATCGTTGGTGCTTTCATTGCCATCAACTTATCCCTCAGTTTAACGCGCGTCGGATTTCATTGCTGAACCCGACGCGATCAAATGCCCCTTTCTCCATGATTGCATCGACGCGTCCGTGCAACAGTTGCCGTTCTTTGGCGTCTAATGTTTTCGCAGTGACAACAACAATGGGGATGGAGGCAGTACTTGCATCTTCAGCAAGCGCGGAGATGACATCAAACCCACTAAGCTCCGGCATGATCAGATCCAGCACTATCAAATCTGGACGTTCGCTACGGCATATTGCAACGCCATCCTGACCGTTATAGGCCTGCAACACGCGGTAAGAAGGTCCACGTAGCATTGAGGTCATTAATTCGACCGAGCCGGGGTCGTCATCGATCACCAATACAGTCATAGACTGGTTCTTTTTAACCAAACCAAGGCCATTCAAGCTCGCCAGCAAATCCTCATACATCACTGGCTTTTGCAACACTTCTGCAGCCCCCAACAAGCGCCCTCGCCCACGATCCGCAAGAATTGAAACAATAACAACAGGCACCTTGGACAAAGCCGTGTCACCTGCTTTCAGCTGCGCCAAAAAATCCCAACCATCCATATCGGGCAGCAGAATATCTAGAACGATCAAGGACGGTAATTTCAGTGCCAGCAAGTCCTGAGCCTGCCTGGCAGTAGCCGCGTGAGAAACACCGAATCCTGCCGCACGCAGTTGCAAGTCGATCAGATTAGCTGCATGTTGATTGTCCTCGATGACCAAGGCTGTGCTCTGATCCGGTATCTCGCCATCCAATTCAGATGGAGGCAGCACATGCAGCTCTGATGCGCTCTCTGGAAGCGACGATATCGTATCCGGTAATTGCGCGCGCCACGGCAGCCAAACAGTAAAGCAGCTACCGACACCCTCAGAGCTCGCAAGTGCCACAGTGCCAGCATGCAGTTGCGCCAACTTCAGCACGAGCGCCAGTCCCAGTCCGGTTCCTTCATGGGCACGCGATAAAGAAGTATCAAGTTGCGAAAATGCCTGAAACAGACGCGGGGCGTCTGCCATCGCAATACCGTACCCGGTGTCGCTCACAGCGATCTCCAGGAAATGCGAAAATTCACTTACAGGTAAGGGCCGTGTCACCACAGTCGTGGCGGACGACCTCCAGCTCTCGACGCTATCACGCTCTACAATGCGTGCAGCCAGCGTCACCAAGCCCTGATCGGGCGTGAACTTCACCGCGTTCGACAACAGGTTATAGATGATTTGCTTGGTCTTACGTGCATCTCCTTGCATCATGCCGACCGTACCTTGGACATCCAACTTCAGATTGATGCGTCGCAGAGCTGCTTTCTCCCTGACTATCGCCAGGCAGTTGCGTAGTATTGAATCCATGTCGATGATTTCCAGATCGAGGATCATTTTGCCAGCCTCGATCTTGGATAGATCCAGCACATCATTGATCAGCGACAGCAAATGCTGACCGCTCTCGAAAATGTCGATGACGTATTCGTGCTGCTCGGCAGTCAGCTCACCGACCAAACCATCTTTCAACACATCGGAAAATCCGATGATCGCGTTAAGTGGTGTGCGTAATTCATGCGACATACTTGCCAGGAAATCAGACTTCATCTGGCTTGCATCTCGCAACAAACGATTGTGTTCTTCAAGTTGAACATTGGCGCTTTCCAAACGTTGACTCATCTCGCGCAACTCTCTTAAATCAAGCAACTCTTTACGATGCGCTTCAACCAGGCGTGCATGCAATGCACCATTGGCAAGCAACAGCTTGAGCAATACAAAACCAGTGGCGATACAACCAAAGAGCCTGCCTGAGTAAAAACCCAGATCGTAGCGGCCACCATTGAATATTGAGGATAAAGCGATATCGAACAGCCACGTACACATGACCACCATCAACCAATTGTCCAACACCGATTTGACAGGCATGCGCCAAATCTGAAACCATGCCGCAATACAGAATCCCCATGCCATCAACATAACCGCTGGCAGCATCGGCGTAGAATGTTCATTGATCAGCAAAACCGGCAACCATGGATGTGCGATCACGCATAAAACCGTAATTGCAACGGCCAAACCTAATGTCGCAGCACAGGAAAACGGCACATCGCTACGTTGATAAGTGACGTCCCAATTCATCGCACGCTCTCGCGATTTCAATACCGAATACGCAATCACAAAAAGTGGAAAACCCGCATGCCAGAAGATATATAGCCACGGCGTGGTTTGCATGCCGCCACTGACCACCCCATCTTGCGAAAAGCCTCCAGGAAACGACAGCGCATGCATCAGTTCGATACAGCCCGTAAAGAGATAGCCGCAGGCCAGACACAACAACGACCGCGAGTGGATGATGGCGTATTGACCAAATAGCAGAACAACCGTGATCACATCGATGATGATCAATGCGATTTCATAGATGGGGATAAAAGCGGGAACACGCGGCAACGGCATTTTTGCAAAAGGCAGCATGATCAGAAATCCGACCACAGCGATCAGCAAAAAAAATCGCGCTAATCCATGCTCCTTTCGCTCGGACGACAGGGGCGATAAAAACGGAATGCTCGCATCGGAAAAATCGTCAGTCATTACGTTCAATCCGGTCAGCGTTTGACCCGCCTGCAAATTGGTGGCAAATCAGCAGTATTTGCGCTTCCTGCATTGACTGAATACAACAATCATTGTGCATCGACTCCATGCACAACGCAATTCCTGACACTGGAAATACTTCGCATATTTCATGACAGGAAACAGAACATCAAAATGGTGATTTTCTGCAATGTGATGAAATTTTATACCCTTTTGCTGACGCTATATGGATAGTTACACGGCGCAAGTTCGTACAGGTCAACTATGCAGTTCTTGTGTCAAAACAATGACATTGCGCTATCATGAATCGCCAACCTCTTAGTAACAAGCACGCGAGTTGCATCCAGGAATTAACCACACATCGGAGCCTGCATGAAAAGCGATAATGCTGTGATCAAGATACTCAACAGCCAATTGACGAATGAGCTAACTGCCGTCAACCAATACTTTCTGCATGCACGCATGTATCGGCATTGGGGATTGGAGAAAATCGGCAAGAAAGAATACGACGAATCGATCGGCGAAATGAAACATGCCGACAACTTGATCAACCGAATTCTCATGCTCGACGGATTGCCAAATTTACAGGCCCTGCACAAGCTGATGATCGGCGAGAACACGCCAGAAATGCTGCTATGTGACCTTAAGCTGGAAAAGGCCGCCCAGAAAACCGTCAAGGAAGGTATCAAGATTTGCGAAGATGCTGCGGATTACGTATCGCGCATGCTCCTGCAAGAGATATTGGAAGACACCGAAGAGCATATCGACTGGCTGGAGACGCAGATAGATTTGATCGATAAGATTGGGCTGGAGAATTATCTGCAGTCTCAGATGGCTTCGACATAACAAATAAACAAGCAATATAAAGCCATATTCCACCTAGGGAGTAGAAAGGGAGCAAGATCAGTCACGAACTCTTGCAGCATTGCGCTACAAGAACTATGATGATTACAGGGTTCCCTTTGTAAGCCTTGCAATGTCTACAATTTCTTCCGTTTCTGCTTCGCAATCCAGTGGTGCGAACAGCTCCCTGCAGGCTGCTGTTCAGCAAGCCAAGCGTACGGCTACGCAAGCGGAACAGACAGCTCAGACTTTAGAGTCGCAGGCAGCAACAGCACAATCCAATGCCACTACGGCACAGGATTATGCCAACTCGCTCAATATTCAGGCATCTCAAGCACAATTAAATGTCGGATGGACGCAGCAGGGGTTGAACGCCGTTGAAGTTGCCGGCCAGATTGACAATGAAGTGCCGAACATCGTGAGCAATCTCGTCAATATTCAGGCAAGCAGAACCGCCAATATTCAAGTTCCTGCAGTTTCCGCAACACCGACCCCGGTGGTCAATACCTCGGGTCAGGTGACGGGGAAAATTATCAACACCAGCGCGTAACGTAACATTACCAGCTACAGCCGATCAGGCATTTCAGGAGGCGATAATGGCTATCACCGCAGTAAATTCAACAGACGCAGCAGCCAATGCGCAGGCGCTTCAGCAAACCCGGCAGCCGTCGCAGATACAGCAAACTGCAGCGAACACCGCTGCAAATCAGGCCAATCAAGTTCAGCAAAGCCAGAAGCAAGTGCAACATGCCCAGCAGAATCAACAGATTCAACAGACTGCACAGGCGCCAAAACCCGTGATCAATGCCCAAGGTCAGACAACCGGTCAAATCGTCAACGCGACTGCGTGAACTACCTCCCGGTTTTTCCTGACGCGCAAAGTATTCTCTCCTGCCGTGCGTTATATGACGCACGGCGATTTTTGTTCTTCCGTTGAAATAGGTGGCGAACCGGTTTCTGTTCCGGTCGTTGCTTAGCGCACTCTCTGCTAACCTTTCCTTTCAAGCATCTCGATTTCATCCAGATTCATCCGAATCCAGACAGTGAACGAACTCAACGAAAGGCATCGTGACGCCCTCATCCGACCGCAATAGCGAATTGGCCAACGCGATACGCCATCATATGGATGGACGCTATGACGAGGCCGAGCGCATCTACAGCAAACTGCATCAAGCCAATCCCCAAGACGAGGAAGTGCTGTATTTGCTAGGCGCACTTTGTTGCGACTTGGGTATCTATCCGCAAGCGATACGTTTTCTCGATCAGGCGCTCAGATTCAGCCCGAATTTTCCTGAAGCGTCACAGCAACTCGGTATCGCATACAAAGCGCTGGTACGTCAGCAGATGGAGGCAACGCAATACCCAGAAGCACTTGAAACGATACAACACGCAAAGCTTCTCACGCCTGACGATATCGATTTATACAACTGGCAAGGCATCGCCCATTTACAACAACGCGCGTATGCACTGGCCGAAGCTCCCTTACGTCATGTACTTGCCTACGATGGTCAGCTGGTTCAGGCGCGCAACAATCTCGGGATCTGCCTGTATGAATCGGGACGCCTGCAGGAAGCGCGAGATTGCTTTGAACAGGTATTGAGACAAGCACCAAACTATGACAGCGCACGCGTGAATCTCGCCAACACCCTGCGCATACTTGGTGATCCGCAAGCAGCTTGCACGCAATTGCGCCGGGTTCTGTCCAGTCAACCGACCTCAGCTGAAGTATTGAACAACCTCGGTGCCGCCCTGCAGGATAAAGGCGATACCGAAGAATCGTGTCGTGTCTTGCAGAAAGCCTTGGCACTTGCGCCTGAATCGGCACAAGTGCGTTGGAACCTCGCATTGAGCCAATTAAAACTCGGCGACTACAAGGATGGCTGGAAGAATTTCGAGTCACGCTGGGAGGGTTGCAACAATCTGCTAAATGCATATGACAAACCGCGCGCATTGGCATGGCAAGGGCAATCTCTGCAAGGCAAGCGATTATTGCTATGGGCAGAACAAGGCTTTGGCGACACCCTGCAGTTCCTGCGATTTGCGCAGGATGTTGCGAGTCGTGGCGCAGTCGTGATCGCCGAGGCGCAACCGGAACTGGTAGCGCTCGCAACCAGCGCTCCGGGCATTACCCAAGTCATCACACGAGGCCAAACTTTGCCTGCATACGATATGCATTGCCCACTGATGAGCCTGCCCTACTTACTGGGAATCGACGCGTCATCGGCAGTACATCGCGCCCCATACCTGTTTGCAAGCACTGAAAAAATCGACTACTGGCGGGAAAAACTGACCACCTTTACCAACAAGAAAATCGGCTTGACCTGGACTGGAAAATCGCGCCTGCAACAAGCTGAACTGGCAGCAATCGACGCCCGTCGTAGCATTGCATTGGCACAATTTTCCCCCTTGTTGGTCTTAACAGGCGCAAGCTTTTTCAGCCTACAGAAAGATGGAAACGTCACATCGGATGTATCGCATCTGCTGCACGATTTTTCGAATGAATGGAAAGACTTCTCCGACACGGCTGCCTTCATCAGCAACCTGGATCTGGTGATTTCCGTCGATACCGCAGTGGCACATCTGGCTGGCGCATTAGGCAAACCGGTGTGGATGCTCAATCGCTATGACAGTTGCTGGCGTTGGCAAAATAATGCAAATCAATCAGCGTGGTATTCTTCGTTACATGAATTTCGACAAACGCAAGCTGGTCACTGGGCGCCAGTCATCGCACAGCTTGCGGATGAATTAAAGAAGTTCCTGGCGAAGGACAATCCTTGATGGGTAAATTGGAATTACGCACGCTGCCTTTTGTGCTGGTCGATGTTTTTACAAGCGAACCACTTAGCGGCAATGGGCTAAGTATTTTCTTGCTCGACAAGCCGATTTCCACTCAGGGAATGCAACGCATCACCCAGGAAATGCGGCAATTCGAAAGCATTTTCCTGCAGCGTATTGATGACAGCAATCGCTTCGATACGCGCATTTTCACGATGGAAGAAGAACTGCCGTTTGCCGGTCATCCCATCATTGGCGCAGCTGCATATCTGCATCAAGCACTGACTCCCCGTCATACCCATGCGGAATTTGAGTTTGTGACGCCAAAGCGCGTCATCCATACATCGACCTCTTGCGCTGATGGCGTGCTGAAAGCGCAGATGGATCAAGGCGAAGCGGAAATCCATGCAGCCGTTCCCCGCGAACGCTACTACGCGTTGCTGGAAGCATTGAATCTGCTGACGACTGATATGGCCCCCGGCTTGCCGATGCAGGTCATTTCGACTGGCTTGCGGTACCTGATCGTACCATTACAATCCGGCCTGGAACGGGCTGCCATCGTTGGCAAACAATTCGGCAATTTGCTTGCGAGTATCGGTGCGCAATTCGTCTATCTGCTGGACATCAATACCCGCGAGGGACGTACTTGGGATAATGATGGTCGCGTCGAAGATATTGCCACTGGCAGTGCTGCGGGGCCTGCAGCAGCCTATCTGGTCAAGCACGGTCTGGCACATAGCGACCAAACCATCATCTTGAAGCAGGGAAGATTTCTGGGACGTTCCAGCGAATTACTAGTGGATGTCAGCGGCAATACGAGCCTGAAGGTGAAGGTATCCGGTCAGGTCTGTATTATCGGCGGAGGTAGTTTGAATCTGCCAGAGCGTTATCTGGCCTAACAGATCGCGCGCGTTACGCTTCGGCAGAAGCACGCACCAGCGGTTGCAGCAAACGCATCGGTGCTGCCTCAACTTGCAGAGATTGATCCAAGATATCCTTCGCGCACGCAAAACATTGGCCGCAGCATGTAGCTACGCCCAGATCGTCACGCAGTTCTTCCATCGAACTGACACCCAGGCCGACAGCCTGCTGGATTTCGCGATCAGAAATGTTATTGCATACACAGACGATCATACTTACTGCACCTCATTGCGTTGCAAGCTACAGGAACCGCCCTACTCGCTTGTAATACGACGTCATCATTTTGCATGTCACTCAAGCAATATAAATGATAACGATTCGTATTAAAATTATGCACTGAGTTTGCAACCGTGTGCAAGTTTTTTTAAAAAATCGAGAGGATTCATGGCCTTATCGCAATTTCAATGACATGAATTTGGGATTTCCCATGCCAATTTGATGCAATAAGATCAATTTTCTGATTCAGGCTTCAACCAGCCGCGATAACGCACAATCAAGCCAAACAACGGGTGCGCAATCTCGACATGAAAGCAAAATTTGCCATCCTCGACATGCTCGTAGGTGCTACCGGTCGGAGCAAGAAAAGCTGGCAACGGTAGGCCCAGCAAGCTCCAGCGACGCACTACCAGCCGCAGCTTGCCATCCTCCAGCACCAGCGCCAAGCCAAAGCGCGTTGGCCCAAAGCGTTCTTCAATCAACCGATCAGAACGACCACTACCAGCACGCTGCGTGCTGACGAAGCTCTTGTCGCCAAAGCTTCGCTGCCAATACTCGACACCATCACGCACATCAAACTGCACGGTGACGGGAATATCGTTACCCTGCTTCGGAAAACCGATCAGCACAGCAATGAGGCGCGCCATCATGCCCTTGCCACGATCAACGTTGGCTTTGCCAGCAAAACGCGATGTGCCGGTGTTGTCATGCAGTTGACGAATCGGCGCTGGCAATTCCTGCCATGCATCGCCGAGGATGTGTTTGTACAGCGGCATAACGCCATTGGACAGTTCATCAACACGTTCGCCAGTCGCTATACGGAAGCGTCCAAATAATGGAGCAAAATCCTCCAGTTCCAGCTCTGTCGAGGCAGCGCGCGCACCGCTCTGGGGTCTATGCCCATTCAAACAACGCTGCACGAGCGCCGCAGCAGGCATCGCAGGAATATTCGGGCCGTCGCTTTCTTCTGCCAGCAAATGCCAAGATCCACGTCGGGTCTTTCCCTCGACATCCTTGCCCGTGATTTCGACAAACATGCCGCCACGATGTTCGCCCCAACGCCACGCCTGCGTTACGCGTTGCATGAACACAGCGAACGGCGACAATGATGGCAACAAGCGGCAGCGCACCAGCCAAGACAAGACACCAAACAGATAGAGATAGATTTGCGGCGATACCGCTGCACCCGCCCAGATCGATTGCAGACCAGGCCATTCCGATGGCAGCACACATTGGTCTGGCACATCCACTAACGCAAAGCGTAAATTGCGCAAAGGCAGACGCCCTGCCGGTGCAATCGTATAGCGTTTGGCTTCGGTAAAAGGATAAGCGTTGATCATTTTGCCTTCACGCAGCACCGGTGAAGGCTTGCCTGCATAGCTGGCAATTGCAGCGACAACATTGACACCGACCGTCACCATTGGGGATGGGGCAACTCCGGCAACAATATCGGTGACCTGCTTCATGTCACGCGCCAGTCGCCGTACGACGGCTGCGGACAAGACAGGGAAACTGCTCACGCCAGTCAACGCAAACAGGCCACGTTCACGGGCCTGGGCATCAAACTGGGTAAAATCTTTGACGAACTCTGCACCATCGGCAAAGTCCATATAGTCGATGCCACAAGCGAGGCAGGCTTTGACGACGCGATAGGGATCGTCACCATAGCGCTGAAATGGCCCGCTGGCATCGACCAGCAAGTCCGGCATGATATCGCGCAGCTGATGCTCGACGTCGCCGTTACGGTCGAAATACAAGGGCGCACGCGCCGCATTGCCAGATAACCCATCGCACAGGCGCGTCGCCTTTTGCAGCGAACGCCCGGCTATCAGCAGGGTAATACGGGCGTCATCCGACAGCATGCGCGCCAGTCTTGCGCCAAAACTGCCATAGCCGCCCAGAATCAAAATCTTCATCGCTATCCGCGCTCTGTTGGCAAGTGTACAAACTGCGTCAACGATCACGCCAAGTTGTGCAAAATCCTGCAATTATGCACCAACCCGTGCAATGCTTGCCGTAAAATAAGATGACACAATAAGGTGCCGACGACTGCGAGGGGGAGCTGGGGTCTGATGCGGTGGATAGGATTTTTGCCCTTTCGCCACATTGATCACAACGACAACAACATGGTTCATCTTCGCACTTACCTCAGTGCTTCGGCACTCTCGCTACTGGTGTTCTCAGCCTTGGCTATCGCCAGCCCGCCCCCACCCATTGCCATTGATGTCGGACACTCGCTGCAATCACCCGGCGCAACCAGTGCTCGTGGCAAGGTTGAGTTTGAATTCAACCGCGATCTGGCAGCCATCGTGTATCAATCCATTTCTGCCGCAGGTGGTCAGGCGTTCGAGATTGGTGCAGATGGCAAGAGCGTCGATCCAGAGACACGTCCTGTTGAGGCCAGCGCCCATAACGCGAGATTTTTCCTGTCGATTCACCACGATTCGGTGCAACCGCAATATCTGGAAGATTGGACTTGGCAAGACGGCATTCAGCACCACTCGAATCGCTTTGCCGGATTTTCCCTGTTTGTATCACGTAAGAACAAGCTGCTGGCAGCAAGCCTGCATTGCGCGTCAGCGATAGGCGCATCCTTGCGCGCCGCCGGGTTCAAGCCATCCGAACATCATGCAGAAAAGATAGAGGGCGAAAACCGGGCTTGGGCCGATCAGGCAAATGGCGTGTATTACTACGACAACCTGATCGTATTAAAGAATGCGAAAATTCCTGCCGTATTATTGGAAGCTGGAGTCATCGTGAACGAGGAGGAAGAACTGCATCTGCTCGATCCGAAAATTCGGCGTACCATGGGGAAAGCTGTAGTCATGGGACTATCAAATTGCGGGATGTTGAAATAATCCCTCATTTCTACGAAGAAATTACTTCGAGGTAGTTAGGAAATTGGTGAGGCGTGGTTACAGTTCTTAGCCAAACCAATTTGCAACAACCGCTTACAAAAATAGATTTTCTGCCTGGCGCTGGAGTGAACCAAGCGCGTCACTAGCTGTCTATTTCCATGACGTATCTGAAAGGATAAAAAACATGGATGCAACTATTGAAAATCAGGAAGAAAGATTTTTGCGTGCCAACAAAGACATCGAAGCTGCTGTCAATCGAGGCATCATGGTGGCATTAATCAACGGCGTTGCCGCTGGCGCAGTACAAATGCGCAAGGAAGGCGTGCCGATTGATGTTAGCGCCCGTGTCTTGATGAAGCCTGAACTGAGACGCTCTTCCGACTGGCGCTAAAGACCTGCAAGGTCAGACGCGAGCTTTTACTTCGCCACCACAGCGGCGTTATAGACGTCGCAGAATTCGGATGGCATGCGACGCACCTTGCCACTGGTTAATTCGATGCAGACCAGTTCCCACTGGCCGCGCATGAGCGTGCTCTTGTCGCTGATACGCACCAGTTGAAAACGACGCGTCATCGTCAGTTTGCCATCGCCACCGGTCAACCAAGTTGCCAATAGCAGATTGTCGCCCAGCAAGGCGGGTAGCAGGTAATCGTATAAACCCTGCCGTATCGCCATGGCGCGATCCAGCTTGCGGTAGTCATCCAGCGACAAACCAAGGTGTTCCGAGTGCGCCCAGGCTACCTGTTCACACCAACCTACGTAGACGGCATTGTTGACATGATTCAAGCCATCTATATCCTCTGCCTTGGTCAACATGCGCTTCACGAAAGGCGCAGGATAATCCCACGCGTAGTCGGAAAGATCGTCGAGGTCGGTAGAAACGGCTTGGCTCATGCAATGCGCCCTATTCACAGATTACAACGGCAACCATGAACGGCTGAAGTCGGAAAAATTGATCAACACTTTGACCGCCTTGCCATAGACCTGCTTCTCATCCAGAAAACCCCAGACGCGCGAATCGGCAGAGTGGTCTCGGTTATCACCCATCATCAGATACCGACCAGCGGGCACCGTACATTCCCAGTCTTGCGTCGAGGTGACGAAGCAGGCGTTGCGATATTCGGAAAGCCAAGCACTCGGCGAAATCATCGCACCCGGTTGCTCGGTGTTGAGCTTGATCACATGCTGCGGATCACCTGCTACTTCATCAAAGAACGATTGCCCGGCATCCTCTGCACGTGGCTTGATCGAGGTATCCGCCTTGATCTGAAACGGCTGATGATTGATGCTGATGGTGCCTTCATGGTAAGTAATAAAATCACCCGGCAAACCAACCAGACGCTTCACATACAGTGTCGAAACATCCCCTGGATAGCGGAAGACAACCACATCCCCACGTTGCGGTTCGCCGAACTTGATCGCGGTATTGGTGAATGGCAGTCGCGGGCCGTACGCCAGCTTGTTGACCAGAATACGGTCGCCCACACGCAATGTCGGCTCCATGGAACCCGAGGGTACTTCCTGCCAGTCTGCAATCGCGACACGGCAAAGCAGCATCAAGCCGATTACACCAAACAGGTCTGCACCATAGCTGACCCATATTGGTTTTTTCCCTTCACGTGCAATTTCCTTCCTACGCACCTTGGACACAACCCAAAACGTGCCGGTAACAAAAGCAGCGAGGGTCATATACTCCATCACACTGATACCGATTTGCATACAATCACCTGATTTAACCTGATTTATTCGAGCTGAAAACAAAAAAAGCTCACCGAAGTGAGCTTAGCTTTACTAATCCTATCAATACTTGAGGCGATTCGCTGAACGCCCATGCTATCTGCAAGGTGCCCCCAGCTTTGAATCGACTCAAGTATTGACAAGCACATCAATTTTTCTAGGTTAAAAAGGATACTACTCCAACGAGTTAGCCTTGTCCATAGAAACATGAACATTTTTGAAATATGACATTTACATGACAAAACACTCATCAACTTGATGTTGAGTCTTCCAGAGTCCTTGATAGTACAAATAAACCAAAAGAAGATCGGTGCGCCGCAACAACAACGCTACACCTATTTTAAAAGGATCTCTAAGCGTTGACGATTTGGCGATTACTCTCGGCCAACAACACCGTCATTTGACTTGCAGGCAATGGCACCGCTAGCAAATAGCCCTGTATCTCGTCACAATGCTGCGCACGCAGGAAATCACGTTGGCGCTCGGTCTCTACCCCTTCTGCAATCACCGACAAACCCAGATTATGAGACATCGCGATCACTGTGCGGACAATCGCGCAATCGTCGATATTGTCTGGCGTATCCTTGACGAAGGAGCGGTCGATTTTCAGACGATCCACCGGCAGTTGCTTCAGGTACGACAAGGATGAGTAGCCCGTGCCGAAGTCGTCAATCGCCAGGGTCACACCGAGATCTTTAAGTTGACGCAATTTGCTGACGGTCTCATCGATATTTTCGATGATCGCGCTTTCCGTGATTTCCAGTTCGAGCAATCTTGGCGGCAGCCCCGTTTGCACCAATGTGGTTCGCACCAGATCGACAAAATCCTTGTGATGAATCTGCTTGGTCGCGATGTTGATCGCAACTCGCAAAGGCATCTTACTTTCGCCCCACCATTGCGCCGCTTGCAAGCACGCCGCTTGCAATACCCACTCCCCCAACGCAATGATCAGGCCACTCTCTTCCGACAATGGGATAAATTCCGATGGCGCAACGACACCATGCTCGGGATGCCGCCAGCGCAGCAATGCTTCAACGCCAACGATTTCATCTGTATGCAGCGAACGTTGCGGCTGATAGTGCAAAGCTAATTCATCACGATCTGCCGCGCGACGCAATGCAGTTTCCAGTTCCAGTCTGCGTGTTGCATGCTGTGCCATGGATTCGTCAAAGAAGCGCCAGCAATTACGCCCTGCCATCTTGGCACGGTACATCGCGGTATCGGCATTACGCAACAGGGTTTCGCTGTCGGCACCGTCTTGCGGGAATACGCTGATGCCCATGCTGGCAGCGACGAACATTTCGCGTCCACCGATATCGATTGCTGTCGATAAGGACTGCGCCAATTTGGTTGCTACACGGTCGAAGGTTTCTCGCTTGCTGTTACCTTCGAGGAGCACCACGAATTCATCGCCGCCGATGCGCGCTACTGTATCTCCACCACGTAGCGCCGCGCATAGGCGGCTGGCGACAGCTTGCAATACCAGGTCGCCCGTTGCATGACCGAGGCTATCGTTGATCGTCTTGAAATTATCGATATCGATGAAGATCACCGCAAGCATCGTATCGCGCTGTACCGCAAGGTCAATCTCGTGCTGAATGCGCTCGGTGAAAGTACGGCGGTTCGGCAGATTGGTCAGCACATCGAAGTGCGCCAATTGATGCAAGCGCCGCTCGGATGACTTCTGCTCGGTGATGTCCTGAAAGATCGCTACAATCGAACGTACTGCACCACTGCCGTCACGTAGCATCGATATGCTTTGCTTGACCGTCAACTCATCACCGTTCTTGCGATACATATGCGCTTCGCCTTGCCACGAGCCATCGGCAAACAGGGTTTGCATAATAATGGCCCGCATATCTGGATCGATGAAGCTGGATTCGAACTTGGCGACATTGCGGCCAATGACTTCATCGTGCGCATAGCCGGTGATTTCGGAAAATGCCTTGTTGGCGCGCAGTATCGTGCCATCGGACGACAGGATCGTGATCGCATGCAGGCTGGTCTCGAACACCTGCGCGGCCATCGCCAGCGATTCATTCTTGTCTTCCAGGTCATCCTGGCGCGAGGTCAATTCACGCAATTGCTGCCACAGCAAGGCGATCAGACTCAACAGCAGAACGACGGTAAACACGCCGATCAATACGGTCTGCTCCACGCGCTTGCGCCATGGTGTCAGCACTTCCCATTCGGATAAGGAGGTGGCTGCAAGTATCGGATAATCCGACGATCCCGCATAACCAACGACGCGCGACATGCCATCGTACATTCCAGTATCGACGCGAAAACCGCCGGACATGTTTTGCAGATAGTGTGACAGCAGCGGAGTCTTGCTGATGTCACGCACCTGACGTTGCGCCAGCACCGGGCTTTCCGCCAACACAGTGCCATCGCTATGCACAAGCAGCAAGCGCGTCTCTTTACCGACATTGAGCGAGTGGTAGAACGCATCAAAATAATCGACCGGGATCCCCGCCACCAACAACATCTTGAACGAGCCATCAGAATTCGAAATACGGCGCGCAATCGTGAACACCCAATGATCGCTGACACGACTCAGAAACGGATGCGAAATGAACAGCCCTGCTTTGCCCGGCTCACTGAGATAGCGGAAGTAATCACGATCATGCACATCGGCATGGGGATTTGTATCAACGCCGGTCGCAATCGTCAGTCCTTTATTGTCAACGACATTGACCGACAATATCTGCGGCAGCTTGTTGGTGTACTTCTGCAGAATGGTGTGCAACGCCGCTTCGTTTTTCAGGTCAGCATCAAGGCCGCTGCGCTCGACTTCGCCTAGAGCACTGATCAGAAAACGGTCTGCCTCGCCAACTGCACGGTTGGCATGCTCGCTTAACGCAGTCGATGTGGTGCGTGCTTCAAGCTCCGCTTTTTGCAACGTGACTTGATAGTCCTGGATGATGGAAGTCAACGCGAAGGCAACGTAAAGTCCCAAGACAATAATCGCCAATGCGATCAAGCTTAAACGCGCCCCCCTGACTTTCCTGGACTGCATATTCCCCTTCACGAGCACAGTATCAATTTAGATGAATTCTTATGGTTGTAATAGTTTTGAATTTCACTCTAGCAATTATCTTGTTCAATTATTCTCTTCAGCTAGATCGTCAATAAATTCAGGGCCTAGCTCCCCGAAAAATCGACACAGTAGTATATATGTATTAGTCCAGCGCAATCCAATTACCGCGTCGCAACAACTGCATTTTTCGTCATTTTTGCGCACCAAAACAGCGCAAGCTGACAACTTTTTGTCAGCTCGGCATGCCAATTCGTACAAAAGATGTACGCCATATAACTGGTATGGAATTCCCGGCACACTCAAATCCTGCCCCAAGTGTTTGAAATACGACAGATTAATCATTGAAACCGACCAATTCCTTATGCCAACTGGTTCGGTTCTTGCTTTCACTGGTATTGTTAGACCTGTTTTGCCGCACCAAATTGGAACATCGCTTGCGATTTTTCTGTGATCGCTGTGATCGACCTGATCGGCAAAATAACGTTTTCAATTTTTGGCCTTGCAATAACCTGTCGTTCAACAACACCATTCGTAAGGGGAGATGCAGAAATATGAGACGTCGTACCGGGCGCATTGCCAGCGTCATTGCCGCAACTTCGACACTAATAGCAACTACAGCAGGAGCGCAGCAAACACCAGCAACACCCGCAGTTCCCGCCAATTCTTCCAGCACCAGTTCTTCCTCTCCCAAGGATTCCGGTCAGATCGACACCATCGTCGTCACCGCACAAAAGCGCAAGGAAGATGCCAGCAAAGTCCCTTTGAGTATCTCGGTCATTCGCGGCGACGATTTGACGGCGCAGCATATTAGCGATTTTGAAGACGTCACAAAAGCAATCCCGAACATCGCCTTCTCCGGCGGTGGTGGCGGTGGCAATGCAGGTAATGGGCCGGGTTTGTCGAACATCGAAATGCGCGGCGTCAGCTCCCAAGCAGGCTCGGCAACGGTTGGCATTTATGTCGATGATGTGTCGATGACCGCCAGCAATCTCTACAGTATGGGTAGTATCGAACCGAAGTTTTTCGATCTCGATCACGTCGAAGTATTACGTGGGCCCCAAGGCACCCTGTATGGCGCAAGCTCGATGGGCGGCACGATCAAATTTGTCAGCAACCAGCCTAACCTGAAAGAGACGGAAGCGACAGGTTACACCGAGTTCTCACAAACTGAACATGGCGGCACCAACTATACGATCAACGGCGTGATGAATACACCGTTGATTCCCGGCGAGTTGGCGCTGCGTATTGGCGTTGAAGGTATTCATCAAAGCGGTTACATCAATCAGGTATCGCCAACGACTGGCGCAACGGTCGCGTCCGGCATCAATGACGAAAATGATTCTGTCGTACGCATGGCGTTGAAATGGTCGCCAACATTGAACCTGACACTGACGCCAACGCTGTACTACCAGCAAGTCAATACAGGTGACATCAGCGTTGCTTATGCAGCACTCCCATTGAACGAAACCAGCAAG
>Ga0116226_10002000_pt1 | contig 17642 bp, 14 predicted proteins | sample S1TSphfallax_FD_89692 | JGI IMG/M metagenome (GOLD analysis project Ga0116226, IMG submission 89692) | Host-associated microbial communities from peat moss isolated from Minnesota, USA - S1T2_Fa - Sphagnum fallax MG | ecosystem: Host-associated > Plants > Peat moss > Unclassified | place: USA... | reverse complement strand
TACGCGCACTGCGTACCCTGACGCCGCCGCAAATCGCCGACCTGATGCGGATTTCCGATCCGCTCGCCCACCTGAACTTCGAGCGCTATGCGCGCTGGGTCGAAACCTTCGATGCCGGCAACGCCAAGCAGGCCATCTTTGCTTTCAACGGCGACGTCTACGAAGGCCTGGACGCCGCTTCTCTGACCCACTCGGCGCTTGACTACGCGCAGAACCGTATTCGCATCCTGTCGGGCCTGTACGGCCTGCTACGGCCACTCGATCTGATGCAGCCCTACCGTCTCGAAATGGGGACGCGTTTCGAGAACACGCGCGGCCGCGATCTATACAGTTTCTGGGGCGAGCGCATCACGCATGCCTTGAATGCGCAATTGCGCGCCCATGACGACCAGGATCCGGTATTGGTGAACCTGGCCTCGGACGAGTATTTCAAGTCGGTCAAGCCCAAGTTGCTGCATGCCCCCGTCATCACGCCGGTGTTCGAAGACTGGAAGAGCGGGCGCTACAAGATCATCAGCTTTTATGCCAAGCGTGCTCGTGGGCTGATGGCGCGCTACGCCGCCGTCAATGGCATCACCAATCCGTCCGATTTACAGGGTTTCGACAGCGAAGGTTATGCGTTCGAGCCTGAATTGTCGGATGCCACCCACTGGATTTTCCGCCGCCGGCTGGCCTGATTGCGGCCCGCGCTCCAGGTCGCCGCGCGATCCGCTACACCTCAAGGTAACACCGTGAACGATACCGTCGCACTGATTTCATCCCCCCAGCCGCTACGCATTACCAGCCACTTCGATGGCGGCGCGATCGAGGTTCTGTCCTGCGCCAGGGCCGATGCCATTCAACTGAAAATCCGACCGGACACACAGGCGGCATTCGCACAATGGTTTTATTTCCGTTTGAGCGGGGCAGCCGGACAAGCCTGCCGTATGCGCTTCGAGAATGCGGGCGAGTGCGCCTATCCCGAAGGTTGGCGCGGTTATCACGCGGTCGCCAGCTACGACAAGCAGCACTGGTTCCGCGTACCAACCGAATTCGATGGGCGCGTGATGACGATCCAGCATACGCCCGAGCACAACAGCATCTATTACGCCTACTTCGAACCGTATGGTGAGGAACGTCATGACGCGCATCTTGGCGCGCTGCAGCAGCACCCTGGCGTGACCCTGACCGATCTCGGTGCCAGCGTGCAGGGGCGGCCGATCACGCTGGTGACCGTGGGCACGCCAGCACCTGGACGCGCGCGTATCTGGGTCATTGCGCGCCAGCATCCGGGCGAAACCATGGCCGAGTGGTTTGTCGAAGGCTTGCTGAAGCGTCTGACGGGGCAGGGCGATTGGGAGGGCGATCCAATCGCGGCCCGTCTGCGTGAGCACGCGGTGTTCTATGTGGTGCCGAATATGAACCCGGATGGCGCGGCCTTGGGCAACTTGCGCACCAATGCGACCGGGGCCAATCTGAACCGCGAGTGGATGGCGCCCGATGCGCAGCGTAGTCCTGAAGTGCTGGTGGTGCGTGATGCCATCCATGCCTTGGGCTGTGACATGTTCTTCGACGTCCACGGCGACGAGGGTCTGCCCTATGTGTTCGTTGCCGGTAGCGAAATGTTGCCAAATTTCTCTGAGCGTCAACAGCGCGATCAACGCGCTTTTATTGACGCCTTCCTGGCAGCCAGCCCCGATTTCCAGACCCGCTTTGGCTATTCGAACGACAAATACCGCGAAGACGCGCTGAAGCTGGCGTCCAAATATATCAGTCACACCTTCGGATGTGTGTCGCTGACGCTGGAAATGCCGTTCAAGGACAATGCCAATTTACCGGATGCGGTGCATGGCTGGAACGGCGCGCGCAGCGCGGCCCTGGGCGCGGCGATGCTCGCCGCTGTGTGGCGCCAGCTGGATACGGTCGGCGCAAAGGCCGACGCGCACTAAGCTCAGTCGCGGTCAGTATGGCGGCGTCTGGCATTGCCATACTGACCGCCACCACACTGGCGTCAGGTGTCGGTTCAGTTGCCGGAGTTGGACTTGACCGGCGGCGTCTTCTTGGGCGGCACCGCTTTGGCGTTGCTCGTGTTGCCAGCGCTGCCATGCGGCGCGGGTTTGCCATGCGTGCCGCTTGCCGGTTTGGCGGTATGGGCCGCGCCATGCGCGCTGTGGCCGTGCGTGCTACGCGTGCCTTTACCGTGCCGCTTGCCATGCGCGCCGGTGCCAGATGATGCGGCGACCGGATCGTTATACGAGAACGCCAGCAATTTATCTTCCAAGAAACCGCACTTGAAGGTGAGCGCGTCTGGCGTGCCGGTGCCTCCCTTGCGCATGCCTTGACCGTTGACGGTTACGATGGTGTCGACCTTGATACGTTGCTTGCCGTTGTCGAACGCGTCGTTCCAAGGCTGGACTGTGGCGTGTTGATCGTCGAGTGCGGTATCGGCGAAATCCACGTGGTCGTAGTAGTTTGAGGTACTGACCACAAATACCGCGTGGGCCGCGCAGTCGGCGACGAGCGGATTGGCATGTTGCTCGGAAATATACTTCTGGACCAGGCTGTCGTGTTCTTCAAGCTGATCCGCGTGGGAGGTGGTCGCCAGCACGGCGAAAAGGATTGAGGACACCGCGCCGAGCACATAGCGTCGCGGCTTCTGCAAATTGATACGGGACATTGATGGAGTTCTGAGCTGATCGGGCTGGTTCAGAGCCAAGACGGATATCGGAAGTTCAATCTTAGCCTAAAACCTGCTCGTCCCCTCATTATACGACTAGGTAATTTCACTCGGGCACCCATGATGCCGTCAGTGCGCGCTATCGATTTTGCTGCTAAGCGGCACGCCGTGTAGTGACCGCTATGAATATGGCACCCACATAACAAACGTGGGTGATGGATCATATGCATCCGTATCGGATACGGATGCATACAGCGCTGGGTGAACGGAGAAATACTGGCGCATCGCACTGTGCGCTCGGACTGTCGTATTGAGTCAACCTGAGTTAACCGTCGCCATGCTCACAGGGGTCATCGGTGGTGCTATCGGCGTCTTCGTCGGGGGGGCGGCGCGTGGATCCGCTACGGTAGCGCACGTCGGCTTCCGCGGCGAACAGCCAATGACGAAAGGCATCATGGTGTGGCGTGGCCTGAGGTTTCGGCACGGCGGCTGCGCCATCCGTCTCGGTGGAGGGCGGTGTGCCTGCCCCTTTGCCTGATGCCGCACGCGGTGACGTGACAGACGCACGAGCCGGTTTTTTTTGATCGAGCACGCGCAGGTTGTCGAATTGCCAGCCGTTGTAGATGGCCACGGCGGCGGCACGATTGGTGGCGCCCAACAGCCTGAACATGCTGGCGAGGTGGATTTTCACCGTGCCCTCGCTGATGCCCAAGGCGCGCGCAATGACCTTGTTGGTGTTGCCCAAATGGACCAGCCGCATGATTTGATGCTGTCGTGGCGAGAGCGGAGACGGCCCGTCGAGATTGGGGCGGCGCGGCAGGGTTTGGATCGAGGCGGCTTGGTATGCTTTGCACGGTGCGGCTTCGGGCAAATCGAGATCGAGTGCGCAGGCCGGGATGTAGTGCCCGCCCAGCATCACCAGTTCAAGGGCGCGTACGATCAGGCGGGGTGCCAGATCGCGTGGGACCACACCCAGAACGCCGGCGTGCATAAAAGTGGCGACGGCGGCGCCGGCTGCGTCGTCGGCCAGGACGGCGGCCGGCAGGCGAGGATGCTCGCGCATAAACGACGAGAGATCCTGTGCGTGCATGGTCGGGCTATGCCAGTCGATGACCAGCAAATCCGGGTCGGTACGGGCCAGGATATGTGCAGCCTGGCGCCAGTCGCGGGCATCGAGCGCAGTGGCTTGGCGATTCACCTGCCGTAACAACGCTTTCAGACCTTCGCGCCGTTCGGCGTATTCATTCATTACGCAAAAGATCATGTCTTAACCCCCTGTCGCTGCGTCGTTTGATAAGCAGACTGACGGACGGGCGAGCGCACGCCGGTACGTGCGCTGCTGTTCCGGTCGCCTGGGCCTGTGCTTGCATCATGACAAAATCGACCCACGCTCGCGTCCTATCCAAAAGCCATATAGGACTGGTGGATAGGACGTCGAGGGACAATTCGGTGCGAAATCCGGAATATTCCGATGGCGCAAGCAGGGTGTCGGCAATGCGACGGCTTGACGAAGGCGAGAGGGAAGGGGGCAAACCCTGAGCGCGGCGCCGAAGCGGCGCGCGCGGCAGGCATCTGTTGGCTGGTTTAGTGGAAGTGCGGTTGTACCGGCTCGGCGTCGTCCGGCATTTCGGCGTGGACGACTTCGCCCAGCGGGTCGAGATAGAGCGGGACACCGCAATCGTCGCAATATTCAGGCTCGAAGCAGCCCTGATGTTTGCGGATATCGACGATACCGGTTTCGCGCAGCAGACTCAGGACCGATTCGAGTGGATCGACTTCGTGCTCGCCGGGTTCCGGCGTGCTGCCCGCCTCGCCGTTTTCACGGCCATAGAGCGGCCAGATCACGCCATACAGGACGTCGTTGCTGCCACGGCGCGTGAAACCGATACGGTACTCGTCGATACGTTGTTCACCAAAACCGCCCACCACCGCGCGCAATTCGCCGGCCTGCGTGCCGAGGATGTCTTCCAGATAGCGCACGGCCGTGCGCACGGTATGTGGTCTGACCCGTTCGTCTGCGTCGCGGCAGGCCGAATAGTAGGCGTCCGGCAACAGGCATTCGAGTTCGCAACCTGCGAACACCGTGGCCAGATTGGCACCACCTTGCAGCTTCCATTGCTCAAGACAGGTTTCGCGCGCGATCTTGTGGCCCGCGGTTTCTTCCTGCCAGCGAAACAGCGGGGCATCGGCCGGTGCCGCAACCACGGCCAGGATGAAGCGCGGATCGGCCAGAATCGGCGCGGTCTCGGGGAGTCCGCTCAGATTCAGCTTGGGCGCTTGACCGGCCAGCGCGGCTTGCGACAGGGTCTGCGCCAGTCGTGCCACCTCGACGTGATGACGCGGCAGCTGGTCGATGCTGTACAGGTAGGGCGCCAGGGCGATACGGGTCTGGTCGGCCAGCACGTGGGCCTGGAGATGGGCGGAGAGCGCCAGCGCGACGTCGTCGCGCAGACTGCCGGAGGGAATGGCGTAGCGTGTCCAGGCCAGCACCGGTGCCGCAATCAGCAGGGTTTGCCAGGCTTGATCCTGATGCTCGAAGCGGCTGGATTCGCTTGCCGCTTCGGTCTGGTCGGCCAGGGCCGCATAGCTTTCCGGATGATGTTGCTGCAGATGATCGAGTGCTGCGTCGAGGGTCGATTGGCCACCGGCGCGCAGGATCTTGACCAGCATCGTGTCGATCCGGCTTTCCCAAAAACGATCTTCGGTACGGCTACCGGAAGCGGACAACGAAAGCGCGAATTCAACCAGCTTTTCGGCGTCGGGGGGCAGGCGTTTGGGGATTCGCGGGCGCATAGAGTGTAAAGCCAGGATAAACGGCAAATAGAGCAGGTAGCCGCACATTTTAGCCGCTCTGGCTGCGCGTGGTGGGTAATTCCACATTCCGATCCGTTCGGGGGTGGGTTTGCCCGTACAAAAAAGGGCTGCGGCCGATTTTGCGCATGCTGCGCGGCCACCTCCAGGTGGGGGCCAGAAACGACAGGGCCCGGCAAGCGCGAGCTTGCCGGGCCCTGGACCCGCGTGTACTGCATGCGTGATCGTGGTTGCACCGCGTGCCGGTCGAGCCAGGCGGCCCGACCGGCGAAGCGACGCAGGCGATCAGGCTGCCAGCAACGAGCGCAACACGAACGGCAGAATCCCGCCGTGCTTGTAGTAGTCGACTTCGATCGGCGTATCGATACGCAACAGCACCGGTACCTTCTGCGAGCTGCCGTCCTTGCGATGGATCACCAGCGTGACTTCCTGCTGCGGCTTGACATCGCCGTCCAGCACGATGTCGAAGGTTTCCTCGCCGGTCAACTTCAGCGATTGCGCGCTATCGCTGCCCTTGAATTGCAGCGGCAACACGCCCATACCGACCAGGTTCGAGCGGTGGATACGCTCGAAGCTACGTGCGATCACAGCCTTCACGCCCAGCAATTGGGTGCCCTTGGCGGCCCAGTCGCGCGAGCTGCCGGTACCGTATTCCTCGCCGCCGAAGACGACAGTCGGGGTGCCTGCGGCGACATACTTCATCGCCGCATCATAGATCGACAGTTGTTCGCCGCTGGGCTGGAACACCGTGATACCGCCTTCGACGCGCGTACCGTCAGCGTTGGCCGGCACCATCAGGTTCTTGATACGAACGTTGGCGAAGGTGCCGCGCATCATGACTTCATGGTTACCACGGCGCGAGCCGTAGCTGTTGAAGTCGGCCTTCTGCACGCCGTTGGCCTTGAGCCACACGCCAGCGGGCGACGATTCCTTGATCGAACCGGCCGGCGAGATATGGTCGGTCGTGACCGAGTCGCCGAAGATGCCGAGTGCGCGTGCGCCGGTGACGGGCGGAATGCTGTCGGCCGGTTGCATGCTGAACTTGTCGCCGAAAAAGGGCGGTTCGGCGATGTAGGTCGAGGTCGGCCAGTCGTAGACTTCGCCGGACGCGCCTTCGATCTTGCTCCACAGATCGCCCTTCTTGGTCAGTTCGGTGTAGTTGGTCTTGAAGACCTTGGCGTCGAGCGCGAACTTCAGCAGCTTGTTGATTTCTTCGCTGGTCGGCCAGATGTCGCCCAGGTAGATATCCTTGCCGTTCTTGCCCTTGCCGACCGGTTCCGTCATCAGGTCGCGCGTGACATTGCCGGCGATGGCGTAAGCCACCACCAACGGGGGCGAAGCCAGGAAGTTGGCGCGGATGTTCGGGTGGATGCGGGCTTCGAAGTTACGGTTGCCCGACAGCACCGCGGCGGCCACGATGTCGTTTTTGGTGATCGCCTCGTTCAGTTCCGGCGTCAGATCGCCTGCGTTACCGATACAGGTGGTGCAACCGTAGGCCGTCACGCCGAAGCCGAGTTGCTCGAGGTAGGGCAACAAGCCTGCAGCAGTCAGGTATTCGGTGACGACGCGCGAGCCCGGGGCCAGCGAGGTCTTGATGTGTGGCGCAACAGTCAGGCCGGCGGCAACCGCCTTCTTGGCCAGCAGGCCGGCAGCCAGCAGCACGCTCGGATTCGAGGTGTTGGTGCACGAGGTGATGGCGGCGATCAGAATGTCGCCGTTCTTGACCTTGACGCCGCTTGCAGCGGTGTAGGTGGCGTCGAGATCGGCAGCCTTCTTCGAGAAACCGTTTTCAGCGACCGGCTTGCTGAAGAGGTCGGCGAAGGTGCTCTTGACGTGACCGATTTCGATCCGGTCTTGCGGGCGCTTCGGGCCTGCGAGCGACGGCGTGACGGAGCTCAGGTCCAGCGTCAGCACCTTGGTGTAATCGATCTGGCCGGCCTTGGGAATGCCATACAGGCCTTGTTCCTTGAAGTAATTCTGGAACGCCGAGATTTCGTCCTTGGTGCGGCCGGTGCCCTTGAAGTACTCGATGGTTTTGTCGTCGACCGGGAAGAAGCCCATGGTCGCGCCGTATTCGGGCGCCATATTGCCGATCGTGGCGCGGTCCGGCAGCGACAGCGAGGCCGTGCCTTCGCCGAAGAATTCGACAAACTTGCCGACCACTTTCTCGCGACGCAGCATTTCGGTAATAGTGAGTACCAGGTCGGTTGCGGTCAGGCCTTCGCGCAGGCGACCCTTCAGTTCGACCCCAACCACGTCCGGGGTCAGGAAGTAGACCGGCTGGCCGAGCATGCCGGCTTCTGCTTCGATCCCGCCCACGCCCCAGCCAACCACGCCGATGCCGTTGATCATGGTCGTGTGGCTGTCGGTGCCGACCAGGGTGTCGGGGTAATACACCTTATCGCCATCGATGGTCTTGTGATGCACGCCGCGGGCCAGGTATTCCAGGTTCACCTGGTGCACGATGCCGACGCCGGGGGGCACAACCTTGAAGGTGTCGAACGCTTGCATACCCCACTTCATGAACTGATAGCGCTCTTTATTGCGCTGGAATTCCAGTTTCATGTTGAGATCGAGCGCGTTCGGCTCACGGAAGTGGTCGATTTGTACAGAGTGATCCACCACCAGGTCGACCGGCACCAACGGCTCGATCGCCTTCGGATTCTTGCCCATTTTGCTAGCGACGCCGCGCATGGCGGCAATGTCGGCCAGCAGCGGCACACCGGTGAAATCCTGCAGTACCACACGCGACACGACGAAGGGGATTTCGTCGGTACGGCCGGCGGTCGGCTTCCAGTTGGCCAGCTGCTCGATATGCGCTTCGGTGATCTTCTTGCCGTCGTAGTTGCGCAGTACCGATTCCAGCACGATACGGATCGAGACCGGGAGGCGATCGATCTTCAGGCCCAATGCCTTGCCCAGGGCGGGCAGCGAATACAGCTTCGACTTTTTGCCGGAGCCGGCGTCGAAATCTTTCAGCGTTTTGTGCAGATTGTGTGCCATGGGTTTTCCTTCGGTTATTCGCGATAAGAATCAGGAACAAAGCAAGCGTAAAGCAGCGCTGCCAATTTATATCACGTACAGATCGACATACTCGTGAACCTGCATCGCGTTAGGCGTCGTCCGATCGTTCAAATCGACCGGGGACAAGCCGCCGCCGCCAAGGGCGGGGCGGGCCGAGTGCTCGGATTCAGTGCTTCGTGATGGCGTTCGACTGGGTCGGCGCCAACTCGTTGTTATGGACCATCGCTTCGGTCATGCATTCGTCGGCCAGGCGGTCGTCATCCTTGTCGGAGAACAACATGGCCTTGGTCGGGATCACCACCAGGTCCATCCCGCTGGCCATATCGTAGAAACGATCGGCACCGGTGGTGGTCTCGCGGCGCGGCAACTGGAAGGTTTTGCCTTCGTAGTACATCGTCAAAATCTGATCGCGCTTCATATTGCCTTTGATGTAGAGCGCCTGACCTTCGGCGCAGCTCCATTTGTCGGCGCCGTCGGGAATCGGATCGACCTTGGGCGCAGCGGCGACCACGGCTTTCTTGCGCAGAATCGGCTTGTGCTTGGCTTCGGCGTGTTTTGTTTCAGCATGCTTGGCTTCATGCGCGCCCGAGGCGGATTTAGCGGCCGAAGCGGATTTGGCGCTGGCAGCGTGGTGGGCCGGGGCGCTGGCCGGCTTGGCGGCGGTGGTGCTGGCGGGCGCGCTCTGGGCGTGGGCCGTAGCGACGAACAACACGGAACTCGAGAGTGCAGCGGCGAGCGCTGCGGTCAACTTAGTTTTCATGAAACCTTATCCAAAATATATCGAGAAGTCATCGAACCACGCAGGGCCTATCCAACGTGACACAACCCAGTGCGGCGGGCCAGCCAGGGCCGCATCGTGTTCGCGGACCGTGTGCCGGTCATCGCGGCGGCCTCTATTTTCACCTAAATATCGAGATACATATCTCTAAAAAAAGCCGAAACCTGCGCACTATTCGGGTTCACCCTAGGTTATGCCCGCAGGCGCGTGATGCGACGCTTGGGTTTGGGCCTTTGTTTCGGCTCGACGCTCGCCTTCAGGCTCATCAAAAAATGCCGCTGCGGCGACGGGCAATCGCGCCCCCGCAGCGCGTGCCCGGCGCAATACGGTCCAGAAATAACGGAAGCTGGCGCGGTCGTGCAGCGTATCGCGGTGGCGGATTGGCCCCCAATGGGCAGCCTGTGCGGCCAGCAGGATGTCGGTTGCGTCTTCCAGTTCGTCGGCGGCCGGCGTGAAAGCGGCGACGATGGGCGCAATCTGGTCCGGATGGATGCTCCACATGCGGGTGTAGCCGAATTCGGCGCGCGCCCGCGTCGCGTCCTGGGCGGCGACGCCGGGATCGCGAATTTCGGTGGTGACGTTGTGCGACGGCACTTTGCCGTAAGCATGACAGGCCGCGGCAATTTCCAGTTTGGCGCGGCGTACCAGCGGATGATCGAACTGTCCCGGCGAGCGCATCGCGCTGGCGGGAATCGCGCCTTGGTGCGCGGAGACAAAATCCATCACCCCGAAGCTGATCGACTCGACCTGCGGCAGTGCCGCCAGCGCGCGGATATCGGCCAACGCGCCATGGGTTTCGACCAGCAGGTGGATGGGGGGGGTATGCGTCAGGCCCGCTGCCGCGCTGATGCGTTCGACTTGCTCGATCATTGCGCGCGCCTGGGCCGCATCGCCGATCTTGGGCAACATGATGTAGGCGGGCGCGCGTTGGCTTTGATGCAGAATGATGCGCAGATCATCGCGCCAGTGGGGGTGATCGTAGGCATGGATGCGCACGCCGACCCGGCCGTAGCGATTGTCGGGGTCGCTCAGGATCTGTGCGACCAACTGCGCATGCAAAGCTTCATTGCCGACCGCAGCGCCGTCCTCGCAATCGAGGGTGATATCGAACACGGGACCCAGGCGCTGCTGCAGCGCGAGCGACTTGCGCATCAGTTTTTCGCTACCGGCGTAGTGATCGCAAGGCGGCAGCAGTACGGGCGTGAAGTCGCCTTCGTACAGGACCTCGGCAGGAGTTGGGACACGCATGGCGTAGGTGTCGATAGGGCGTCGGGTCGAGCTGGCCAACGGGGCGGGTGCCCGTGGCTGGAATTGGGTGCCGCCGCGCGGCCCGGCCATGGCCGGGCGCGCAAGCGGGCTTGGCTTGCCGGTATCAGACCAGCAGGTGCTTCACGCCGTCGCGTTCTTCCAGCAGTTCCTGCAACGTGCCATCCATCTTCTCGCGCGAGAAGGCGTCGATTTCCAGACCTTCGATACGCTTGTATTCGCCGTTTTCGCAGGTCACCGGCACACCGTAGATGATGTCTTCAGGAATACCGTACGAACCGTCCGACGGAATACCCATCGTCACCCACTTGCCGTTGGTGCCGAGCACCCAGTCGCGCACGTGGTCGATGGCGGCGTTGGCAGCCGATGCTGCCGACGACAAGCCACGCGCTTCGATGATGGCGGCACCGCGCTTGCCCACGGTCGGGATGAACACTTCGCGGTTCCACTGGTCGTCGTTGATCAGCGCATGCAGGCTTTGACCCTCGACCGTGGCGAAACGGAAGTCGGGGTACATGGTCGGCGAGTGGTTGCCCCACACAGCCAGCTTTTCGATCGAGGCGACCGGCTTGCCCGATTTGCCAGCCAATTGCGACAGTGCGCGGTTGTGGTCCAGGCGCAGCATCGCGGTGAAGTTTTTCTTGGGCAGATCCGGCGCCGACTTCATGGCGATATAGGCATTCGTGTTGGCCGGGTTGCCGACCACCAGCACCTTGACGTCGCGGCTGGCGACTTCATTCAGCGCGCGGCCTTGTACCGTGAAGATTTCTGCGTTGGCGGCGAGCAGATCCTTGCGTTCCATACCCTTGCTGCGCGGACGTGCGCCGACCAGCAGGGCGACGTCGGCATCCTTGAAGGCCACTTTGGGGTCGTCCGTGATGACAACACCAGCCAGCAGCGGGAACGCGCAGTCTTCCAGCTCCATGACGACACCCTTGACCGCGGCTTGCGCCTGCGGCAGGTCGAGCAGCTGAAGAATCACGGGCTGGTCCTTGCCGAGCAGGTCGCCATTGGCAATGCGGAACAGGAGGGAATAACCGATTTGACCTGCGGCGCCGGTAACGGCAACGCGTTTTGCGGTCTTAGCCATGAGAGATCTCCAAAACAAATCAAGAGGGGGCGTGATACCGCCGAAACCACCATGCGACCCGGACCGGACAGATGCCGCGGTGTCGCGCACCAATCAGACCGGAGCGCGAACCAGCAGGGGACCGGTATCAGCATGTCGGTCCTGCCTGCGTCGCCGTGGATCGGCCCGCTGCGTTACGTGTCGTCGCGCTGTTGCCTTGCGCTTCCTCGTTGCTGCGTTTCCTACGTGTGCTACTGCATATGCTACGCAGCGTCGTGCAACGGACCGTCGAGGTCGCCGATGCGCATTATGCGCTTACGCAAGCCCATATGCATGCAGAAGAAGACGGAAATCAATGCCGACCTGCAATTTCGACATGGAGTGTAGAAGTCCATAGGTCGAAAGTCAACCTTATCTTATGTCTTATATAAGACATAAGAACGGAGGTTTTTTGGTAGACGTCTCGGGCACTTTATGATGCAATGTTGACATGACAAACAATCCGGCCAACACGTCGAGTTCCACTGGCGCCGAGCGCAGCGCGGAAGCGAGTGCGCCGTCGCCCACTTTCAGTCCGCTCTATCAGCAGATCAAAGCCTTGATCACCCAGAGCCTCGAGAGCGGCGAGTGGAAGCCGGGTGAAATCATTCCCAGCGAGGTCGAGCTGGCGAGTCGCTATAAGGTCAGTCAAGGGACGGTGCGCAAGGCCATCGATGAGTTGGCCGCCGACAACATTGTGGTGCGGCGCCAGGGTAAAGGCACCTTCGTCGCCACTCACACCGAAGATCGCGTACAGTTCCGTTTCCTGCGCTTGTGGCCTGACAACGATGTCGAAACCGGGCATGACAGCCGCCTGATCGATTGCCGCCGTTTGCGCGCTCCGGCCGAAATTGCGCGTCAGCTCGAGATCAAAGCGGCCGATCCCGTGGTGTTGATACGGCGTGTGCTGGAATTTGCCGGTGCGCCGACTGTGCTCGACGAGATCTGGTTGCCGGGTTCGATGTTTCGCGGTCTGACCATGGAGCGGCTGGCCGAGCACAAGGGTCCGCTTTACGCACTTTTTGAAACCGAGTTCGGCACGCGCATGATTCGCGCCTCGGAGAAAATCCGCGCGGTCGCGGCGGATCAGTCGGTTGCCGAGCGTCTCGGCGTCGAAGCGGGCTTTCCGCTCCTCAGCGTGGATCGTGTCACCTACACTTACGGCGACCGCCCGGTCGAGGTGCGGCGTGGTTGGTATGTAACGACACACTACTTTTATCAAAATGACTTAAGTTAGCCCGCGTGGAGGGTGTTTGCCGGTGCATCCGCCGAGTCGTGCCGGCCGTATTCCACATAAGAACCGCATGGCGACGCGGGAAAAACCTGCCGTTGCACTGCAGCGCGGTAGGAAAAAGCGCTAAAATTGTCAAATTAAGTAACTTGATGAGGTCTAGCATGGCAGAAGTTATAAAAAAACCGAGACCGGAGTACCGGAATATAGGCCTGACTCAGCTAGCCAAGTATCGGCTACCGCTAGCAGGCCGCGTCTCCATCCTGCATCGCATCAGCGGCGCCATTCTGTTTCTCCTCCTGCCGTTCTCGCTCTACCTGTTCGAGCAAAGCCTCACCTCCGAAATTTCTTTCGATACGTTGAAAGCCATCGCGGCCTTCCCGCTGGTCAAGCTGATCGTGCTGGTGCTGTCCTGGGCTTTCCTGTTCCATTTCTGCGCCGGCGTACGCCACCTGTTCATGGATCTGCACTATGCCGTGTCCAAGGAAGGCGGCCGCAAGACCTCGATCGTGGTCTTCATCGTCTCTTCGCTGCTGACCCTCGCGGTCGCGCTTAAACTCTTCGGAGCATTCTAAATATGGCGACCAACGAAAAAATCGGCCCGAAACGTGTGGTAGTGGGCGCGCACTACGGCTTGCGCGACTGGATCGCGCAGCGCGCGACCGCCACCATCATGGCGATCTACACCGTGATCCTGCTGGTGTGGTTCTTTATCGCTCACAATTTTTCTTATGACGGCTGGGCTGCCATCTTCTCCGTGCAATGGATGAAGCTGGCCACCTTTGTGACCCTGCTTGCGCTGTTCTATCACGCGTGGGTTGGGGTGCGCGATATTTGGATGGACTACATCAAACCGGTCGGTGTGCGTCTGACGCTACAAGTCCTGACCATCGTCTGGTTGCTCGGATGCGCAGGCTACGCCGCGCAGATTCTCTGGAGAGTGTAAAGCATGACTGCAATCAAGAGTTCCTTGCCGCGTCGTCGTTTTGACGTGGTTATCGTCGGTGCCGGTGGTTCGGGCATGCGCGCTTCGCTGCAGCTCGCCCGTGCCGGTCTGTCGGTTGCGGTGCTGTCGAAAGTCTTCCCGACCCGTTCGCACACGGTCGCGGCGCAGGGCGGTATCGGTGCTTCGCTCGGCAACATGAGCGAAGACAACTGGCATTATCACTTTTACGACACCATCAAGGGTTCCGACTGGCTCGGCGACCAGGATGCGATCGAATTCATGTGCCGTGAGGCGCCCAAGGTCGTCTACGAACTCGAACACTTCGGCATGCCGTTCGACCGTAACGCCGATGGCACCATCTATCAACGTCCGTTCGGCGGCCACACCGCGAACTACGGCGAAAAGCCGGTGCAACGCGCTTGCGCCGCAGCCGACCGTACCGGCCACGCGCTGCTGCACACGCTGTATCAACGTAACGTCGAAGCCAAGACCCACTTCTTCGTCGAATGGATGGCGCTGGATCTGATCCGCGACGCCGACGGCGACGTGCTGGGCGTGACCGCGCTGGAAATGGAAACCGGCGAAGTCTACATCCTGGAAGGCAAGACCACGCTGTTCGCGACCGGTGGTGCCGGCCGTATCTACGCCGCTTCGACCAATGCCTACATCAACACCGGTGACGGTCTGGGGATGGCGGCGCGTTCGGGCATCGCCCTGCAGGATATGGAATTCTGGCAATTCCACCCGACCGGCGTGGCCGGCGCGGGCGTGCTGATCACCGAAGGTGTGCGTGGTGAAGGCGGGATCCTGCGCAACTCGAATGGCGAGCGTTTCATGGAACGCTACGCCCCGACCCTGAAGGATCTGGCGCCGCGCGATTTCGTCTCGCGCTCGATGGACCAGGAAATCAAGGAAGGGCGCGGCTGCGGTCCGAACAAGGACTACGTGCTGCTCGACCTGTCGCATATTGGCGCCGAGACCATCATGAAGCGCCTGCCGTCGATCCGCGAAATCGCCATGAAATTCGCCAACGTCGACTGTATCAAGGAACCGATTCCGGTGATCCCGACCATCCATTATCAGATGGGCGGTATCCCCACCAATATCCATGGTCAGGTGGTCGGCCACAACGGCGATCACAATATGCCGGTCAACGGTTTCTACGCTGTCGGCGAATGCTCGTGCGTGTCGGTGCACGGCGCCAACCGCCTGGGCACCAACTCGCTGCTCGACCTGGTGGTGTTCGGCCGCGCCGCCGGCAACCATATCGTCAAGCATGTGAAGGAAAATCAGGAGCACAAGCCGCTGCCGGCCGATGCCGCCGATTTCTCGTTGGCCCGCCTGGCCAAGCTGCAAAGCTCGACCTCGGGCGAGTACGCACAGACCATCGGCAACGACATCCGCAAGACGATGCAGACCTACGCCGGGGTGTTCCGCACCTCCGAGCTGCTGAAGACCGGTGTCGAGAAGATCAAGGAAGTCGCCGCACGCGCCGAACACGTGCACCTGAAAGACAAGTCCAAGGTCTTCAATACCGCGCTGGTTGAAGCGCTCGAAGTGGACAACCTGACGGAAGTCGCTCGCGCCACCATGATCTCCGCCGAAGCGCGTAAGGAAAGCCGCGGTGCGCATGCGCACAGCGACTTCGAACATCGCGACGACGAAAACTGGATGCGCCATACCTTGTGGTACAGCGAAGGCGACAAGCTTGATTACAAGCCCGTCAAGATGAAGCCGTTGACGGTGGATTCGGTACCGCCCAAAGCACGTACTTTCTAAGGCCCGGACCCAAGCTAGCAAGGATTCATACCATGGCAATCAGAACTTTCGATATTTACCGTTACGACCCGGACAGCGGCCAGGCCCCGCGCATGCAGCGCTATGAGGTTGAAATTGAGCACGAACGCATGTTGCTCGACGCGCTGTTGAAGCTGAAGGCGCAGGACGAAACGGTGTCGTTCCGCCGTTCCTGCCGCGAGGGCGTGTGCGGTTCGGACGCAATGAACATCAACGGCAAGAACGGTCTTGCCTGCCTGACCAACCTGAACGACCTGCCGCAGCACATTGTGTTGCGTCCTTTGCCTGGTCTGCCGGTGGTGCGCGATCTGATCTGCGACTTCACGCAGTTCTTCAACCAATACCACTCGATCAAGCCGTTCCTGATCAACGACACGCCGCCGCCCGAAAAAGAGCGTCTGCAGTCGCCGGAACAACGCGAAGAACTCGACGGCCTGTACGAGTGCATTTTGTGCGCCAGCTGTTCGACGTCCTGCCCGAGTTTCTGGTGGAACCCGGACAAGTTCGTCGGCCCGGCAGGTCTGTTGCAGGCATATCGGTTTATTGCCGATAGCCGCGACCAGGCCACCGCCGAGCGTCTGGACAACCTGGAAGACCCATACCGCCTGTTCCGTTGCCATACCATCATGAATTGCGTCGATGTGTGCCCGAAGGGCCTGAACCCGACCAAGGCGATAGGCAAGATCAAGGAACTGATGGTGCGCCGGGCCGTCTGAGATGGAACAGCCCCCGCGTTCGCTTGGTTCACTGCCCCTCGAGGGGGCGCTCAGTACGCTTGGCAGCGGCCCGGCGCGCACTGAGATGGAACCGGATACCCATCAAAGCGATCCGGCCCGTCGCGCGCGTTTACGCTGGCGCGCGCGGCGTGGTCTGCTGGAAAACGACATCATCATGGAGCGTTTTTTCACGCGTTACGAGAGTCAAATGACCGACGACGACGTGGCTGCCATGACTGAGTTGCTAGCGCTTAGCGACAACGATCTGATGGACCTCCTTCTCGCGAGAAAAGAGCCGGAAGGCGAACTGGCGACCGCGGCCGTCCAGGACGTCCTCGTCAAGTTGCGTTCTGCATAAATCCACTTTCATATTCGAGGAAACTATGACTCCGTCCGATGTTAAAGCTACGCTATCGTTCAGCGATGAATCGCCCAGCGTCGAGCTGCCAATCTTCAAGGGCACGATGGGTCCGGATGTCATCGACATCCGCAAGTTGTACGGCCAGACCGGCAAGTTCACGTACGACCCCGGCTTCATGTCGACCGCTGCGTGTAATTCGGCGATCACCTACATCGATGGCGACAAAGGCGAACTGCTGTATCGCGGCTACCCGATCGAGCAACTGGCGGTCAACGCCGACTTCCTCGAAACCTGCTATCTGCTGCTGAATGGCGAACTGCCGACCGTCGAGCAAAAGAAAGATTTCGTCGAAACCGTGACCAATCACACGATGGTCCACGAGCAGATGCAATTCTTCTTCCGCGGCTTCCGTCGCGATTCGCACCCGATGGCGGTGCTGACCGGTTGCGTGGGCGCCTTGTCGGCGTTCTACCACGACTCGTTGAATATCAACGATCCGCGTCATCGCGAAGTGTCGGCGATCCGCATGATCGCCAAGCTGCCGACGCTGGTCGCGATGGCGTACAAGTACAACATCGGCATGCCGTTCGTGTACCCGCGCAACGATCTGTCGTATAGCGCGAATTTCATGCGCATGATGTTCGCGAATCCGTGCGAAGAGTACAAGGTCAACGACGTGCTGGTACGCGCGCTCGACCGTATCCTGATCCTGCACGCCGATCACGAACAAAACGCATCGACCTCGACCGTGCGTCTGGCGGGTTCCTCGGGGGCCAACCCGTTTGCCTGTATCGCGGCCGGTATCGCCTGCCTGTGGGGCCCGGCACACGGCGGTGCGAACGAGGCGGCACTGAACATGCTGGAAGAAATCGGTTCGCCCGACAAGATTCCCGAATTCATCCGCCAAGTGAAAGACAAGAACTCCGGCGTCAAGCTGATGGGCTTCGG
>Ga0116226_10001999_pt1 | contig 17647 bp, 17 predicted proteins | sample S1TSphfallax_FD_89692 | JGI IMG/M metagenome (GOLD analysis project Ga0116226, IMG submission 89692) | Host-associated microbial communities from peat moss isolated from Minnesota, USA - S1T2_Fa - Sphagnum fallax MG | ecosystem: Host-associated > Plants > Peat moss > Unclassified | place: USA... | reverse complement strand
GCATTACTTTGTAAAAGGAAATGGGGTCCTTTGTGGTGTTTGTGAAATTTCACCTTCTAGCATGTGGTGGGCCCTAGTTGGTTGATTTCAAAAGAGGCGAATTGAAACCCATGATCGTTGTTTCTTCGCTAAAAAGTTACATCATGCATCTAACCTAATGCCCATCATTCATCGAATCCATAGTTGTTTATTGAACATTCTTTCCAGTGCTCTTCATGAATGTTCTTTCTAAGGTTGGTAGCTTTTGATTTTGATATTGAGCTAAAATCACTTTTTTTAAAAGCTTGATTATCATAGTAAGGCTTGTGCTGGTTGTGAATTGTTTAATGTTTTAAATTACATAATGTTCCACAAGAATGTTCGAAAGGAAAATGTTAGAGACAACAACTTGGAGGTTTTGCACACCAAGTTGCATTTATTAATTGTCTAAAGAGGTAAAACATGGTTTCCCTTGCCCCACCATGAATGCATGGGACATGTGAAATATAAAATAGTGCCAATTATCCATGTGCAATATAACAATTTTTTGTGAGGTGACAACATTGTGATTTTGGGTGGATGGTTACCTTCTTATATCCTTTCTTGCATGTTTTGCTCTCCCCTATTAAATGATTATTCTTGCCTTGTTTTTACTTTTAGTTTTCCAAATTGAAACTTCATATTATTGCTATGATGAACTTCACAAAACTTGAACCAAAAGGATTATTAACACGAAGGCTTTAGCTCATTAATCAATCACATGGATTCAAGAACCTAAAAACTTTGATAAAAAAAGCCTTATTGTATTACATTGTGGTGTTCCTTCTTACTTTGAAGGTGAACCCTACCCACCCACCTTTGATTTTGTCTTGATGGGTTCACCCCACTCACTTCCTTTTATCATGTATTGATGGGTTTCTTTGAATGGTGTAATTGTAAAAATATCGATTGTTGATTTTATTGTTTTCTTGATGTTGCAGCTTGTTAAGACCTATTAACTATTTTTTTGACATACCACATATGTCACACCATAATATCATACCAATCAAGGGAAAGTGGCATACAAACAAGCACATGCTGAAACCTAGTTTTTGGAGGGCTCAATTACACATATAGAACTTGAATTTCAAGATCTAGATAAGGATCAGAGGGCAATTTTACAGCATTTGGCTAAAATGTGAAAAGGTGGAGGAATGTCAATGTGGCCCAAACCTATTCTACGCCCTGATAGCCCTGTAAATGATGTAACATGTATGATTATCATTAAAGCATGTGGTCTATGCGGGCAATGGTACCATTGTGGTGATGTTGCTCTAACATCCTACACACATTTCACTTGACATGTATGTGTGAACACTTGAAAACCAACAACATAAGCAAGGTATGCAATCATATATTGGACCTTAATTGGTGGTGTAGTTGGGGGTTCCAAACCTCTTGATGAGGATTTGAGATTTGCAACACATGAGATGGGTCTTGATGAGGAGTGGGTCTAATTATTGAATGAATTAAAATTGGTAGCAAGAAAAAATGTTCAAAATTTCCCAAGTTAGTATATGAAATTTTAGCTAATATGTACATTGCAAATTAGTGCATTCAATTCATGATTTCTTCCTTTTCAGTTTTATGTCCATGGCAAGTCAATCACAATTAGTCTATTAATAAAGTTTTTTAATTGCACTAAAGGAGGAGCTTTACACAAAACCGAGGCTAACTAGACTTGGTTCAACAAATGAAACACTTCCCATCCTAGAGCTAAGGTTTATTCTTGTAGGGGCCACTAGGTGGTCCCGTCACTTATTTGCTACAATGGTCAATTGTGAGCACATAGCCCATATGTAGAAACCCAAATTGCCCTTGACATATATCAAACACATTTGACTTGAAACTATGATGCCATTGCTAGACTCGACTCTCAAATCCTTTATGGACCTTCATAATCCCCACAAATACCTTTAACTTAAACATTTAACTATCTTAACAATCTATGTAATTATAGTTCAAAGATTTTTAGTGCAATAAAAGTTATCAATACTAAAACTAGAATGTAAACCAATGATCTCATAGATCAAATTACAGTTCAATGGTTGCAATGCTCTACCTAATTTCATCTTTTGCATATTCATGAAGCCTATACACCAAATCATTTCCTTGCATTCTATGGTTTGTTGGCAGCATTGGAAATTTGATCACCCTAATGCGGCATACATGAATAAAAACAACATTGGAACTCCTCGATAAAATGTAAGAGGATTCTAAACAACCCCACTTCTAATAATATTTCCCACCCACTGCCATGTCACTAGTGTTGAATTGTTATCCCCAAGGACAAGTGAAAGGTTTTGAGAAAGGGAAGACAATCTTGGTGCATAGTAAGATGTAGAAGTCCACCCCTACTATGTTTCCTTCTTATGGGCAAGTTGTCCCCCAAGGAAATGCAAGAAGCAAGGTTATCACCATCAAGTCCAAATTCATCCCAATTTTCCTCCTCAATGGCATCACATACATTACCAACATTGTTAGGAATGAGCACTTCAAGCTCCCACTAGTTGGTCCATGTAGATTTTCACAAGCCAAGAAATTAGAATCCACAAAAAAAAATAAAAGCAAACTAAGGTTTTTTTCAATAGCATGTTCACATGCATGGCACCAACAAATCATACCAAATACACATCCTTCATCCCCTTTATGGTATCACATGTGTATTTAGTAACCCTATCCACATCAAATGGTTTGATGTGCCAAAAGGTACAACTAATTGTCTTTTGCTCCCCCAAATATGATGACTTTGGTCATTGACTCAAATGATCCCAAAGGAACGTTCTGCATGTTCTGCATTCTAAAGTTTAAGAGCTTCAACATCAAGCTGAGCTTGTTTGACAATTTGTTTCAAAACTGTACTTGCCCCATCATGAAGACCATTTCCATGTCTTGAACCAAATAACATACATAAGCAACCACTTGTTAAATGAGGGTATTGACTGACAAAATATAATGGTATCTTGCTCTTGAATTGAAAGCTAAAGCCATTAAACCATATCTAATGTGCCTTTAATGTGAAACCACTTCTCACAATGTCCTCCCAATGTAAAAGTAAACAACGTTGTACAAAATAATTGTCATGGGTTTTGTCATTAGATATATAAAAATGGTACTTCATCATTCGAATTAACATTTGGATTTTTCCTTCGAGTTACATGCACAAGGATCGTGATTTGGTAATTATGCCAATGCATAGATTGTACCTCATTCATAATCTCAAAATTGTAAGTCTTAGCAAAATTAATTACTAAAATAATAATGTTGTTTGGAAAATTCTCAAGGTAATTTCTGAATTGTTGGTCTTGCCACCTTGCAATGAAATTGTGAGAAACAAAATTTTGCAACTTTGGCTTCAAGTACTCAATAAGTTCATTGTTCTTTGTGGACTTGTAGATTAGCTTTAGATTCTTCCTCTCCTCACCTTTTTTAGTTACAATGGTTTCCACACTAGAATGTTTCCAAGATATTAAGGCAGATGATGATCCATCCTCTTCAATTGGACAAACTACCAAGTTTTCCACACCACAATTTTCACATTTCCCAAAGACATAATCTTGGGCATGCCATTATGAATGGGGGTCCTTGGGACAAAGTATAACTTCCCACAATGCAATCAATCTAGGATAGATGCCATGTGAACCCATATAGTGAATACCAAAATCTTTGGCAGAGGCGCATACGGCCCCATAGTCACATTCATATTAAAAGTTTATGTGTAATCCAAATTTTTAGCACATGTAGTTAAAACCAACTTTCAACTCCTCCAACTCTATGTGATAAATGCAACAATATACATTGCATTCCTTCATTTTCTTAACCCAAAATGGACATAATGAATCAAATGTTCGCTTACCTATAATCACAAATGGATGTGCTCTTTATAAATGCAAAAGAAAATTCCATCTACATCACCATGCCCAAGTTTTAAGTTAAAATAATGGAACAAGATATGGACTGATTTAATTCAATTGCCAAATGCATAGGAGCAAGCACAATTACATGATGCATAACCAAAAAAAACTATTGACAGAAAGATGAAAATAAATAATTCATATAAAAAATCCTACCAAGATAGTCAAATCACAACTCAAGTTATTAGTCCACTAAGTTATATCAAATTTGGCTTATACTAAATGCATGCAAAAGTTTTGCAAACTTGACAAATGTACCCTTTTACATCCTTGAATTAAAATATGTTCCACTTCAAATGTATAGTTTAATAAAGTCTAAATCAAAAGTATTATACTAATTAGACTAAATGACACCCTTAATATCTTAAAATGATGAAATCAATAAATTCCAAAGTTTTATGGACATAACTCTAATGACTCATCATGGTTTCAACCATTGGATCAATGACCCATTGAAACTATACAAATGTTTCAAAATCTCCCCCACGTTCTAAAAGATGTATCAAAAACATGGTTTCACCAACCCACCATAACCCCAAAAAATCAAAACCAATTAAATAGGAACCCCAATATTGGCCACGACCAAATCATCTTGGAAGAAGATGGACAAAAACTCAAATAAGGTATATTCAAGATCATATACCACTACATTTCAACTAGAAGATAATCATAAAAGTTGAACAAGTCTATACATACTCCAATCCTTTACAAATATCCATTTGGTACCTTCTTGTTTTCAAGTTCAACTTTACTTCACTATAATTAATGCATCTATAAAAAATACAATGGGACCCATGATTGGAGTTTTGGTGTTGCGATCAACTACATTGAGGACAATGTTACCTTTAGTGTAGTTTATTCCAACACCAATACATTAAACATGGTGTAGACAATGTTGTCAAATTCAACTATGCAATTCAAAATCAATGTTGCCAAATTGAAACTTGATCATGTTACAATTGAAAGTATTTTCATTAAGAAGGTAAATACCCTCAGCTTCCATCCCACCAACATAGGCATTACCACCAATATCAATAGTGAAATAACTTTAAATATCCACATTAAGGGAATTATAAGCAAATAAGAGAGGGCTTCAATAGTCATGGACATGGTCAAGCTTTGTAAGATCCCAATTCCTTAGACAAAAATTCAATATTGCTAGGAACTTGTTAGTATTTAGATATTGATAAGTTTAAACTAGGAATAGATGAACACAAAATTGAAAAATATATTCATGACAATTGAAATAAAGTCACAATTGAGCAAGAAAACAACCATGGAAAAATTAGCCAAGTGAATTTCACATTGATTTTAATTTTTTGTAATGACACACTAAAATGTCATTCACTTTTCCAAAAATTGTTATTACTCATTAAAAGTCAATGGCCTTTTCCAAAACCATAAGTTGATTTATTGAATGTCATTATCCATTCTAAATTTTACCCTTATGACTCAATGAAAGTCAATAACATTAAAAGAATACCCAAAATGTCTATAGGGCATGATAGATATACCATTATAGCTAACATTGTTATAAAACATGTGGACAGACCACCATACAAAACCACCCAATTTGACTTTGGGTGGTTTTCATATGCAACAAACCACTCATGTGTTCGTTGAGTGGACAAATTCCACTAGAATCCCATTGAAGTGGTAATGTAGTGGGAGGCAACAATGGTTTAGGAATTTATTAAAAAAAATTAGAATTTTAGCCCGAAATGCTTTTAGGCAAGGTTGAAGATTTTTCAATCAACCTTCTCAAACCACTTGGGTGATTTTTTGTTGTGGTCGTTTTAGGGTAACCACCTTATAATGTATTACATAGAAAGGTAGTAGGGGTTTTGCACAATTAACTAGTTGACATCATTACTTGTTATTAAAATTTCTCTTACAATTTCTTGCCATTAAAATCCAAATTGCATACAATAATTCACAAAATTAACTAAAAAAAACATATTACACTAAAGAATACCCCTAGTGTGCATGCCAACTACTAATCCTCCTTTTCTGATTTTGAATCATCGTCTTAAGGTTGAGCTAGACATGCATTTATTCATTGAACTTCATTAATAGGCACCTCCTCCCTGGGCTCTCTAGATAAAACATTGCCATCATGGAGAGCCCTTAAGCCTTCCCTAACTAGGTTTTCTTCTTCAACTACATTATGTGCTCCTAATGAAGGTTCAACAATTTCAGCCACCACATGTCTTAATCATGCCTCCTTTTGCAACACAACTTTCCACTTAACACTAGCAACCGTGTCTAGCACAAAGAATACCTACATTCAAAAATATGAACATCCCATATTAACTTTTTACAACATAATTTCCATCGTCCACTACCCCTTTTGTATTACCACATATGTTAGAACTTGTGAAACCACTAATAAACCACCCAACCCAATCCATTAGCAAACCACCTAAACCACTAAAATCGTTGACAAACCAAAAGTACATTAATCAATCATTTAACGTTTTGTGTTTTATAGGCATGGTTTTCTAACGGGACTCCATATGTAGAGGTCAATACTTGAGAAATGGTTATAGTGAACACATATGGTCCCATTATTGGTGGGAGCCAACTTTAAAAGTTCACTTGCAAAAAACCCATGTTCGTCTTGACATATGGTCTTGCATTGCCATGAAGGTTGGGTAGGATCCATGAACACTTGAATAAAACCAAACAAAACCCAAAACAATCCACAAGAAGGATTTCTTTCAGGATCCCCACATAATTCAAATTTGTAATTATTCTATTTTGATATTGCATTGAACTTTGACTTGCTTTATTAAAATATGCATGCAACTCTAGCATCGTATGTCAAGTGTGTAGGCCTTGTAGTTTTAGGGTCCACTTGGAAGTGGTTTCTATATGCCCACATGCTAGAGTATGTGTAGGTGATTCAACTAAGAGGGCATGATAATTGTACAAGCTCTTCAATTATTGTAGCATGTGCAACTACAAGATGCTTCACTCAAGCTTCTAACCACATAGTAAATGTAGGCATGTGATGTTGTAAATGAAGAGGTAACATATCATTCCTTTGTCCCCTTGGGTGATTTTGATCCCTTCAATGTGCATGGTGCTCCATTCATTTTGCCTTGTGGCAATTTTGTCTAAACACCCCAAAAAAATTTATTGATCATAAGGCTTATACCAAGGACACATGTGTGTAATGGAAACATTGTGTCAACCACTAGTGAACCACTTGTGTTTCATTACACAAACCATACTAGCACCACTTCAAATCCACCATGCAAACCACTTAAAAACCACTATGCAAAACACTATGAACAAAATGTGGTAGTAAGAAAAAATACCTATATAATGCTTATGTGGGTGTAGAATTTGTTATGACATGCTCATATGTGGGACCCTAATGAGGAGGAATGTGATGTTGGAAAGGTGCTTCATGGGGTGGGCAAGCTAAAAAATACTTTGTGCAAAATCTTAATGCCTCATCATACATGTAGCCCAATGCCATGCATCCTTCGGGCTTAACCTTGTTTCACACATAATTTTTCAAAACAATTAAATAATGTTCCATGGGATAACACCACCTAGATGCCACAAACCCGCAAATATCCAATTCATCTACAATATGAATTATGAGATGTGTCATTAGGTCACATAAGCATGGTGGAAACCAAATCTCAAGCATGCATAATGTTTCCACGACATAAATTCTTAGGGGTCTTATTTCATTTGGAACCACTATTTTTGTGCATATTCGTTAAAACACCCTCCCAAGTTAGATAATTACAATTATAGGTCTAGGTTGTAGTAGGCTTTTAATGCCACTAGGTAACTCATGTTGTATCATAACATGATGATCATGTTTTTTGAAGTTGAAAAGCCTATTTGGGCCTACATGTTTTTTGAAGGTAGTTGCATATCATGTTGAAGCATGAACTTTTGAAAAAAAATCTAGAAGAAATTGGATCTTTATTTTTCTCAGAATGTTTTGTCTAATAATAATTAAATATGTCTCTTTCTTTTTTTTGTCTTCATGTGGGGTGAACACACATGGGGCATGAGGTTTCACATAATGTTCACCCCAAAAATGTTGTTAAAATGTTGTTTCATTCCTACCTCCTCCATGTCTTTGCACATTTCCATTGTGTCCCATTCACCAAACAAATGCTTCAAGATATTATCAAACACATTGCATTCAATGTGTTGTAGGTAGGGAGTTCCTACATTGGTCAAATACATATGTCAATACATTATACAAAAAATGAATAAAATTTGCCATAATTGTTTCACTAATCACACCCACCATATCACCCTTAATACACGTGTGCATTAAAGGTCAAATATAAATATAATCCTCCCCATTTACTTAGGACAAGGTCATATACTAATGTGCATGACCCAAAAACACCACACTTCAATTAACAACCCTACCATGATAACCAAACCAACCAAGGACCACCACTTGGGTGAGTTGGAACAAAATGACCATGAGGGTTGCTATAAAACCACTAAAGGTCCACCAATTAAATGGTTTATACCCATGCTAAAACCATTGCTTAATTTTACATTAACATCTTCACTATACATGACAACCTTCACCAACCTTTTTTTCATTCCACTAAATATGGTGATTAACAAACCATTTGGAAGGATCACCACTTGGGTGGGTTGGAATAAAAGACCACCAAGGCTTGTACAAAACCATCAAGGGTCAACTAATAACTTGGTTCATACCTAACGCGCTCCCAAGTTCCTTGATAGACCCACTCGAAGGTCTAACTATGTGGAAATGCGGAAGGAGTTGGAACTTGGAGCCGCTCCCAATTTCCAACACTAAAGGGGGTAAGAGGGGCGTGCTAGAAGTCCTGGGATTAGACTAAGAAGAGGGACAATTATCTTGTTACACGGTCATGCATCCAAAACCAACCACAAATTGGTTAGAACTCATTATGCACCTTTTTGGTGTTGGGACAAGCCACGGGCGACCTTGGACTCACTTGACTCACCACAGCTTGGATTCGGGGGAAGCCACCACCTTCCCCCATATAGTATTTTCTGCATTACTCCGTGGCACCCGCATCCGAATGGCTATTTTTCCCGGGACTCCCAAAGTGGAGTCCCGAAATTGTCCCGATTTGGACTTTTGGGAGTTCGGGTGTTTGTAACTTCTCGCTCAGACCTCTGATTGGGATGAGGTCTAAAGCAATCTTGTAGATCTATTCAAGAGCTTTCCAACGCCATGTTGCACTTCTCCTATAGACATCGGAATTGGGTCGATTCCTGACTTTTAGTGGTCGGGAGTCAAACTGCTAGTTTGATTCCCAGCCCTTCTTTTGCCCATAACTTGAGCTTCAAATGTCCAAATGGCTCATGCAAGGCCATTTTGGACATCTACACTTCAAAACCTTTCCAACGGCATAAAGAACATTCCAATGCAAGGTTTTTTGACCCCTGCAATCAAGCTCTGAGTTTTCGGGAGTCCCGGAGGATTCTAAGTTCCCACTTTTGGGAGTGTGAGTTTCATCCTCACACTTAGCCCAAAGTGGGGTTGCGACACACCAGTTGGGACTCTCACAACTTTGGAGCCCAATAACTTTGTGAGCAAACCTCGGATCGAGGTGCGGTCTAAAGCAAAGTTGTAACTCTCGTCAGGAGCTTTCCAACTGTATGTTGCACGTTGTCTACAAACAAGTAAATCAGGTCGATTTCTGACTTTTTCTGGTCGATAGTCAAATTGTCAATTTGCCTCCCGGCCCTTCTTTTGGCCATAATTTATGTTTTAGATGTCCAAATGAGCAATGCAAACCCATTTTAGACATCTACGTTTGAAGAGCTTTTCAATGATATAAAGAGCGTCACAAGCCATTAAGTTTTGACCCCTGAAATTGCTCTCTGAAATCTTGGGAGTCCACAGGGACTCCATCTCCCAAAGTGGGAGTTGCCTTGGAAGTGTGAGGGTTCATTCCCTCACACTTTCCTACACTTTCGGGAGTATGTGATGTGACTCATGGGCTTTCTCTTGGCCTGCACCCTTGCAACCCCTTGGCCTTAGTCGCAAACCCAAAGCTAGGGTTGCGACATGAGAGTTGGGAACGTGCCCTCGAGTCCTTGCAATTCCGCTATTTTAGAAACTAAGGCCCATCTTCGGCCTAACTTAAGACTTGGGAACGTGTCAAAAAGGAAATTAGTGTAAATTGAATGGCAATGGTGCGAAAAATTTAGTAAGGAAAATGTTGTAACCCCACTTTGAGGCAAGTGTGAGGATGAGATTCACACACCCAAAAGTGGGAATTTGGAGTCCTCCGAGACTCTCACAACTTCAGAGCTTAATCGCAAAGGTCAAAACACCTTGCTTTGAATTGTTCTTTATACCATTCGAAAGACCTTAAAGTGTAAATGTTAAAAATGGCCTCGCATGAGCCATTCGGACATTTGCAACACAAGTTATGGTCGAAAGAAGGGTCGAGAGTCAAATTGGCAGTTTGACTCCCAACCACAAAAAGTCAATAATCAACCCGATCCCAGTGTGTGCAAATGGAGTGCGACACACCATTGGAAAGCTCTTAAGGAGAGCTATAAGTTGGCTTCAAACCTCATCCTAATTCGAGGTCTGAGCCAGGAGTTATGAGTTCCCAAAGTCCCGAGAGTCCAACCCGAGTGTCGCAACCCTAGTTTTGGGCTTGCGACCAAGGCAAAGGGGTTGCAAAGGTGCGGGCCAAGAGGAAGCCCGGGAGCCACATCATATACTTCCGGGAGTGTAGGAAAGTGTGAGGGAGTGTTCCTCACACTCCTAGGGCAATTCCCACTTTGGGAGATGGAGTCTCGGAGGACTCCCGAAACTTCAAAGAGCAATTTGAGGGCTCAAAACTCAATGGCTTGTGTCGTCCTTTATATTATTGGAAAGCTTTTGGAACGTAAATGTCTAAATAGGCTTGCATTGTTCATTTGGACATCTAAAACACAAATTATGGACAAAAGAAGGGCCGGGAGTCAAACTGCTAATTTGTGTCGCAACCCCACTTTGGGCTAAGTGTGAGGATGAAACTCACTCCCAAAAGTGGGAACTTGGAGTCCTCCGGGACTCCCAAAAACTCAGAGCTCGATTGCAGGGGTCAAAAAACCTTGCATTGGGGTGTTCTTTATATCAATGCAAAGGTCTTGAAGTCTAGATATCCAAAATGGCCTCGCATGATCCATTTGGACATGTGCACCCAAGTTATGGGCAAAAGAAGAGCCGGGAATCAAACTGGCAATTTGACTCCCGACCACTAAAAGTCAGGAATCGACCTCTTCCTGACGTCTACAGAAGGAGTGTGATATGGCACTGGAAAGCTCTCAAGGAAAGCTACAACTTTGGTTGAGACCTCACTCCAGTCGGAGGTCAGAACCAGGAAATATAAGTTCCCAAAGTCCCGGGAGTCCAACCTGGGATAGTTTCGAGACTCCTCCTTGGGAGTCTCGAGAAAAAAATGCCATTCGGATGTGGCTCCCGCGGAACAGTGCAGAGAATACTATATGGGGGAAGGTGGTGGCTTCCCCCAAGTTCGGGTCGTAGTGAGTCAAATGAGTCCAAGGTCGCCCATGGCTTATCCCAACGCCAAAAGGGTGCAAAATGAGTTCTAACCAACTTGTGGTTGGTTTTTGGATGCAGGACCGTGTAACAACATAATTGTCCTTCTTCCTAGTCTAATCCCAGGATTTCTAACACACCCCTCTTACCTCTTTAGTGTTGAAAGTCGGGAGCGGCCCTCAAGTTCCAACTTTCCGCAATTCAACATACTTAGACCCTCAAGTGGGTCTAATAAGGAACTTGGGAGCGCGTCAATTTGACTCCCGACCAGAAAAAGTCAAAAATTGACCAATTTTCTTATTTGCAGACAACGTGCGACATATTGTTGAAAAGCTCTCAACAAGAGCTATAACTTTGCTTCAGATCGCACCTCAATCCAAGGTTTTCTTGCAAGGTTATGCGGCTCCAAAGTTGCGAGAGTCCCCGTTGGCACGATTTCGAAACTCGCACTCGGGAGTCCTAGGAGAGAAAAACCATTTGGATGTGAGCCTTGTGGAGAGGTGCATAGTATACTACAAGGGGGAAGGTGGTGGCTTCCCCTAAGTTAGGGCCATGGTGAGTCTTATGTGTCCGTGTTGCTCGTGGCTCATCCTAGCACCAAAGGTGCTTCAATTATGCACTCACCACCTTGTGTGGGTTATGTGCAGGCCCATGTGAGTGAATGAAGCTTGTCAACTCTTCCTAGTCCCATCTCGGAACTGCAACACGCCCCTCTACCCCTCAAAGTGTTGTGAGCTAGGGAGCGTGCCCGACTCCTCCCCCTTCCGTTGTCTTTCACTTGGACTCACATTTGAGTCCTTCAAGGAGTTGGGAGTGCATCACTTTTGGCCATAACTTGTGTTTCAAATGTCCAAATGGATCATGCAAGCCCATTTTAAACATTTATGTTCCAAGAGATTTTTGGTGATATAAAGAATTTTTCAATCCATTGAGTTTTAACCCTTGTAATCACTCATTGAAGATTCGGGAGTCCATCGGGACTCTAACTCCCAAAGTGGAAGCTCCCTTGGAAATGTGAGGATTCATTCCCTCACACTTTCTTACATTCCTGGGAGCATGCGATGTGACTCCCAAGTTTCCCTCTTGGCCTGCAACCTTACAAGCCCTTGCCTTGGTTGTGAGCCCAAGGCTACGGTTGAGACACTAAATCCCATACAAAGTCAATGTCCTTTTTTGTCAACTCAAACAACAGAGCAACCAATTGTGAATAACTTCAAATATAATTTCAGTAGTAGCCAGTTAAACCTAAGAATACACCTAATGTTGGTGATTGTCTTTGGTTTCGCGAAATGGAGAATCACATCAATTTTACTAGGGTTTAGTTTGGTGCCTTTGTTACTAACCAGATGGCCTAGAAAGGTGATTTTTTTGCAGCAAGACATTTATTCAAGTTTAACTTCAAGTTCACCTCCTTGAGTTTGAGAAACACAACATCCAAATGTTGAAGATGTTCTTCCCAACTCTCATTGTGCACATTGAAATCATCAACAAATACTTTCAATAATTAGTCCCCCAACTCCTAAAAATTTTCTAACATTGTCATGGTAAAAGTGTTAGTTGCATTTTTAAGACCAAACATCATGACCATCCAATCATACAATCCAATTTTAGTGATTAATATTTTTTTTTCATATCTTCAGGTGCCATCTGAATCTACCAGAACCTGAACTACAAGTCCAATGTAGTGAACCAAGTGGATTTTCCCAATTGGGTAATCATATCATCAACAAGTGGCATTAGAAATGAGTCCGGTGGGTTTGCATGTTGAGTGGTTGATAATTTCCATAGAAATGCCTACTCCCATCCTTCTTGATTAATATAGTGATGTGGCATGCATATTTAGAGTTATTGGGTTTCATCTTGCCCAAATCTTCTAGAATAATATTAATTTGTTTCTTTACTTCTACGTTTTCCTAGCAGGACAATCAACCAGGAAATACCTTGCAAGGTGGGAACCCTTGTGTATCCAAAACATGTTCTCCAATGGTGTAGCAATCAAGTTCACCTATGTTCCAAGCGAAAACATCTTTATAACACTCTAGCACCTTCCACATGTATTATTTATTCTCCTTATTTAAGTTAAGGTCAACCTAGATTTTTTGATAGATTTCCTTCCATCTTGTGCTTATCTCATCACTATCAAATGATGTCAATTCATTGCTGGAATTGTTGGGGATGTCAACACCTTTTGTTTCATGAATTTGTGATAGTATTAGAATTTCTTCACAATTTGTAAATTAAAAAATGGTTTGTCTTCTTCTTTGCATCAAAAACCCACTTAAGCCAATCAGCATAATCATTTGCATATGTTATTTCTTCTTCCATCAGCCCATCAACTTGTTCTTATAATATCAATTGCAAAATATGTTGTGGTCCTTTTAACAAGACTAGATTTTCAAATTTAATACCTTAAAACTCACTTTCATCACCAATATGTTCAACCTGGTGAAACCCTTCATCACAACATTCACTATTATCCGTATTAGTGTCCGAATTTGAAATAAGGACATCCACTATTTTATTAACAAATAGGAGATCTATTCAAGTGCAAACATAAATATTTATTGAAAGGAAACTAAAACACGATGCTCATAACATGAAACATAACATAAAAAACTCCTTAAGGTTTTTGTCACATGAAATACACAAACTTGTGTAATGAAAAAAAAAAAAACAATCCATCAACACCAAGGTATTTAACTACAAGACCAAACCACAAATAACCAAACTAATATAAGTAAAGAAAGTAATTCAACCTTATGAAAGTAACCTAGTTACTTTCCTACTCTAGTAACTAATGAAACCTAACTAGTTGAGCTTGAATTTTCAACATTCCCCCTTAAGCTCAAATCCACTTCTAGTACACTAGGCATTTTTCGAAACTTTTTTAGCTTGTCTGTACCTAAAGCCTTTGTGTCGCAACCCCACTTTGGGTGAAGTGGGAGGATGAAACTCCCACTCCCAAAGTTGGGGATTTGGAGTCCTCCGGGACTCCCGAATGTTTAGAGTTCGACAGTAAGGCCCAAAAACACCTTGCATTGAGGTGTTCTTAATGTCATTAAAAAGGTCTTGAAGCGTAGATATCGAAAATGGCCTCGCATTGGTCATTTGGACATCTGCAACCCAAGTTATGGGCAAAAGAAGGGCCGGGAGTTAAACTGGCAATTTGACTCCCGACCATTAAAAGTCAGGAATCGACCTCTTTACGACCTCCGAATTAAGAGTGCAACATGACGTTGGAAAGATCTCGACGAAGGCTACAACTTTGGTTTAGACCTCGTTGCAATCAGACTCTGCAGTCGGGAGTTATGAGCGCTCAAAGTCTTGGGACTCTAACCGGGACAATTTCGGGACAATTTCGGGACTCCAACTTGGGAGTCCCGGGAAAAAGAGCCATTTGGATGTAGCCCCCGTGGAATAAGGTCAATTTCTTTTGCTAGAATTTTTTCTCTAATAAAGTGGTAGTGCACCTCAATGTGCTTTGTCTTAACATGATAGACCGGGTTGTTAGCAAGTAGTATACTACTAATGTTATCACAATAAATGAGAACATGAACATCCATTGACTGTCCCAAATTTGAAAGTAATTTCAATAACCAAACTACTTCACATGTAGCAATTACTACGCCTCTACATTATGCTTATGTGCTTGATAATGCAACTATTGGTTATTTCTTATTGCTCCAACTAACATCACCACTTCCAAAAGAAAACATGAAACCACTGGTTAATCTTCTATCTGAAACATTGCCAACCCAATCAGCATTTGTGTATCCATGTACTTGTAACTGGCTCTTGGTCTCATAAAAAATTTCACACTGCAAAGTATGTTTTATGTACCTCAGTATGCGCCTCACTACATCCAAATGTGGCTTTGTGGTGTTTGGATGAATTGACTCACCACTCCAACTGCATAACTCAGATATGGCCTTGTGATGGTCATGTAAATCAAACTCCCCACTATGCGTCTGTACATAGTGGTATCCTCCACAAGGTCTCCTTCATCTGCATTTAATTTCACATTTTGCTCCAATGGAATTGAAATGGGTTTGCAACTTGTCATCCCATATTCGGATGATTTGTTCAAGGCATATTACCTTTGTAGTAACCATATTCCTTTTGGGGGATTTAATTACCTCAATGTCGAGGAAGTAATGCAACTCTCCCAAATCCTTCATCTCAGACTTTTGCTTAAAAAACTTCTTCAAATCAAAGATGTCTACATCACTATCTCATGTGATAATCAAGTCATCAACATAGTAGACTATGACAATAATCCCATGATCTGTCTTTTTCACATATAGTGAAAAATTTGCATTGGATGTTTGAAATCTACTTGTGACAAGATATTGACCCATCTTGTCTGACCAAACTTTAAGTGCTTGCTTCAAGTTGTACAAAACTTTCTTCAAACTACAAACCAAATTAGGATGTGTTTGGTCCACATAACCTAGTGGTTGTTCCATGTACACTTCTTCCTATAAATCTCCATGAAGAAAATCATTCTTTGCATCCATTTGATGTAATGACCATCCTTTTGCTACTACCATAACAATGATTGCTCTTATAGTTATCATTTTGGCAATTGGACTATAGGTCTCCTCATAATGTATGCCATAAGTTTGAGCATAACCTTTGGCAACCAATCTTGCTTTATACATGTTCACAGATCCATCTACATTGTGTTTAACTTTGTACACCCATTTGCACCCAATTGCTTTCTTGTCCTTTAGTAAAACTACTAATTCCCAAGTAGCATTAGCATCCAACGTCGTAATCTCTTCATCCATGGCATTATCCCATTTAGGGTTTCCAACCACCTATTCAAAACAAGTGGGTTCAACCTCTTATATAACTTTCACCATGTATGCGTAATGATGAACTACAAAATCATCATATGGGAGTCTTTGTACAGGGCACTTAATTCGAGTGGATCTTTATACTCCATTATTGTTGTTAGGTGTTTTCAAAACTTTCTTGGCCATTCGAACTTCGAGAGTAGTAACTGAAGGGATTTTTGATTCTTCACCCACACTTTTTTTTTAATCACTTGATTCATCATCTACATGAGGATTTCTAGATGATGTTTGAGATTACCATCTACAATGTTTGAAGATCTTAATCTTCCTTTCCATGGAATGCTATTGGACCCACTAATTGAAAACTCTTGTGGTCCACTAATTAATTGTGATTCTTGTTCCACATTTGATGAAAAATCACCATTTCTAGTCTCTCCATCTTTTGTTATCTTCAATGGTGAGTACCAACTAACCATCTCATCAAACACAACATCTATATTCACTTGTAATTTCCAAATGGAAGGGTTGAAACATCTTTTTTTTTTTTTTTTTAAAGAATATCCAATGAAGATACATTTTTCAGCTTTTGGATCTAGTTTTGATCTTTTCTCATCAAGAATGTTCACGTATGCAATGCAACCAAACACTCTGAGGTGTGAGACATTTGGTTTCTTACCTGTGAATTTTTCTTCAGGTGTCATGCCATGAATTGTTGTTGTTGGTGTTCGATTCATGATATAGAGTGCAATTGCTATCGCTTCAACCTAAAAGTAATTTGGCAAATTCTTCTCATTCAACATGGCATGTGCTACTTCTGCAATGTGCATGTTTTTCCTTTCAACAACTCCATTTTATTGCGAGGAATAACTACATGGGTATTTCCTTTGAATTCCTTGCTCCTTCAAATGCTCATTGAATTCATTTGAAAACTATTCTCCCCTTCCATCAAACCTTGGGCACTTGATGCTCACACCCTTCTCCTTCTCCACCATTGCTTTGAAATTCAAAAGGTGTTGAAACACTTCACCTTTGTGTTTCATGAAGTAGACCCACACCTTCCTTGTGTGGTCATTAATGAAACTCACGTAGTATTTACATCCTCCAATGGATTTTGTTTTCGTGGTCCACACATTTGAGTGGATCATTTCCAAAGGTTTGGAACTTACATGAGTTGTTTGAACTGGGAATGGATGCCTAGCTTGCTTTCCCAATTGGCATGCCTCACAAACTTTTGACATCACCTCTTTTGACGCACTCCTAACCACTCGAAGGACTCAAATGTGAGTCCAAGTGAGACAGCGGAAGTGGGAGTGGTCGGGAGGCGCTCCCCAGCTCACAACACTTGGAGGGGTAGAGGGGCGTGTTGG
>Ga0116226_10001998_pt1 | contig 17649 bp, 12 predicted proteins | sample S1TSphfallax_FD_89692 | JGI IMG/M metagenome (GOLD analysis project Ga0116226, IMG submission 89692) | Host-associated microbial communities from peat moss isolated from Minnesota, USA - S1T2_Fa - Sphagnum fallax MG | ecosystem: Host-associated > Plants > Peat moss > Unclassified | place: USA... | reverse complement strand
TTCTAGGATTTGGCATGTTTGAGCTTGGAAAAGGTATCTATTAGTTTTAAATTGTAATTGTTGTAAGGGAAAGAAGCTACTTGATTTCAACTACAAATGTAATTTAACATTTAGAAATACATTTGTATTTTCCTTTCACTGGTAGCATGTATACTTTCAAGTATAGTCACTGCATAGAACCGAAAGTAGAGGGACAGAAAGTCGCTTCACACCATCCTTGATTCTATCCATGTTGATTGCCTCACCATCCTTAGCTCTCCCATCTTTGGTTATCATAATGAAGATTATTATTATCTAAATGTCAAAAACTTTGGTCTTGTTTAACTTGTTTAACCTATTTAACTTATGCTTTGGGTTGAACTACATTGACCGAGATGTCCTTTTTGACATATTGTTCTCCTAATTTCTTCAATGGACAATCATTGGCTTCATGTCCTTGTCTTTGACAAATGTTGCAAATTTTTTATAGAAGTTTACATTCCTTTGTCAAATGACTTTCGTTATGACATTTTTGATAGAATATGCCTCATTGATATTCATCATTTCACTCCTTGCAATTTTTCCTTCTTTCCTTCTTTTGCTCTTCTTTAATTAATTCTTCATGTGAATAATCATTGTTCAATAGTGGTTGAGATTGTAACTTTTAATGGTGTAGGCATCTCTTCCTCAATCTCTTGTTGAATTAGCAATTTTGACAATTGTTGCCTTAGGTATTCCAATAATGGCTTATTTTAACTTCTTTCTTAATCCTTCCTTAAAGGTCTCTTGCAAATATACGTCATTTGGTTGTTGTGGTATAACAACACACAATTTAAAAAATTTGTCATAATAGTCTTCCATTATTTCATGTTTCCATTGCTTCACTTCCCTTAAGGCTACTATGGCTTGTTTTTCACTTTTCACATCATTGAATCTTGAAATAAATGCACGTTGAACCTCTCTTTAGGTTGCAACAAGGTTTGTTGTCTCATATCGAGTAAACCAACTTGCACTTTTCCTTCGTAATGTTGTAGGAAAATATTGTAATTTATGTGCTTCAATATCCTCACCATTTGTTACACATACTTTGGTTAATCTTCCAATGTGAATTATTACATCATCACCATCGTGAAACTTGGGTAATGGTATTCATAATATGTTTGTCGCCATTATCACCATCGTTGGAGGTACAAGAATGATAGCTGTTGTGAATTGAAAAAATAAATTAGTTTGTTGTGCAAAAAATGTCAGTTTGTCTGATTATAGTGGTTGTTGTTCAATTGCTTCAAATAATGAATTTCTCACTGTATAGATTCTTTCTGATGCTACATTGCTATGGTCTTGTGAAATTGATTCTTTTTTTACTTTAATATCAAATAAGTTTGTTTGTAGATATTTAGTTAGAGTGAGGAATCCTTGTGTTGGTTGCAAAGATTGTTCTCCTATTTTGGTAGGCTTATGTTCAAGTACGAAAGTCTTTAGCCAAGATTAAGCTTCTCCTTCCTATCATTTTGATGTTTCTATTTCATCAGTTTCCACAAGTGTAGTTAATGTTATGGATTGCGCATCAACATCACTAGTAATAACTGCACTTCTCAACCATTGTTTGTGTAGCAAATTTAGATGCTTCTTAAAGCAATGATTTTTGGAGTTGATCTTTTGTCTTGCTACCCAAAATGCATAACTCTCTCCATCAACTATAAATATCAAAATGCTTAACCTAGAATTCAACATTCCTAAAATCTTCCCTCACTTCTCTTCTTGAATTATGTTCCATATTAGCTTGTTTTCAACTTTTTTTCTTCTCCATCATGGGTTCCCATGCACATATACCCTCTATTTTTTCTATCTTTCATATTTTGATGGTTTATGGCCTTTTTATTAGAGGTGGAATCAATAAAGTAGGTATCAACATAGTTTGTTCATATTCTTCTTAATGATATTTTTCATTTCCTCTTGTTCTTAAACCAAATTCCCCTTTCTTTTTTATTTTGCCATATCTTGTTCATAATAAATGAAAAAATTACATAGTTATGTATTATGTTTTTTTTATAGTCATTTTTAAACGAGATACCCCTTTTTTCTTAAGTCTATATATTCTATAAAAATCCTTAAATCCACATGGAAAAACAACTATTAATATGTGCAAATAACAAAAATCTAAATCAACTTCATACACTTCTATAAACGTTTCTTCAACCATTTATAGTAATAAAAATGGTATTTGTTTTCTCTATGTGATAACACGTTAAAGCAATATGATTCATTTCCATAACTACATGCTACCAAATCCTTGATCCATCTACACCGTAATTGTAACAAATCAAGAGGTATCCACCATTTAATTAATGCATTAATATTCAGTCTTAAATATTCTTTTTTGACTTTCATACTTACAATATGATTAATCATTGTTACTTTGTCCATTCGTGTAAAAATATAAACACAAACTATTATTGGCTGCCAGTTTTTATATTAACATGAACTTGCACTATCAATGTATAAAATATAATTTTGTAATGACCATACAATTGTTTTTCCATGTAGTTTTTGTAAAATTAATTCATGTATTCCCATTGTTAATAATTTAAACCGATCCACAAATTGATTCCACTCGCCTTTTTATGGACATGATCTTGGGGTATATAAATATGCTTGTAGTGTCCATCCATACATACAATGATTCTAAGCAATTGTTTTGCCTCCTCTAATGGTAATATAAATTTTTCCCAAGGAACAAGATTATACCCTCTTATCATATTTCCATACCATTTTTGAGTCTACGATTAAAGTACTCTTTTAGACACCCCTTTCTTACATGGTATTGTTCAATTTCAAAAAATAACTCAGGAAAATCTTGGACATAATTGGCACCCTCCAATGACATTTCTCCTAACGTTCTACCATGTTGATTAACATGAAAAACCCCTAAATTAGAGTTTTTTTACCCCATATTGTAATTATATCCATTTGTTTAAGATATATATAGTACAAAATCTTACATTTACAAGATACAATTCTGCATGTTCCATTATAAACTTATGTTATTCTAGATTTAACAACACAAATCCCTAGCATGGTTGCCAAATGTTAGTGATGATTTTGAGGTGAATTGGCTATGCATTGTTACTAGGTTTTTGTCTACCAAACTACATGCAGTTCCACATACCCAAATAGTAAAGACATGTTATATGTTGCAACTACTATTAGTAAGCATTGTAAGAAAATGGAGCATTCATACAAAACACCCTCATGATCATGATAATAAGAATGTAATGTTCATTCACAAGTCTGAGTACATAAGTGTCATCATCTTAGGTTGCTTGGTAACGACTACTTTCTACCTTCCTTTATATCTCTATTTTCCCCCTCCCTTGCTTCTTCAAACCTTCATATTGTTATGCCTATGTTGTTCTAGCAAGTCCCTAAGTTTGGCAAGTAAATGTGTTGACACCGAACCTGGTAGTTCCTACTGAATATTAATGACATGTTTTCCCTAGTTCAACTATAGTTCAATTCAACAAACATATTGCCTAGTTTTGATAGGGTATTCATCAAGAATTCTACAACTACACATACTCCCTATTTAGTAAGCATTATACTCCTAACATTCCTATCACTTGCATCATTCTCAATCATTATATTGTAAACCAAAAGACACACGAGAAGAAAGATTCAATGCAAATGATCACCATTGTGTCACTAACAAGCATCTCCTCCTAGTCCATTAACACACATGTGGTAGGATGAACGTGGGGCAAACACACGAGTTCAAAAGGAAGAGCTTGGCCATTGGATTAAAATGGACGAAAAGGTCTCATTTAATTATGGCTTTGGAATAGTGATGAGAAGTTGATCAACATCCATCACATTTCCATGAAGCATCACATGAAAACTATTGCATTTCCTTGTCAGATGGGTCAATTACAACCTTTTTACATTCAATTGATTGGTGTGTGAAGCCTAAATGGAGTTTTTGCATGGGACCAATTGCAATTTGGCTTCATGTTGGGTGGGCTTTTTTAGATAGAAGTCATAAGTTGTCTATTGATCATTGTTGGACATAATTAATTTTCAAAATTGCACCTCAATTAGGGGAAAAAAAGGAAATTATCCAAAACATACAAAAACAATTTAATGACTTCATGACCTAATTCTATAATAATAATCTACAACTTTGATTGAAACATCATGTCCATTCCACCCCATTTGCATGTTGTAAAGGATTAGTAAAAATTAAAACCACTGTGATTTTCAAAAAAATCAAAGTTACATATTATTAAAAAATTGAGTATTTTTTAATAGTGGTTATTAGTTCCCTAGCACTAAAAACAAATTGAATGAAAAAAAAATCATACTTCTCAAATTAAAGAGCCCATTGTGAAATGAAAAATATCTCATCGACACCTATACAACTTTGAAGGTCCTTTACACATTCCAAAACTTAAAATTGAAATAAATGACAATGTAATTTGAGTTTCTCAACATTCATATTAATCATTAAACACAACTTCCCATATTTATTATGACTGTTGATTAGCATCAAATGCATATATTTAACAAAGTTTACATTTTGGAATGTGATCTAATGCCTTTTTTGGCTCATTTTATTGTGACTGCACCCTTATCAAATGAAAAGGATGTGATGTTCATTACATATTTGGACCTATTATCAATAAGAACCATAAAAATATCGATTCATACTTAACCAAGTTCTAAGCTAGTCCATATACCAAATCTTAGTTCCAAAACAACATGTTGAATTAATGTGTGTTTTAGCTATTAACCTAACTATACCACCTAATATTGTTAAACAACACCTACCTGAAACTTTCTTCCACCTAGAAATGGGAGAGATGATCATTGTTGAAACACCTACCTAAGAGTAAGTGCAAGATCTAAACATACTAGATTAGATAGTTACTGAAGAGGAGTAGTTAACCAAATTTGATTTGGGCACTAAGGAGAATGTGTAACATGTGAAAGTGCACTTGAATAAGTTATCACAAAATAGCTGATTGAGCTTTTAAAGAGTTCAAAGATGTATTTGCCTAGACATACAAAGACTTGAAAGGTATTCCAATAAAAATTGCTCAACATAAGATTGAATTGGATACCATAATACACTTGCTAATCAAGCAAGGTACCGATTGAATCCTAACTATGTTGCCATTGTTAAACAAAACATAGATAAGTACTTGCTACTAGTTTTATCAAACCAATTGAGGAAGCCACTTGGCTATTTCCAATAGTGGTTGTTCCCAAAAAAAATGGGAAGTTGAAAATTTGTGTTGATTTCAAGAAGTTCAACGCAGCAACAAAGAAAGATCCATACCTATTGCCTTTCACAAATGAGGTTATTAACACAATTGTTGGGCATGAAGTTCATGCCTTTTTGGACGAATTTTTAGGATATCATCAGATTTCAATTACACCAAAAAAATAACACAAAACCACATTTGTTACCGATGGGGGGGGCTTTTGTGTGGGTTGTGATGCCCTTTGGTGTCAAAAATGGACCACCCACTTATTAAAGGGCAATAACCAAATCATTTGGTGAGCACATTGATGTATTCATGAAAATATTTTTTGATAACTTTATAGTTTTTAGTGACTTATCAACACAATTCAAGAAATGTTTTTTCAAGTGTAGAGAGTTTGGTATTAGCCTAAACCTTGACAAGTGTGCATTCATGGTATTTTCAGGGTTATCTTAGGTTTCATAGTATCCACAAAGAGGAAAATTATGGATCCCAAGAAGGTTGAAGCTTTAGTAAATATGCCAATACCTACTACCTTCTAGCAAATCCAAGTTTTCAATGGGATGGCATAATTTTATAGGTGTTTTATAAAAAACTTTGCTTCTATTATGTCACCAATTACCAAACCGCTCAAGAAATTTGAAGTTTTTGAGTTAATTACAAAATGCCAAATTGCTTGGGAAGAAATCAAGAACTGGTATGTACAAGCCCTATATTGATTAATCCAAATTGGGAGCTTGAGTTTCATGTTCACATAGATGCATCTCAACTAGCAATAAAAGCCATATTTGCCCAAAAACTAATTGGTAAGTTTGATCAACCGGTTATGTCCTTGAGATTCTTAAACATAGTTGAGAGGAATTATACGACTACATAAAGGGAAGCCTTAACTATGGTCTATGCCTTACACAAATTCAAAAATTATTTATTGGGTAATTGGTTTGGGTGCGATCATAATCAAATGAACCAACGGTGATGAACTCAAGGATTGTAGTATTTTTTGTGGTCATTTTCACTTTTTCATAGAAAGGATTTTTGGGATGAAATCTTTTGTAATATGTTACTAAAGATACATATTTCTTTTCAATACATCACATGAATAACTACAAAGTTTCTAAAAGTGTACAAATTCTACCAAATTCTATGTTCCCTTTTGAAAAATTATCTTAATTTCAAATTGTATAAAAATATGTTAATTATTTGATGCTTTATTTTATTGTTTCATAAAATAAAAAATTGTTTTAGATGTCATGTACATTATACCCCATTTACATGTGGTAAAGGACTTTTGAAATTTTAAAATTTTATTCAATAGATATTTAATTTTTAAAATTTTAAAATTATTCAACTTTCAAATTGTGAGTGCTTTTTGAATGTGGATAATCAATTAACATCATATCAATTTTTTTCTCATTAGAATTCCTTTATAAAGAGAGTCTTTAGTTTAGTAATTTATAAAATTGACTTTTTTTATGCAACTATTGTTAAAATTTGAAGGTCTTTTATTAAAACCAAGACTATTTTTTTTTTGAATTTTTTTTTGAATTTTTCAACATTCATGTTAATCATTTAGCACTACATTTTATGATTAACATGGCAGTAAATGGCATCACAAAAATATATCTAACAAAATTATAGTTTGTATAAAGTTTTGGTGGTCACCCAACATGTTTTTTGGCTCGTTTGATTGTGATTGCATCTATTTTGTATTTTATATTGACGATGTGGCTCTTGTGTACTAAGTTAACAAGCCACAAGTTTATGGCATAATAACTAGGTGGTTATTGCTATTTTTAAAGTATGACTTCAAAACTGTTTATAAACCTACTAGATCCCATTTGATGATAAATAATAGTAGATTGTTTAACCAAGCCGAATCGGTTGGTGTACCTAATTAGACCATTGATGCTCACATGTTCACATTACAGCCATAGTGGTTATAGAATGTGTATGATTACCTATTAGAAAGGATAATGCTAGAAAGATTAATATAGTATTTAGTTCAAATAGCTACGCCATTTGTGTTACAAGATGGAGTACTTTAAAGATTTGAACAAGACAATAGGTTTTTATCATGTCTTGCAACCAAAATAGGTGCCAATTATATTACAAAAGTTGCATAATGGAGTCAAAGGACATTTTGCCTTAGACATTACTATGAGGAAGATTTTTGATGTTGGTTACTAGTGGCCAACCATGAACAAAGATGTTCATGAATTTTGTTAAACCTGTGGCTTATGCCAACGAACAAATAGCCTATTAACACAAAATATGGCAAAGCTGATCACTATTCTACTTGAAAACCTTTCCAAAAATGGGGATTGGATTTTATTAGGCCCATTAAACTAACAAATTGTTATTTTGGCAATTGGTACATTTTAGTTGCCATATGCTACTAAGTGGGTGGAGGTGAAAGCTTTGTGCACCAACACAATTGTTGTTATTGTAAAATTCTTATATGACCACATTTTTACCTGGTTTGTTTGTCCATTGACTATTGTTATCAATCAAGGTACACATTTCATTATTAATGTTCTTCATTATTTACTTGATCATTTTATCTTAAGACATATTAGTTCTATTGTCTATTATCCACAAGGGAACAAACAAGCTAAATTTATTAACATTTTTTTTGGTATATTGCTCACAAAACTAGTGAATGAGAACTGGAATGATTAGGATGAGCACTTGTCTACAATTTCATTTTCTTATAGAACTGCTTTTAAGGTTGGAACCAGTCATACTCCATTCCAACTTATTTATGGATTGCACCCGTTGTTACCTACAAAATATTTGTTACTATCAAAACTAAGACATAATTATGATCCAACACATGTTAAAGTTCTAACTAGTTGACTATCATAATTAAAAAAACTCCAAGAAAATTGATTAGTAGCCAAGTCTTAGTAGTTTCTAACCAGTGGAACTAGTCATTATGTTTCAAAACTGGTACATTGAAACAAAATACTAGTTTGGAGATTTTGTTTTATGGTTTCTAGGGGTTATCAAAGCACATAACCGTAAATTTCGGAGATGATGGTTTGGACTATATAGGATCCAATATTGTTTACTAAACAATATCGTATATTATTGATTATTGACAAATTTGATCCTAATTTAGTTGTGTTAATTAATAAGTTGAAACCTTATAGGTTTGTAAAGGATCACACATTTCAACTTATTTTAATCAAGCCTAGTGATATTTTATTAGAGGAACTAGTGGGGACAACCCATTCTAATAAAATATTCATTGAGGAACCAATTGAGGTAACCTATTTTGATAACTTGTTCAATGAAAAATTGGTTGAAACAAACCATTCTGGTGATTTGTTCATTGAGGAACTAATTCAACTTAACATTAAAGGTTTGACAATAAATAACCCAATTGAGAGAATTTTTTTTTATAGTTCGTCTAATCAATAACTAGTTGAAATGGGTACCAATAACATGTTGAAGAAGCAACCAATTGGGAAAGTATTAGTTAGCCCTAATTTTGTGCAAAGTAATGATATTTTAATAAACGTAATTACATGTGTTAGTTTCTTAAGGAAAGTATGCCCTAAAAGTCATTTCATTCTCCAAACATTGCCACTTTTCACTTTGTGGTTGTAGTACAAAGAACCGATGTACCCCTTAACATGTCTTTTCAATTTCCCATTCTGGAAATTTTAAAACCTTTTTTTGCCCCAAAATGAAGTGATGAGTGCTTTGGATTAGTTGAAAAAGAGCGTAAACAAGAGGGAGTCTGAATTAAAAAGACAAAAAGAAGAGAAAGGAGAGGAAATAAAATTGTAGAGAATCAGAGAAGAAGTTTTTATAGCAACATGGTTGATTTACATTGAACCACTTGCATCAAGGTCGCCTCCTATATTTTGAGAAAGTATTGAGGGCTCTAGGGAAGGGAGAGACATAGAATAGGAAATTTTTGAGGCATTGAGATGTGTTGCTATTGTGGGAGGACTTGAAGAGACATTGTTGTGAGGCCTTTAAAGACATTTTTCACCTTCTACACCCACATTTGATATAATTAGTGATTATGAGGAGGAAAAACAAGATGAAAAGAAGACTACAGAAGTAGCATAAAAAATTGAACAACCAATGGATTTTTTGTCAACACCGGTTGAAGGAGGATTCTGTGACATAGAACATGATTCCCTTGACATACTTGTTGTTGTACTGACCAAGGCATGGTCCAAGTTTATGATGAGGCACAAGGGAAAGGAACAAGTGGAGGAGGGAAGTTCACCTACCAAAGTGACCCATAAGTAAACACCCGTTGAAACCAAAAAAATCCCAAAAATGTAATGGATCTGGATGGGATCAAAAGAATGATAATGGGCAAAGTGAGTTGGTTTGGGTGGCTTGTTTACTATTCACTGGATAGTCCCATGACCAAACATGTTGGAGGAATTCTTGCACACTTGGGAATCCACAAAGGATGAATGCATTAGAATAATTGTTTGTGGTGAAAAGATCATCAACTATGCACTAATTATTTAAAAATTTGGTGTCAATGTTGAAGGAATGGTTGATGCAATGAACACATTGGTCAAAGAGGCCCAAGTTGCTTTCAAGAACATACAAAACAATACATTTTGGGTTTTGTAATTGGCCTTTATGACTAAATATTAATAAAAAAACATAAGTGACTAGTGACTAATGAGTTGTTAAACCCATGTCGTTTCACCCATTTAGTCACAAGGGGCATTCAGTTGCAAAGCCCAATTGTTTTAACGATTAGGATTTTAATTTTTTTTATAATAATGAAATTTCCATGTCATCATTAATTTTGGTATGATGTGTACAGTGCATGCCATTTCAACTTAGTTGTGTTATTCAACTAAGTGTTACAAAAGACATCTTGATGGATGGATGACACGTGTCAAAAATTTATGAACACATTATGATTCATTACACATGATCAAAAGTCAACCTAGCTAGGCTAGGCAACCTAACCTAGTTACCTACCCAAAAATCAACTTAATTTAACCTAATTAGGCTAGTTATGTATGTTAGGCAACCTAGACTACCTAACCTAGGCTAAGTGGCCTAAATTAAAAACAAGTGTCAAACTCATAGCCAAGAAGCTTAGATTAGGCTGCCTAACCTAAACCAAGTTGCCTAGGTATCATAAGTTACAAGAGTGAGGACATGAACCTTTCACCTTCACTTTGGGGTTCAAGTCCACATCCATTGCACTACCACGTTTTTTTATACTAATTATATTTAACACAAAGTTATAAAACTCAAAATGTTTTACCTTGAATTTAACTTTGGCCACCCTAAATTGACCTAGGTCAACCTACCTACTACCTACCAACCTAGCCTAGACCTAGAACTCCTTAGGTTGACTTTAAATGAATTACTTTGTCAACTTATAGTACTTACTAACCTAGCCTAAGTTAACTTAGGCATTTTTAGGTTAAAAAAAAAACCTAGGATAATTATGTCACATTTTATCACATCATAGTCGCATTTAGTTGCACAAACTTGAAGTGGTTGCAAACTTGATAAAATATTTTATAATGAGGCTACCTAGGTTGACTTGGCAAAAACTTAAAGTTAAGAACCTATGGAAGCCTACCTAGGTTAACGTATTAGTAGGGTAACATATTCAAGGTTTATTTAAACATATTAGATGTAGTAAATTTCTTATGTTTAGTTAAGTAATTTACAAAGTAACTTATATTATGAAGTAAGTTTTTACTAAGTAACCTATATACAAAGGTTAATTTAATATGTATATTAACCTAAGCTAGTGTGTTAAATAATTAAAATTCAAGGAGTTATGTGTCACCTTTTTCAAAATAACTATTAATATTGTAGTCATAATTAGAAGTTAACAATAGTTTGTTTGGTACACATACACATGCATGAGAATTCATGATTTTAAAAACATCATGGCACCAAAAACAAATGGCATGCCATGACAAATATTGGTGACATAAATTCAAAACACACAAAAACTTATGGTGTCACAAAAAATCATGGATTGCCATGCAATTTAAGACACCTTGTTGTTAAATGGCATGGCATGTCATCATCACATGAAAGACCAAATTGTTATTAATTGCAAAGGACAACATTTGGATGGTTGTATTAGTAATTTGATTTTTTTCCCCTTTCAAATTACTAATATAACCATCCAAATAGATGGGTGCATTCCAAGATAACTCATCAAATGGATGGGTATATTCTAAATTCACACATTGGCATCCATTAGTTCAAGGCAATAACAAAACCTATAAAAATACTTGGCATATAAATCTAATGAGCACACCTTATGAACTCTTGCCACATGGAATGCCATGTCAACATCACTAGATCACAAGTCGCTATTATTTACCAATAGTTGCAAAAATCAATAAATTTTTGTTATTACCCAATTTCTGAGAATCAAAAATAAATTACAAATATATTTTAAAATTTTGATATTTGTGCAAAAATCATCAAGTCATGATATCAACTATGGTCGCAAAACCATAATGCCAAGTGGCACCATAATGTCCTTTACAATCAAGTAGTCATTAATGTGACTATGTAATTATAGTTATAGTCGAAAAAGACATTAGTCCTTTTGTTAACCGGTTGTAAAACCCAAGATGTGTTGTAGTGATAGCTCGACTGGATGCATTTATCAACAAAGAATAAGGGAGTGTCATTTGGATGAAGGAGAAGTACCATGCCAAGTTTATAGCCATTCTACAAATTTATTACCAACAATAAAGGTTAGTTTATTTCAATAATTGCATTGCCATTACCTTTAATTTGGCAAACAAAAGGAAGAATATCAACTAGTGTTTTATCATGTTGATGTAAATATCAATAGAATTAACTCGATGGACGAAGCACCAAAAACATATTGTAGCAAAGTTAATAGTGCTTAATAGGAAGGCAACAACCTATTAATCTAGACTAGTTATAGAAGTTTGTTTACAACACTAATTTCCATTGTAAAAAAAAATTACACATTTGATTCTCCAAAACCACAACTATTTCAGGAGAAAGAAAAAAGAAGGTTAGTGAGGAGAAATCTAGAAAACCCTTTCTTGAAGTTGTCACCAAGGATCAATTCATCAATGAATGTCGATTAGTGCACTCAACTAATATATTGCCACAATTAGATTGATAATCACATTGGTTGAAGATGCAAACTGAGTTGTCAACACTTAGGGACTAAAATAAGTCCAAAACCAACTAGTTCACCACTAAAGAAAAAACTTCGCACCCATTAGCGAATCATGATTATGGAGGGAGGAGATGAAGACATGGAAGCTAACGTTATTATGTAGCATGAAGATGAATTGATAAGGATGGAAAGTGACCAATTCATGGAAGATAGAAATGAACTTAATTTTTCACATGTATCAAATCAAAAGCCTTTACATGTTCAAGAAACTTATGTTCCTACATAACTAATCAGTAACCTATTACCAATAGGTACATAACTAGTTCAATCAGTTCATCCCAAGCCCATTGAACTAATTCAACTTATACATGTTTATATTTTTCTTGAAACATCAACAATTTATGTTGAACATGAAAACTTGAAACAAGTTACACTTTTATTTGAATAAGTAGCCTTAGTTGCCCAAACTTGGCTTGAAATAATAGATAGCCTAGCCAATTTGAGGATTAAATATAATATCGCTAAGAACTTATTAAAGGACATTAACAACCAACTATAGGTTTATTGCCTAAAATTGGTTAGCCATAAATAAACATTGTAGAACATAGACAAGGATTTAGTTATTATGAAAACCCAAGTCCTTAAACTATAGATAGAAAATAAGCACCTAGTTACCAAAAGTGTTGAAGTTGAAAAGGTAATCAAGAAGGTTAAAGCATTGCAATAGGAGTACAATGAGCTTAATCAAGTTCATTTTAAAACCCATAACAACATGAAGGCTCTATAGACTGACCTTGACTGGTTGACAAGGGATTATGGAAAGATGGAGGCTATCAATGTACAATGGGAAAAAAATCTCTTAGAACTAAAAAACATATGTTTACAATAGTGGGAATAGTTGATGGAAGTCCACATTGACATGGAGAATCGTACCCATGAGCTTCGGGTACAAATTCAAGAACTGAAAAGGCAAGTTATAAACACTTTGTCAAGCACCAAGTTTCTCAAACCACCTACATGGATAATTAGTTGAAGGAGTTTAAGGAATTCCTTTCGGAAAATACTTTGTTTAAGGTATAGAACTAAACATTGGTGGATAAATACCCAAAATGGAAGGATTGGTGGCAAATCATATAAAATATTACAAAAAAATAGATCTAGGATAGTTTGGAGATAATTCATGCAAATGAAGAAGCCTACGTGAATGAACTAGTTGCATACTAGTTACAGTTTGAGGGTTATACTAGCAAACCAATTGAGGTACTTGTTATTGTTTCCCATAAGTTTTCACCTATGTAGGCAACAATTGTAACTATGAGTTTTCGGAGTGAACCTGTGGTCACCACCACTGAAGAACCAAAGCGAATTCGAAGAGGAGTAGAACTTTGTCTTTACCCACATAATCTATGGAAGTACTTGTTGTAGTTGTTAATATTCAGATAGAAGAATTAGAAAAACGTATTACTCCCAAACCTATTCCATTAAAGTTATACTGGCGATTGGGGTAGGTGTAAGGTTACCTTGATTAACATTATCACACATGCCTTTGAGGTTTTCAGGAATCCACATATAGTAATAAAGGACACACATGTTGTTAAGAGACCAAGATCTAAACATGTTCCTTTAACTAAACTTGTTGATACCATAGGTGAACATGTTGATGATTTGGTTGCAAGGGTGAAACATGTACTTCTAGGTGACTGGTTTCGAGGAAGAAATCTGGTTTTCAAGGGGCGTTAATTTTAACCCAATTTTTCAATATGTACATAACAATTAGTTGTTACCAACTAATAATTGGTAAGGCAATATGATTATGAGACTTAGTTCAATTATTACTAGGTAATAAGACCTTAAGTGTATTAGTCTATTGAAATAACCAGCAACAATTGTTAAGGTAACCGGTGGAATAAGTAAATTGGTAACTAGTTTGTTATAGTAATTGGTTCTTGTTGTTTTAAACATGTAGCCAATAGTTGTTGAAGTTTAAATTTAAAGTTTTTTCTGTTATACTAGCTAGTGACTATTTAATTTGAAACAATGTTATGTTTGGTATAAATAGAAAGATTAGATGATAGTGAAAAACTTCTTTTTGGAACTTCTTGTAACATTTTTGAACCTTTAAAACTTCTTTCTTCTTACTTTTGCAAATCATTTTTTTGTTTTTATTTTTGGTTTATGAACAAGTTTTACTTGGAACTTTGATATTTTATATTCGAACTTGCTATGAAAGATTAATTTTGGTTTTGGTTTTGCATTTGTGGAGGATAGTTATATTTGATTTTCACAACATTATACCAATATGAAGCAACATGTTGATATTATTTGAAACCTAAATGAGAAAGTTTAGAAAAGAAGAAGCCTTTAATTTAAAAAGAATAGGAAAAAAATCCTTAACAAGGGTGATGTCACAACCTTAGCCTTGGGCTTGCGACCGAGGCAAGGGCTTGTGAAGGTGCGGGCCAAGTATGAAGCCTGGGAGTCACATTTCATGTTCTTGGGAGTATAAGAAAGTATGAGGGAATGAGCCCTCACACTCCCAAATGAGCTCCCACTTTGGGAGTTGGAGTCCTAGTGGATTCCCTAATCTTCAGAGAGCAATTTCAGGGGTCAAAATTCATTGGATTGAAAATTTTCTTGTATCGTTGAAAAGCTTTTGGAACGTAAATGTCTAAAATGGGCTTGCATGACCCATTTGGACACTTAACACACAAGTTATAGTCAAAAGAAGGGCCAAGAATCCAAATTGCCAATTTGACTCCTGACCACTAAAAGTCAAGAATCACCCCGATTTCCTTGTGTGTAGGTGGGGTGCAAGATATCGTTGGAAAGCTCTTGATGAAGGCTAGAACTTTGCTTTAGACCTCATCTCAATTGAAGGTCTACACGCAAAGTTATGGGCCTCCAAAGTTGCAAAAGTCCCAATTGTGGGAATTTCGGGACTCCCACTTGGGAGTCCTGGGACAAAATCACATTTGGGTGTTGGTCCTATGGCCATGCATAGAGTGTACTATAAGGGGGAAGGTGGTGGCTTCCCCCAAGTCTGGGCCGTGATGAGTCTTGTGAGCCTATGTTTGCCCATGCCTTGTCCATGCACTAAAGTGCTACAATTACACACTAATCAATTTGTTGTTTGGTTTGTGCAAGTCCATGTGAGTAAGTGAAGTGCTTGTCAATCTTCTTAGTCCCATCTCGGAGCTCCAGCACGCCCCTCTACCCCAAAGTGTTGTGAGCCAGGGAACGCGCTCTAACTCCTTCTCCTTCTGCTGTCTTCACCTTTGGACTTGCAATTGAGTCCATCAAGGAGCTTGGGGGTGTGTTAGGTGAGACACCACAACTTATTAACCTAGTGGCCACCAAGTGGAAAAAAAAATAAAGAAGGGAGAAACTACCCACATGGTGGCCACTAGGTTGAGAACACATTGTAGAAGGAAGGAATTTTCCACTTGCTAACCACCACGTGGAAACAAACATGAAAATAACATATTAAATGACTATTAAGTCCTTGACTAATGACTGCATGAGATTTTCATCTAACACATTCATGTTTTACAAAATCTATGATTAAATAAAATATATAAAACAAAAATCATCGAACTTTTATTTTGTGAATGGGCTTAATTTTTCGATAGGTAACCTATTAAACACATCTTTTATGGCCTCTTGTACCAACACCTTTCTTGCAACCTTCCCAATTGAGGGGTTTCAAAAAGTGGTGTCCATGTTAGAAGAATCAATAATATTTTACGCATTGGACTACTGCAAAGAAAATCTACCATATGATGTAGATGTTAGTCCCCTTGTGTCTTGAGTCTCTTCTTCATCTTGGTGCTGATTTAATTCTTTTATTTTCTTCCTTGCAACCCAAGTAGAACGCATATTACTTTTTGGGAAATCTTTATGCACTATCTGCTTTTTATGTGATTTGGTGGTGCAGAACTAGACGATTGGTTGAAACATTGATGAACATTGTCATGAACTTCAATTATCTCCACTTCCATATTTTGAACTTTTGCCTCCTAAAGGTGTCAATTGTCATCATTCCTTTGATCTTACATTTCATCATCATCTAGATTTACTACAAGTTATTTTTTTAGCAAAATAAATGGATGAGATGAAAACATCCACAAAGAGATTGAAACAATTTTTTTGCCTACTTTTCTTACATTGTTAAGACCAAGGTCGAATACCTTGCACTTTTTCTCGTAAAACAAAATTTAAAAAAAATTACATGTAAGGGTTTGCTTTTAAATTATATTGAATAAAACATTTGAAAAAAGTTCATTAAGTGAATTTTATTGATACACTTACTAGGCATAGATGTATGAAGGCTCCTTAACGCACCCCCAAACTCCTTGATGGATTCAACTGTGAATCCAAAGAGTGAAAACAACAAAAGGATAAGGAATTGGAACACGCTCCCTAGTTCGTTAGCATTTTGGGGGTAGAGGGGTATGGTCGAGCTTCGAAATGGGGACTAGAATAGTGACAAGCAAGTTAATTACTCACATAGACCTGCACAAACCAAACAACAAGTTGGTTAGTGCATAGTTGGAGCATTTTTTGTGCACGGACGACCCATGGGTAAACACGGTTTCATAAAAATCACCACAGCCCAGACTTAGGGGAAGCCACCACCTTCCCCTTTATAGTATTATTTGTGCTTAACCATAGGGCCTGCACCCATGACGCATTCCCAAGCTCCTTGATAGACTCAAATGTGAGTTTGAAATGAATAATGAAAAAATAAGGATTTGGAGCATGCTCCTTAGTTCAAGCACTTTGGGGGTAGAGGGGCATGCTGGAGCTCCGGGATGGGACTGGGAAGAATGACAAGTAATCATTCACTCACATGAACTTGCACAAAACCGAATAAGTTGGTTAGTGCATAGTTGGAGCACTTTTGGTGCTAAGATGAGCCATGGGCAAATTCGGATTCACAAGATTCACCACAGCCCAGACTTGGGGGAAGCCACCACCTTCCCCCTAATAGTATACTTTGTGCCTCTCCATGAGGCCCACATCCAAATGGCATTTTGTTTCGAGACTCCTAGATGGGAGTCCCGAAATTCCCAAAATTGGGATTCTATGACTTTGGGGCCCCATAATTTTGTGTGCAGACCTCCGATTGAGATGACGTTTGAGAGCAAAGTTGTAGCCCTTGTCGAGAGCTTTTCAATGGTATGTTGCATGCCACCTGCACGGAAGGAAATCGGGTTGATTCCCGACTTTTAGTCGTTGGGAGTCAAACTGTCAATTTGACTCCTAGCCTTTCTTTTGACC
>Ga0116226_10001997_pt1 | contig 17660 bp, 12 predicted proteins | sample S1TSphfallax_FD_89692 | JGI IMG/M metagenome (GOLD analysis project Ga0116226, IMG submission 89692) | Host-associated microbial communities from peat moss isolated from Minnesota, USA - S1T2_Fa - Sphagnum fallax MG | ecosystem: Host-associated > Plants > Peat moss > Unclassified | place: USA... | reverse complement strand
CGCGACTGGGCGATGCGGCTGAGTTCCAAACGCTGGTCTTCGGAGAGAATTACGCAATCACTGGTCACATAGGATTAGACGTTTCCACCGCTAGTAATGTTTACTCTGCGACAGTCCACTAGGCAGCAGTGAGCGCCGAACTTTTCGCGGCAACGCTCTCCAACAGGTCGATCCAGGACTTCGTAAAGGAACTCACCCCTTCCCGCAGAAGTCGATCGGCCAGGGCGTCGATGTCGATGCCCGCCTTAGTGAACTTACTGAGTATCTCATCGCCCTGATGGCAGAGCGCGGGCACGGTTCCGTCGATGACTCCATGAGCTGCCAATGCTTGCAACGTTGCTTCAGGCATGGTGTTGATGGTTCCAGGCGTAGCGAGAGCGTTGACATAAAGCAGGTCGGAAGCCTTCGGATCCTTGGTGCCGGTGCTTGCCCAAAGCAGACGCTGTGGCCTTGCGCCAGCGCTAAAGATGCACTGCCAGGGCGTAGAGTCGAGCAGCTGCTGGTATCTCTCAAAGGTATGCCAAGCCAAGGCGATGCCGAGTTGGTCCTGCAGCCACGCAGGCGCTTGTTTTTTCACGGCTACATCCCAGCGACTCACAAACAGTGATGCCACAGAGCGAACATCTGGATTCAGCCCTGCGGTTATACGCCGTTCAATGCCGCGGAGGTATGCCTCCGCCGCGGCAACATACTGGCTCCGTGAGAACAGGAGCGTCACGTTGACGGGTACTCCGGCGAAGATTGCCTCTTCTACGGCGAGAAGGCCCTCACGTGTTCCAGGTATCTTGATGAAAAGATTTGGGCGGTCAGCGCGAGCGTGCAGGTCCTTGGCTGCGGCAAGGGTGCGAGCAGTGTCGTGTGCTAATAGCGGGGCAACTTCGAGTGACACCCATCCGTCCATGCCATCCGTCTTGTCATAAATGGGCCGAAACAGATCGGCGGCTTGCTGCAGATCTTCGAGTGCCAGCTCGAAGAAGAGGCTCTCGCCCGACTGGCCAGCCTTTGATTTTCTCGCAATTGGTTCGTCATAGTCGTGGCTGTTTCTGATGGCGTGATCGAAGATCGTGGGATTCGAGGTAAGACCCGTTACCGAAAGGTCCTTGATGTAGCGGCTGAGTGTGCGGCTGCTCAAGAGTGCCCTAGTAATGTTGTCGAGCCAAATGCTTTGACCCATCTCGTGAAGCTTTTGCGTCGCTATCATTCGTCTCTCCCGCGCGGGCGAAATCGTCTATTGTTGCCTTGAAGAGCGGCTACACAAGCGCACCCGCTTTGCTTCGGTTTGGCCGAGTGGGTGACCCTGTCCACTGCCTGCAAGCGCAGTGTGTGGACGCACAATGCATCACGCACCGCCTTGTCGAAAGTCAGTCCACCCGGAGAAGAAGCGCTCTGCGCAAGCATGGGCACTTAAATAATGTGTTACAGCTTCAGCGCTTCCCCTTGGCACCCAGGATGGTCGCACTGGCAGGTAATCTCGGAGATCGTACTCGCATCGGCACACACTTCACTGCAATGCTTCTTCCCATCCGCGCGGCCGGACAATTATAGGCGGGATGGGCGCACTTTGAGGTCGTCTTCATTTCAGTCTCCTTGGATTACTCGTCCTGGCGCAAGCCAATGGGCGGAATAACAGCTGACAACCGTGGCGATCAGACCGTACTCCGCGCTTGGGGAACTGCATAGAAGTTACTGAGGCATCTTGACACTTTCCGCAGGCCGCATCCGTTTCCTTTTGCTCATCTTCTACGAATACAAGGCTGAAGCTGATGTGGATTAGTTCTGCTCATGCCGACTGAGCGTTGCTGCCGGGGTTGGCAGTGCTAAAGCGCACTCGCGCAGATTCGCGGTCTTTGCATAAGGGAAGCATACTCGGCTTTGCAATGGCGGCGGAAGAGTTCTGGAATCGATCTGGCATGTGGCGGCTACAAGCTAGCTTAGAGTCAGTGCCGGCTCCGACGCTTTCTCGAGATAACCGCGGCATGCTTATAGCTCCAAACCTGAGCACCTGAGCAATACTGAGCAGATACAGGCCCAGTGTCGGCTAATACTCATGGCAACACTATGAGGAATCATGATTATGGCTAGTAAAGAACAAGTGATCGTCGCCGAACCGGGTAGCAGCCCCATCTCACTGAGCATGTGCTTCGGGCAAGCATTTGCTTCAGCCGTGCCTAAACTCAACGTTGATTCACCGACGGAGAGTACGGTGAACATCAAAGCACCGACAACGCCCCCGCAGCTTAGCCTCACAGTCGCGAGATCAGCAGTAGGGTCCCTCAATCCTGCAAGAAACCCGCACGCAGGTTTACAAGCCTCAAGGAGAATGCAAATGTCCACAATGAATTCAGTTGTTGCCGTATACGACACCCACGCACAGGCCGAAGCAGCCGTCAGGGACTTGCAAGAGGCTGGGGTTGACATGAAGAGCTTGTCGATCGCCGGCAAGGATACGCATACCGATGAACACGTAGTGGGCTACTACAACGTTGGAGACCGTATGATGCGCTGGGGCAAGATGGGAGCGTTCTGGGGTGGCTTCTGGGGATTGTTGTTTGGAGCCGGGATGTTTGCCATACCCGGGATCGGCCCCATCCTGGTTGCCGGGCCCCTGGTTGCCTGGATTGTTGCCGGACTCGAGGGCGCGGCTGTTGTCGGCGGTGTCAGCGCCGTCGGTGCGGGTCTTTTCAGCATTGGAGTTCCCAAGGATAGTGTCATCAAGTACGACGTCGCATTGAAGACGGACAAGTTCCTGCTCGTCGTGCACGGCACTCCCGAAGCGGTAGATACGGCGAAGCACATTATCCAAGGGACCGAGCATCAATCGTATGCCGTGCACGGAGAATTGGTCGCGGCTTAATCAAAGCATGGGGATACATGCAGACGTCTGAACGAACTGGCAGAGGCCCCAGACGTTTTGAGCAGAAAGGTACTTCCTTATGACAACGAACGGCTCGTTTCCGGCTTTGATATTCATCGTGATTGCAGGGACAGGCGCGGTTCTTGGGTTTGGTCTGCACGCAAGCGGCCACGACTATCTTGCATTCCTCGTCTTCGGTGTAGCCATGTTCGTGGCTACAGTCACCTCGTCCGCGATGCGAGTGGCCGACCAGTGGAGCAAAGCAGTCGTCTTAAGGATTGGAAAGTTCCGTGGCCTCCAGGGGCCAGGACTCTTCTTTATCATCCCGCTCATCGATACCATTCCCTAATGGATTGACACACTCGCTCTTGACCTTGCCCAGACGGCTCCAGAGCGCGCCCTTTTCATCGACAACACTGCAATATTTGTTCAGATTGCTGAGCGGCTGGGAATGCGAAGTATTCTCAATACTGACTACGAGTCTACCCGCGAGGAACTATCCTCGCTTGGATTGCAGATCAACAAAGCAGCTTAGGCTGTTGTAACTGTTTGAAGGGGAGATTAAGAATGCCAAGCGACATACTCACGAGTGGAGACCTACTTCATGAAACGCCTGATGCAATCAGCACAGAGGAGTCGCTACGGGGTGGCGCAACCTTGAGCCCGGAACTGCTCCGCCGGATGAACGCCTATTGGCGGGCGGCCAATTACGTATCGGTCGGGCAGATCTACCTCTATGAAAACCCACTGCTCAAGGAGCCGCTCAAGCTCGAGCACGTCAAGCCGCTGGTCGTCTCTCATTGGGGGACAACCCCAGGTCAGAATTTCATCTATGTGCATCTGAACCGAATCATTAACAAGTACGACCTGAATATGTTCTACGTCGCAGGGCCAGGACATGGCGGTCCCGCAATCGTCGGCAACGTCTATCTCGAAGGTACGTGGAGTGAGGTGTATCCGAACGTCACTCAAGATGAAGCCGGATTGAAGAAACTCTTTAAGCAATTCTCGTTTCCTGGTGGAATCTCAAGCCACGTTGCGCCGACCACGCCCGGGTCGATCCACGAAGGTGGCGAGTTGGGTTACTCTCTCAGCCATGCCTTCGGTGCGGCATTCGACAATCCAGACCTGATCGTTGCCTGCGTGATCGGCGATGGTGAGGCGGAGACGGGCTCGCTGGCAACCTCCTGGCAGTCTAATAAGTTTCTCGATCCGAAGACCGATGGAGCGGTGTTACCGATCCTGCACCTCAATGGTTACAAGATCAGCAATCCTACCTTACTGGCTCGCATTGAGCATGAGGAACTGGATCAATTCCTCAGAGGGTGCGGATGGACCCCATACTTTGTAGAAGGTGACGAGCCTGAGGCGATGCATCAACTTATGGCGGCGACCATCGATGTGGCCATCGAGAATATTCATCGCATCCAGAGCAATGCGCGTATTGGCAACGATACAACGCGGCCTCGCTGGCCAGTGATTGTCTTGAAGTCGCCCAAGGGTTGGACGGGGCCAAAGATAGTTGATGGTTTGCAGATTGAGGGAACCTTCCGATCGCATCAGGTGCCGCTTCTGGTCGATCCCGCGCATCCGGATCATGTGAAGCTGCTCGAAGCCTGGATGAAGAGCTACAAGCCCGAAGAGCTTTTCGACGAAAATGGACGGCTTATTGCAGAACTGGCAGAGCTGGCGCCAAAGGGCGACCGCCGCATGGGCGCCAATCCTCACGCGAACGGCGGCGTGTTTCTCCGCGATCTCGAGATGCCCGACTTCCACGACCACGCTGTCACCGTGAAGTCTCCCGGCGCGGTCGAGGTTGAAGACACGCTCGTGCTTGGCTCGTTCCTGCGAGATGTCGCCAAGCTGAATCAGGAAAAGCGGAACTTTCGCGTTTTCGGTCCGGATGAAACCGTGTCGAACCTTCTGCAGGCTGTCTTTGAAGTGACAAGTCGGCAATGGGATGCGCGCGAATATAGCAACGATGAGTTTCTCGCGCCGGCCGGACAGGTGCTGGATTCCATGTTAAGCGAGAACCAATCCGAAGGCTGGCTGGAGGGTTATCTTCTGACCGGGAGACACGGACTCTTTAATAGTTATGAGGCATTCATTCGCATCGTCGACTCGATGTTCAGTCAACATGCGAAGTGGCTCAAGGTGTGCCAAGAATTACCTTGGCGACGCGAGATTGCGTCACTGAACTATCTGCTGGCCTCTCATGTCTGGCAGCAGGACCACAACGGATTCACTCACCAGGACCCCGGCTTCCTCGATCATGTTATCAACAAGAAGGCTGACATCGTGCGCTGTTACCTTCCTGCTGACGCCAACTGTCTTTTGTCTGTTTTCGATCACTGCCTGCGCAGCCGGAACTACGTCAACGTGGTCGTCGCAGGAAAGCACGCACTGCCACAGTGGTTGACGATGGACCAGGCGGTTGTGCATTGCACCGAGGGAGCGGGCATATGGCAATGGGCAAGCAACGATCAGGAAAGCGAGCCAGACGTGGTGATGGCCTGTTGTGGAGACACGCCGACGCTAGAGATTCTTGCCGCAAACTCCATTCTTCGTGAGCATCTGCCGGCGCTAAAGATACGCGTCGTGAATGTGGTCGATTTAATGAAGCTGCAACCCAGCACCGAACATCCCCACGGCTTGACGGAGCTGGCTTACGACTCGCTCTTCACGACAAATAAACACATCATCTTCGGATTTCACGGGTACCCTTGGCTGATCCATCGGCTCACCTATGCCCGGACTAATCGCAACCTGCACGTGCGTGGCTACAAGGAAGAGGGAACGATTACGACACCCTTCGACATGCGCGTGCAAAATGATCTGGACCGTTTTCATCTTGTGATGGACGTGGTAGATCGTGTCCCGAATCTTGGTTCCAAGGGCGACTACCTGAAGCAGCAGATGCAGGACAAGCTCATCGAGCATAAACATTACATCAATGCTCATGGCCAGGATATGCCCGAGATTAGGAACTGGAAATGGAGCGCCACCCAGTGAATGCGCAGACTCTTGAAGCAACCGCCAAGATGATGGTCGCCAACGGCAAGGGGCTGCTGGCGATCGACGAGAGCACCATTACCTGCAATAAACGATTTGCCAAATGGCAGATCCCGCAGACCGCTGAGGCGCACCGGCAATACCGGCAGTTGATTGTCGAGACCCCCGGTATTAACGAATCCATCAGTGGCGCAATCCTCTATGACGAGACCATTCGGCAGAAGAAGGACGATGGCACGCCTTTTGCCAAGGCGCTTGCAGCAGTCGGAATCATTCCCGGCATCAAGGTCGACCTTGGGGCCAAGGAGATGGCGGGCTTTCAGGGCGAAAAAGTGACAGAGGGTTTGGATGGCCTGCGCGATCGTTTAGAAGAATATCTAAGGATGGGCGCACGTTTCGCGAAGTGGCGAGCTGTCTTTGCTATCGGCGGTGACATGCCAAGCGACGGATGCATAGAGGCAAACGCGCACGCGCTGGCCCGATATGCCGGCTTGTGTCAAGAGGTGGGTCTTGTGCCGGTCGTCGAGCCGGAGGTCCTGATGGAGGGAGATCACACTCTGGACGTATGCTCAGAGGTAACCGAGAGAGTCCTGCGGGCCGTCTTCCGGGAGATTTATTCGCAAAGGGTGAAGCTTGAGAGAATGATCCTCAAGCCAAATATGGTGCTACCTGGCCTGGACTGCCCGCACCAGGAGACGGTGGAGGAAGTAGCCGATCGAACGATCGGCTGTCTGCTGCGCTCGGTTCCCGCTGCCGTTCCGGGAGTCGCCTTCTTGTCAGGCGGCCAATCCGGCGAACTTGCCTCGGCTCGTCTCAATGCGATCAATGTCCGATACAAGTCGCGCCTTCCCTGGGAGCTCTCGTTCTCCTTCGGACGTGCGATTCAGGAGCCGGCCCTGGAAATCTGGCATGGCGAAGAAGCAAACGTAATTCCGGCGCAGGTAGCTCTCTACCATCGCGCCAAGTGTAATCGTGCTGCTCACCGCGGCGAGTACAACGCTGCGGTAGAGGCGGATCATCGCGAGAGCGCAGCACACGATTTAGCGACTAACGTCTACGCTGGAAGTGCGAGATGAAAACGAACGTTCGTCGAAAGTTCATCGTTGCTAATTGGAAGATGCACACGACCTCCTTCGAGGCCCAGCAACTCGTCAAGGGCATCATCAATGGCTTTGCCACACCCGACCACGTCACGGTGATCATCTGCCCACCGTTTCCCTATCTTCCGATCGTTGGAGATATGCTTAGAGGTAGCCGGATTTTGCTCGGTGCGCAGAATATGTATCCAGAAAGCGAGGGCGCCTTGACAGGCGAGGTGAGCCCGACCATGTTGCTCGATCTCAACTGCAAGTACGTCATCGTGGGACACAGTGAGCGCAGGCACAGGTTGGGCGAATCCGACGCTTTCATCAACCGGAAAGTGACGTGCGCGCTTACCTCAGGACTACAGGTGATCCTTTGCGTGGGCGAGACTCTTAAAAGAGCGTCAAAGCGGGCAGACGGAGGCGGTACTCGATCGTCAACTCAGCACCGGACTGGCTGGAGTAACGCCCGAGACATTGGCAAACGTGAGCGTCGCTTACGAACCAGTGTGGGCGATTGGCAATGACGAGCACCATGCCACTCCTCAAGAGGCGCATGATACGCATGTGCTCATTCGGAACAAGCTCGGTCAGATGCTTGGAGCGACATGGGCCGAGAAGCTGACAGTCTTTTACGGTGGCAGCGTCGAACCAGGGAATGCAGCCGAATTCCTGGGTAAGGATGGCATCGACGGTGTGCTGATTGGTGGCGCCAGTCTTAAAGCGGATGAGTTTCTCGCCATCATCAACGCGGGCATTTGCGAGACAGAACGGGAACTGCAGTCGACGTGAAACGGGCCGTCCGATTGCCGCTGCATGTGTTTCAGAACGTATCTCAGTTTGCGTGCTAGAGCCTTGCGGATCTCAGCGCAGCGCATTGACGATTACTGAAACAGAACTGAAGCTCATGGCGGCAGCGGCGATCATCGCGTTTAAGAGCAGCCCAAACGCTGGATAGAGAACGCCAGCAGCTAAAGGGACGCCGAGGGCGTTGTAGAAGAATGCGAAGAATAAATTCTCACGAATGGCTGTGTCGGCCATGGTGGCGCATTGTTCGGCGATGGCGGTTTCAAGGGCAGAGTAAAACCAGGCCAGTGGGGCAGAGCAAAAGTAGGCCACTCGGTGGCTGGCAGATGGTGATGGTTTGATGGTTTAGCTTTCGGAGTGTGGTTCTCGTTTGCGCTTGCTTTGTTTGAGCCGGTAGCTGTCGCCGTTCACTTCCAGGATGTGAACGTGATCGGTCAGCCGGGTCGAGCAGGGCGCCGGTGAGGCGTTCGGACCGAGGATTTCGGTCCATTCGGCGAATGGAAGATGCTGGTCACCAGCGTGGATACGCCTTCTTAGCGTTGGCTGAGCAACTCGAAGAGCAGCTCCGCGCCGGTCTTTGAGAGTAGAACAAAGCCCAGTTCGTCTACGATTAGCTACTCATACATGTTTAACTGCTTGAAAGAGTGAATGTGCTGTTTATACAGATGTGGATGGATGTGTGTGATTACATCGGTGGTGGGGCGAAAGTGCAAACGGGAAATAAAATCCGATGAACTCGAGCAAGTACCACCAGAACCTGCAAGATGAGCCGCATCTCGCGGCTCATCACCGAAAGCCCGTGCCTTATTGGAAACAAGCCCACCGCGATTGGCGATTCTGGGTCGGCGTGTGTTGCATTGTTGCGGCATTAGCCATTTACATCGCGAGTGTCGACTTGTCGCTGGTTCCTCGCGGAGCATCGCGACAGGGAGCGAGCTCTGTTGGTAGGTAGTGGAATTACAGCGCTTTCCTGAAGAAAGTCGGACCGCTACCGCAACTGCGCGCCAGTCACGAATGGTCGGGGATCACAGCTTGCCTGATCAAATCGCCGCCCGTTGCAAGTGGTTCCGCTGGAAAGCCCCACGTTGCTGCTTGAACCGTGCCGCCTTTGAGGTGTGATACCAGATCGCTGCGGGATTCGATGAAGGATGCAATGCTCTCAACCTCGAGTTGCGTGACCAGGCGTCAGTATCGGTCACTTCCAAGGCAAAGTTGGCGATCGTCTCCTCGGGTCATAGCGAATTCAGTGCCAATCGTCCGATTTTCAGCAATTGCGTCGACGGTCGTCTCCTCCTTTGTTCCTGTACTGGCAAGGAATGGCCATCGGGGATTGTGCTCGTATATGACGCGTATGACTCGGGGGCAAGTCATTGTGGCTGGCAGTCAAGGTGATTTCGGTGATTTCGCTCCGTGAGCAAAATGGAACAGCGCGTGTCGCTCTACAGGCCCATACTTTCAGCAGATTTCGTGACGACAACTCATCACCGCAGTGCCACGTCGCATAAGGCCACCTTTCCGTTTTGGATCGTGTGTCTACGTGGCTCAATCTGCGTAGAACGAGATGTCACAGCAACAAGTGTGCAAAGAGGCGTTCGGCCACCCAACGATCCTCATTAAAGCTCCAGGGACGGGAGAATATCTATCGTGAACTCAACAACAGAAGAAACCAAAGCCAAGGGTGGCTCAAAGGACGATGCGAAACCTGACACAAATGGCAAGCCGGCGGCGGATGCCAGCCAAGACCTGAAGCCCGGCGCGAAGCCCACATCGAAGGACGACTTGAAGTCGATTCCGATGGCGGAGTTACAGGCCAAACTCCAGTCTTCTCCCCAAGGCCTGACCCAGGCCGAGGCTGCCAAACGGTTGGCAAGCGACGGACCCAATGCTCTCAAGGTCGAGAAGACGAATGCGCTTCTGAAGTTTCTGACCTATTTCTGGGGGCCGATTCCGTGGATGATCGAGGCCGCCGTGATTCTTTCCGGGATTGTGCGGCACTGGCTCGACTTCTTCATCATCCTGGCGCTGCTGTTCTCAAATGCGCTCGTCGCGTTCTGGGAAGAACACCAGGCTGGCAATGAGATTGCGGCTCTCAAGGCAAAGCTTGCCAACGACACGCGCGTCTTGCGCGACGGCAAATGGGCGACTCCAAAGGCGAGCGAGTTAGTTGCCGGCGACGTCATCCGATTGCGCCTCGGAGACATCGTTCCCGCGGATGCGCGGCTGTTGGATGGCGATCCGGTCGAGGTCGATCAATCGGCATTGACGGGCGAATCGCTGCCGGTGACGCGCAAGCCGGGCGATGCCATCTTCTCGGGCTCGATTATGCGCCAGGGCGAGATCGACGCGATGGTCTACGCCACGGGCGAGCGCACCTACTTCGGCAAGACCGCGCAGCTCGTGCAGCAGGCTCACACCGTGAGTCACTTTCAGCGGGCGGTGCTCAAGATTGGCGACTACCTTATTGTTCTCGCAGTCGGTCTTGTGGCGATTATTCTCATCGTGTCGCTGCTGCGGCATAACCCCCTGCTCGATACGCTGGAGTTCTGCCTCGTTCTGCTGGTTGCTTCGATCCCCGTCGCGATGCCGACGGTGCTCTCCGTAACGATGGCTGTCGGCGCCCGCCTGCTGGCCAAGAGCCAGGCGATCGTTACCCGGCTATCGGCAATTGAAGAGTTGGCCGGCGTCGATATTCTCTGCTCCGACAAGACCGGCACCCTGACGCAGAACAAGCTCACGCTCGGCGATCCCTTTACGGTCAATGACATCACTGCAAGCGACGTGATTCTGTGGGCGGCGCTCGCCTCGCGCGCCGAAGACAAGGACACCATCGATCTAGCGGTGATTGGCGGCGTCAAGGATGCAAATGCGCTGAAGCGTCTCGAGGTGACGCACTTTACGCCGTTTGATCCAGTGCACAAGCGCACCGAGGCGGCAGTCAAGAGTGGCGATGGTAAACAGTTCTTCGTGTCCAAGGGAGCGCCGCAGGTCATTCTGCAAATGTCAAGGAACGCCGATGCGGTGAAGCTTGCCGTAGACCAGGCCGTAAATCAATTTGCGGGCCGCGGCTTTCGTTCACTTGGCGTCTGCCGTGCGGATGAGGAAGGGAACTGGCAGTTTGCCGGCGTCATTCCAATGTTTGACCCGCCGCGTGAACAGGCAAAGGCGACCATTGCGAGCGCCAGAACCATGGGCCTGAGCGTCAAGATGGTCACCGGTGACCAGGCAGCCATCGCACGCGAGACCAGCAAACAACTCGGCCTGGGGATGAATATCCTCGACGCGAAAACACTGGGCGACACCAAGCAGCAGCCCGGCTCGCAGACGATCGCCGCAATAGAAAAGGCGGATGGATTCGCTCAGGTTTTTCCAGAGCACAAGTACTTCATCATCGAGGCGTTGCAAAAGAAGGATCATATCGTCGGCATGACTGGAGACGGCGTCAACGACGCGCCTGCGCTGAAGTTGGCCGATTGCGGCATCGCCGTTTCGGGCGCAACCGATGCCGCGCGCGCGGCTGCGTCGATCGTGTTACTGGCGCCGGGACTTTCTGTGATCATCGACGCGATCAAGGAGAGCCGCAAGATATTCCAGCGAATGAACAGTTACGCCATCTATCGTATCGCGGAGACCCTGCGCGTGGTGCTGTTCATGACGCTCGCGATCCTGGTCTTCAATTTTTATCCTGTAACCGCTGTAATGATCGTGATGATTGCGCTGCTCAACGACGGAGCCATACTTTCCATAGCCTATGACAACGTCAATTACAGAAATCAGCCCGAGGCCTGGAACATGCGGCTGGTGCTTGGGATTGCGACAGTCCTCGGTGTGGTCGGTCCGATTGCGACGTTCGGCCTGTTCTATATCGGCGACCGGTTCCTCCATCTGGGCCGTCCGCAGCTGCAGACAATGATGTATCTGGTTCTCTCGGTCGCCGGTCATCTCACCATCTTCCTGACCCGCACCCGGGGAGCCTTCTGGACGATCAAACCCGCAAGGATACTGTGGATTGCCGTGCTCGGCACGCAGACAATCGCGACTCTTATCGCGGTTTATGGCGTGTTCATGACACCGCTGAGCTGGAAACTTGCCAGCTTTGTCTGGGGTTATGCGATCCTCTGGGCGCTGCTTACCGACAGAATCAAACTGCTCGCCTACCGTATCCTCGATCCCACAGGCGTGCCGCTGCTGGCGAAGAAGCACACTGACTACAGAGCCGAGATAGCCAAGGAGGCCTATGAATTATTCCAGCAGCGTGCACGCGGAGAAAGCCAGCAGGACCAGGAATGGCTTGAAGCCGAGCGGTCGGTTCAGGCGCAGCACTCAGTGCACTCGAAGGCCTCGTGAGCGAGATGTGACTATGTGGGGCACAAGCATCGACTGCCATAAGGAGCAACGTGAAGATTGAATCGGACGACTTTCGGGTTTATGCGGGCAAAGAGTTCAAGCTTGACGATAGACCGACGGTCATCAAGCCGTACTGTAAGTCGAAGAAGCAATATCGTGAAACGCTGGCAAGCCATGTAGAGGAACTAAGTGCCCTGCAGGAGTTGCATTACGCTTCGCATCGCTATGCACTGCTGCTGGTCTTTCAGGGCATGGACGCTGCTGGCAAGGACGGGGCAATCCGCCATGTCATGTCAGGCGTCAATCCAGAGGGCTGCGATGTCTACAGCTTCAAGCAGCCGAGCGCGGAGGAGTTGGAACATGATTTCCTATGGCGCACCACATGCCGGCTTCCGGAGCGAGGGCAAATCGGAATCTTCAATCGCTCTTACTATGAAGAGGTGCTGGCCGTCCGCGTGCACCCGGAGCTCCTTCGTAACGAGGGGCTGCCGGAAGAGCTAAGAGAGGAAACCACGGTCTGGGAGCAGCGATACCACTCGATCGAAACTTTTGAAACCCACCTGCACCGCAACAGCACGCACATCGTCAAGATCTTCCTGCACATCTCGGAACAAGAGCAGCGCAGGCGCTTCCTCGAACGGATCGACGACCCGGACAAGAACTGGAAGTTCAGCCTCTCCGATATTCACGAGAGAAAGTATTGGAAGCAGTACGCAGAGGCGTTTGAAGAGTGCCTGCATGCGACGAGCACCGAGGTCTCGCCCTGGTTTGTTGTGCCGGCAGACGACAAGGACAACGCCCGCCTCATTGTTTCGAGGATTGTCATCGATGCGCTGAAAGACCTGAAGATGTCCTATCCAAAGACCACCCCAGAGCGAAAATCAGAACTGCAGGCAATTCGTGAGTTGTTGGAGAAGTAGGGCCGGAAACTCAACCGCAGCGCGATCCAGGAGACGGGCAGCCCAATGAAGATCGATCCCAGAGCGGGCCAACCCGCAATTGCCAGCGACCTGGTCGACGTGCCGAAGTTGATCGCTGCCTACTACGAGGAGCGGCCTGATTCGGATATTCCGGAACAGCGTGTGGTCTTCGGTACATCGGGACATCGCGGTTCCTCTTTCGAGAAGACCTTCAATGAGTGGCACATCCTGGCGATCACGCAGGCCATTTGTCTTTTCCGCAAGCAGCACAAGATCGACGGACCGTTATTCCTGGGAATCGACACGCACGCGTTGTCACAGCCGGCGGTTGAAAGCGCGCTTGAGGTTCTCGCCGCGAACGGCATCGACGTGATGCTCGCCGAGCGTGAGCCATATACTCCAACCCCTGTAATTTCCCACGCCATTCTTACTTACAATCATGGGCGCACGGTGGGTCTTGCAGATGGCATCGTGATTACGCCTTCGCACAATCCGCCCGATACAGGAGGCTTCAAGTACAACCCGCCTCATGGCGGACCGGCAGAGGAGGCGATCACCGCGTGGATTGAAGGGCGCGCGAACAAGTTTCTCGCTCAGCGGCTGAGCGGTGTCCTTCGCATCTCGATCGATAAAGCACTGGCGGCCTCAACCACGCATCGCCACGACTATGTAACCGCTTACGTAGACGATCTCAAGAACGTTATCGATATGGATGCAATCCGGATATCGGGTCTCCACATAGGAGTCAATCCTCTCGGCGGAGCCGGCGTGCATTACTGGGAGCCGATCGCCCAACGGTATAGCCTGAATCTGAAGGTGGTCAATGACGCGGTCGATCCGGCGTTCCGGTTTATGACGCTGGACTGGGACGGCAAAATTCGCATGGACCCGTCCTCACAATACGCGATGCGCCCTCTGATCGCGTTGAAGAATGCATTTGATCTCGCCGTTGCCTGTGACACCGATCATGACCGTCACGGCATAGTGGCTAAAAGCGTTGGATTATTGCCGCCGAATCATTACCTGGCGGTATCCGTGGACTATTTGTTCGTGCATCGCCCGGGCTGGGCCGCAAAGTTGGCCGTTGGCAAGACGGTGGTCAGCAGCAGCATGATCGATCGCGTAGCCGCGAAGCGAGGCAGAAAGCTCTACGAGGTGCCGGTCGGCTTCAAATACTTTGTGAACGGGCTTCTGGGGGGCAGTCTGGGATTTGCGGGCGAGGAGAGCGCAGGCTCTTCCTTTGTGCGCCGGAATGGTACGGTCTGGACTACGGACAAGGATGGCATCATTGCCGCCTTGCTCGCCGCAGAGATCACTGCGGTCTGTGAAAAGGATCCTGGTGAACTCTACAGGGCGCTCACCGCGGAACTTGGCGAACCGCTCTATCGCCGCTCCGAAGCTGCCGCGACCGATGAACAGAAAACTGCTCTTGAACACATCACAGCGAACGATATTCATGCAGCCACTCTCGCTGGCGAAGAGCCGGTCACAATTATGACGAAGGCCGCCGGAGACGGCAATCCTATAGGCGGCATCAAGGTCGCCGCCGCAAGCGGATGGTTCGCCGCGCGGCCGTCGGGCACCGAAGCCATCTACAAGATTTATGCGGAGAGCTTCAGGGGCGAGGAGCACTTAGCCCTTATCGAGAGCGAAGCGCAGACTGTTGCCAACCAGGCATTTCTATCTGCGGCGCGGCTACACGCTGACCCACAACTTCAGGAGACAAAGTGAGCGATTCAATATCGAGCAAGCCCGATGAGAAGGCTCCAGAAGCAAATCCAGCGCCGGTCCTGGGCATTGAAGCGCTCAAGGAACTGGCTCTCAATCTGCACTGGTCCTGGAACCACGCAGCGGACCCTCTCTGGGAAGCGCTTGACAATTCTCTGTGGCAGGTCACACAAAATCCCTGGGTGATTCTTCAGACAGTATCGGAAGACAAGGTCAAGGCTCTGCTGGGGACGCCGGCGTTTCAAGAGCGTCTGTCTGCGCTGCTGCAGTACAAACGCAGATTCTTCTCATCTGACGCGTGGTTTCAGAAGACACACCCTGCAGCCCCCATCTCGACGATTGCCTATTTCAGTATGGAGTTCATGCTGACCGAGGCCCTGCCAATATATTCCGGTGGCCTCGGCAATGTGGCGGGCGACCAGATGAAAGCGGCGAGTGATCTGGGCGTTCCAGTAGCCGGCGTCGGCCTGCTTTGGGGTCAGGGATACTTCCGCCAGGATTTCGACTCGGAGGGAAACCAGCGCGCTCTTTACCCCGTCAACGATCCGGGCCAATTGCCCATCCAGCCACTCCGGCGGTCGAACGGAGAGTGGCTGCGTATTCAGATTCAACTCCCTGGGGCAATGATCTGGTTGCGCTGCTGGCAGGTGCTTGCCGGCAGAAACAAGCTGTATCTTCTGGATGCGAATGACTTCGCCAATACCGCAGCGCATCGCGGGATCACGAGTGAGTTATACGGCGGCGACTCCGAAATGCGGCTCAAGCAGGAGATCGTGCTGGGTATCGGCGGCTGGCGGCTGCTGCGCGAACTGGGCTTGACCCCAGAGGTGTGCCATCTGAACGAAGGTCATGCGGCGTTCGCGGTGCTCGAGCGCGCACGGTACTATATGGCGGACCATCGCGTCTCCTTTGATCTTGCGCTGACCATCACCAGGGCAGGCAATCTGTTCACAACGCACACGGCTGTCCCGGCCGGCTTTGACCGGTTCGACCCAGAACTCTGCCGCAAATATCTGAGTCACTACGCGCAGGACGAACTGGCAATTTCGATCGAGACGCTGCTGGGCCTGGGCAGGCAAAATCCTGAAGATGGCTCGGAATCTTTCAACATGGCCTACCTTGCGCTTCGCGGCAGCGGTCAGGTCAGCGGCGTCAGCAAGCTGCACGGCGAAGTCAGCAGGCAGATCTTTCAGCCGCTCTTTCCGCGATGGCCCCAGGCAGAGGTCCCGGTTGGCTCCGTCACAAACGGCATTCATGTGCCGACATGGGACTCGGTTGAAGCGGACAGTCTCTGGACCAAGGTATGCGGTGCGGACCGTTGGCGCACCGATCATCCCCTCGCCGATCATGTCCGCCGCCTGACCGCGAGCGAGTTGTGGAATATGCGCACAAAGGCGCGAACAACTATGCTCGACCAGGTGCGTGATCGCTATACGCGTCAATTGCCGGCCGAAGGTGTTGCTCCCCTCAATGTCGCGAAGATCCTTCAGGAGGGTGTACTCACCATCGGATTCGCGCGCCGCTTCGCAACTTACAAGCGCCCCGATCTTCTGCTCTATGATCCTGCGCGGCTCATCCGCTTACTTACAGATACCAAATATCCCGTGCAACTCATCCTCGCCGGCAAAGCTCATCCCGAGGACGCGCCGGGACAGGCGCTTATCAAGCAGTGGAACGACTTCATCAAGCGCCCCGAGGTCCGCAGCCATGTTGTCTTCCTGAGCGACTACGACATGCAGATGGCGCAGGAGCTGGTCAAAGGCATGGACCTCTGGATCAACACGCCGCGACGCCCGTGGGAGGCCTGCGGCACCAGCGGAATGAAAGTGCTGGCCAACGGTGGGCTCAACATCTCTGAGTTGGATGGATGGTGGGCCGAGGCCTATACCCCCGAGATTGGCTGGGCCATTGGCGACGGCATAGAACGCGGCGACGACCCTGCCTGGGACGCTTCTGAAGTGGAGAGTCTTTACACCTTGCTTGAGCAGCAGGTGGTCCCCGAATTCTATGACCGGGATGCGCAAGGACTACCTTCCAGATGGATTGGACGCATCCGCGAAAGCATGGCTACCCTTACGCCGGAGTTCTCAGCAAGCCGGGCAATCCGTGAATATACAAACGATCATTACCTGCCAGCCGCCGCAGGATACAAAGCACGCGCCACGAACGATGGCGAGCTCGGCTTGCATTTATTGCAGTGGCACCGCAGGCTTGCCGAGCAGTGGAGCACGCTCCGCTTCGGCGAAGTCATCGCCGAGACAAAGGATGGTCAACACCGGTTCCAGATAGGAGTCATCCCGGGTGGACTTCATGCAGATCAATTCCGAGTGGAACTCTATGCCGGTGCAAGCGTAGAAAGTCCTGTCAAACCTGAAGTCTTTGGTGCGTGCACCTTTTCGGCGAAAGCATCTGGAACGATCATCTATTCCGTTTGCTGCCCGGCAAAGCGTCCTGCCACCGACTATACGGCACGCCTCGTTCCATCGCACGCCGGTGCTTCCGTCCCACTCGAAGCCGCACAGATTCTCTGGCAGCGATAGCAACACAAAGGAGGATAGCGGTCGCCCCAACCCGTTAGGCGCAACAGTTTGCCCTGACGGAACCAACTTCAGCATCTTCTCTGCAAGCGCCTGTGGTATGCAGTTGGTCTTGTTCGACCACGCTGACGATCGCGCTGCCGTCCGCACCGTCACTCTCGACCCGGCGTAGGCAGCATCGGGTGCTAAGGGCTTTAGTTGCGATTCTAATGGCAATTATTGCCATAAAGGCTTATCCTTCAAGGAGGGAGAGCCCATCATGCCGACGCGCAACGTCCATCTGACCGAACATTTCGACAGCCTCATTGCCGCCGGCATCGAGTCCGGCCAGTTCAGCAATGCCAGCGAAGTCGTTCGCGAGGGACTGCGCCTGCTT
>Ga0116226_10001996_pt1 | contig 17661 bp, 17 predicted proteins | sample S1TSphfallax_FD_89692 | JGI IMG/M metagenome (GOLD analysis project Ga0116226, IMG submission 89692) | Host-associated microbial communities from peat moss isolated from Minnesota, USA - S1T2_Fa - Sphagnum fallax MG | ecosystem: Host-associated > Plants > Peat moss > Unclassified | place: USA... | reverse complement strand
TAATGCTTTAGCTAGGGCGGGAGACGAACAATGGGAACCCCTTGAAGAACCCTTTCAAGACATAGAATCTCCAAAACCTCAACCTCAATCTCAACTCAAGCCTTCTGAATCCCGATTCAAACTTCCCAATCGACCTCAAGCTCAGGCGCAACCTGCTCAACCTGAACCGCAAACTCAGTTCGATAATCCTTTAGCTAGGGCGAGAGACGAACAATGGGAACCCCTTGAAGAACCCTTTCAAGACATAGAATCTCCAAAACTTCAACCTCAATCTCAACTCAAGCCTTCTGAATCCCGATTCAAAGTTCCCAATCGGCCTCAAGCTCAGCCGCAACCTGCTCAAAATCAGCGCCAAACTCAGTTCGATAATCCTTTAGCTAGGGCGAGAGACGAACAATGGGAACCCCTTGAAGAACCCTTTCAAGACATAGAATCTCCAAAACCTGAACCTCAATCTCAACTCAAGAACCCTGAATCGGGATTCAAACTTCCCAATCGGCCTCAAGCTCAGCCCCAACCTACTCAAGCGCGACAATCTCAGCTCGACGATCCTTTAGCTGTCGCGAGAGACGAACAGTGGCGCCCGCTTGAAGAACCCTTTCAAGACATAGAATCTGCAGAACCTCAACGTCAATCTCAACTCAAGCCTCCTCAATCCCAACTCAAGCCTTCCATTCGATCTCAAGCTCAGCCGCAACCTCAATCTGAATCTCAAGTTCAAGCTAAACCTGAGCCTCGACCCGACGTTCAAGCTGAGCCCCAACCTCTTCCTCAGGCCAAGCGCCAGCCGCAGGTTCAAGTGCAACCTCAGCACAAAACTTTAGTTGAATCTCAATCTCAGGCGCAAACTTCCGTTCAGCCTCAATCTCAACCTGAATCCCAACAAGTACAGCCTGAAACTCTAGAAGCATTAAAAAAAGAGCAGGCTACTGTTGCTCTACAAGTTTCGCAAAAAATCAAAGGATCAGATCAGGAATCCTCTATTGAAACAAACAGGTTAGGAGCGCCTTCTAAAAAAGAGAAAAGCAAGAAGAGTGAAACATCCTCTTCCGACCGAGGAGCTCGCATGAAAGAAGAGGCAGTGGGAGCGCTGAGCACCAGCATTCAATCAGTCGCTTTTCAAAGCGAGAAAGTTCAGGGCAAGGAGGAAATCAACCGACCCGCTACCACTCAAGAGATCGCCAATCAAATTGTGGATCGCATTCAAGTGATGCGAAAAGATAACGAGACACAAACCATGATCACCCTTCGAAATCCCCCTATCCTCGACGGAGCCACGATTACTTTAACAGCATCAGACCATGCGAAGCGCGAATTCAATATTTCGTTTGCAAATTTATCTTCCGACGCCAAACGGATGTTGGATCGAAGGTTTAAAGAAGATTCTTTGACCGAAGCGCTTGAACGCAAAGGAATCATTGTTCACGTCTTGACCACTTCAACCCAGACCGAGAATCTCCTCGCTGCCGATGCACGCGAAACTACTCGTGACCGACAAGAGCAACAACAGCAGGAACAAGAACAGCAGCAAAGAAAACGGAACTTTCGAGAAACAGAAGAGGAGGAAGTGACCTGAGATGACCACCCATTCATCCTCTTACGATTGGATCCCTGAGGTTAAACCCAGCCTCAAAACGCTTGATTCCATTCCGTTAACGGGAGCAGCTCCTCCTTTTCCGTGGAAAGATCTTTCTGCTCGGCTAGCCCGCTCTTTTGATTGCGAAGCGCTGGTGCTTCAGCCGGCAGAGGTCACTTGGCGAGCCAGGGAAACCCTTTATGAAGGGTTGGGAGACTCTCCTGTTCCGCTCACCTTTTCGATCCCCTCCTTGAAAGGACAAGTGACCTGGGTGATGCCTCAACAAGAACTATTTGTTCTTGCGGCGCTCCTTTTGGCAAAGGAATCCCATCCCCTAACCCTTCAAGACCGCGCGTTGAGCGAAAGCTTTTACCATTTTCTTGCTTTAGAAGTGCTTTATCATTTCACTCAACTCTCTTTTGATCAAACTCTGATGCCCATTTTAAGCCATCGGAGAGACTTGCCCAATGAAGATGCTCTTTGCCGCGATATTGTTGTGCACGTGCAACATCAGACGATTTCTGGACGTCTCATCATTTCTCCAGAGTTCCGCCACTCTTGGGTGGAGCATTTTGCCCGCAAACAGCAGCCCTCCGCTCTCTCCAAACAAATGGCGCAAGGGGTCGATGTGATCGTCCATCTCGAAGCAGGCCACGTTGAATTGTCTTTAGCCGAATGGAATAGTGTTCAAGCAGGAGATGCTATTCTCCTCGATCGCTGTTCGCTCGATGCCGCACGCTGGGAAGGGCGAGTGATCCTCACCATTCATGGCAGGCAACTGTTTCGGGCTAAACTTAAAAGTCACACGCTCAAAATATTAGAACTTCCCTTACTCCGCGAGGTAGAGATGTCTATGACTAGACAACCCGATGATGAAGATGACCTAAGTGATCTAGATTTAAATGAAGAGGAACATGCTTCGGAAGAAGAGGATTTTTTTTCCGATTCAGAAGAAGATCTCTTCTCAGAAGAGGCATCAGATGGATCTGTTATAGGAAACGAAGAGACGCCTCGCTTCCAAAAAGGGAAGTCAAGTCATATCACAGCTGAACAGATTCCTGTCACATTGGTTGTTGAGGTAGGCCAGGTTCAAATGACCATGGAACAACTCTTAACCCTTGAGCCTGGCAATCTTCTTGATATCAACATTCACCCCGAAGAGGGAGTGGATCTAACAATTCATGGAAAAGTGGTCGGAAAAGGAGAGCTCGTTCGCATTGGAGAGGCGATTGGAGTGCGCGTTTTCCAATTAGGACGTTGATGGAATCGCTCGATGCCTCCCCCGGCTGAACCCACTTTTTATAAACAGATCACTTTTCCCACCATTCCGTCAAAAGGTTCTCCCAAAGATCCTTTGCCTGAAGCGATTGGCCGTTATAAGGTAGAAGCATTATTGGAAAAGGGGGGGATGAGTTTTCTTTACTTAGCGACTCATCCTGAAACAAAAGATCCCATCACGATCAAGGTCCTCTTTCCTGAATTTCTCTCCAATCCTGAGATGGTTCAGCGTTTTTTGCGCGAAGCTTCCATCATTGCCCTAGCCGATCACCCTAATATCGTTAAATTATATGGGCAGGGAGAGTGGGCAGGGGGGCTATACATTGCCATGGAATTCATCCAAGGAATTTCGTTGAGGCAATATCTGCTCCGCAATCTGATTTCGCTTAAGCATGCGTTGGAACTAGTCATGGAAATCTCGATGGCCCTTTGCCATCTGCATGCGCACGGCATTATCCATCGCGACCTGAAACCGGAAAACATCTTGGTCACCGAATCGGGTGGGGTGAAGGTCATTGACTTCGGCATCGCGCAGTTATTAACCGACAGTGAAAGGGATCCTCATTCTAAGCGACGTCTGATCGGTACTCCCATCTACATGAGTCCTGAACAAAAGAACGATCCTGAGTCCACCTCCTATCCCTCGGATATCTATTCCTTGGCCATCATTACTTATGAGCTAGCGCTTGGCAAACTTAGCCATGGACACATTCACCTTTCCATCATGCCCAAAGGACTGCAGAGGATCTTGGCCAAAGCGCTTCAACAACATCCGGAAAATCGCTATCAAGACATTGTCGACTTTATGACCGATGTTTCTGCTTATTTGCACTCGCCCGCCCTGTTAAAAGAAAACAAAGAATTGGATCCTCTCAGCGATTTATCTGAAAGTTTGCGCCAGGCTCAGCTTTCCTTAGTTCCGCACACGCCCCCCACCTGGCCAACATTCGACATTGGTCTTGCCACTTATAAAAGCTTGGGAACCTCTTGTCTATATTACGATTTTTTCACTCTCCCCGACGAAGCGTATGGAATGATCATTGGCGAGCCTTCTGTCAAGGGATCTGCAGGAATTGTGTACTCCTCTGTCCTCAGAGGAATGGTTCGTGCATTATGCCAGCTGACAAAAAGCCCGCAGGAAATGGCGACTGTTTTAAATGCTTTATTGCTGGAAGATCCGATGAAACAGCATTTCTCTTTCAGCTACTTGATTTTTTTGCCTCGAAAACATCTATTTCGCTTCATTTCCTGTCGCTGCGGCCATCTTTGGCATTGCCCCTCCTCTGATGTGACTCTTGCTCCCATTCTCTGCGAGAACCCTTCGTTGGGGGCTGATCCCAACGCCAATTTTGTCCAGAGGGAATGCTCCTGGAATGAGGGAGACACTTTACTGCTGTATGCCTCTTTCGGGGTCCACGCTTCTAGCAAAGAGGCCCTATTTTCACAAGAGCAGCTGCATGCCAGTTTGGAAGAAACGCTCCATTCGTCCCCTCAACGCCAAGTCGATACCATTTTGCGCAGGGTGAAAGTCAACCTAAGCCGAACGTCCGAAGAGAGCTCAGTGGTTTTCCTGAGCGTTAGGCGAAGGGAAGCGGTTCAGAGATAATGGAAAATTAATCCTTTCGAGCAACATACTATCCATTCTACGTCCCTTGCTAAGAAGGGGAACGCTAAGGCTCTGTAGGCAAAATCAACAATAAAAGCGGATGTTGTTGATAGGGAAAATCGGGCACTAACTTTCTAAGGAGACTATAGATATGAGATTGAAAAGAGTCCAATGCGGCAAGTTCGACCGAAGAACCCAGCCCCTTGCCTAAATACAACGCTCCCTCGCTCTGAATCTGCTGCAAATAAGGAGACACTTGATATTGAATAAACAGCTCGCGCTCAACAGCAGAGAGTTTGGAAAGTTCCCGTTGATAAGAATCTAGTAAAGGAAAACCCAGAAATAACACGGCATTAAACATCATAAAATGGGCAGCGCGGAGGCACCGAAAAAGCGCTGCCCTTATTTTAGTTTTTACAATCGCATTCAACATGAGATTAGCTAGCTAATCGCGGAGGCCTTCCTTATTGGTTAGAGCACTCCCCATCTTTGAATAGATCGGGAGAAGGGAACATCTGACTAACGCTGACGCCCTTCGCGCATGATCGCTTTGAGTCTGTCGTTATTCTTTTTCATCTTATTGCTTATATCAGACGCAATAGCTAGAACCATTTTTTCCCATAAATCAGGAGCCTTATCTTTAAAGTCATCTATACTTCCCACTCTTTGGTCTATAGGAAGCGGTGCTCTTCTAACTTCATGATCTTCTGCATAGTGCGCTTCCTGAGTCCTATCTATAGGTCTAGACCCTGCGAAACCTTCTACTATCATAACTCCTCCCCTCCTAAAGATTGCTTAACTTGTGATTTCATTTTAACATAGAAATCAATAAATTGGAAAGCTAAATCACATTGTTACTCAAATTTAAACCATCCTGAAAATGCGATATGTGTAGATTTGCTGAGATTTTAAGCGTCGCAAAAGACGACAGGATTTAAACTTGGATAACGGTCATATGACCTCTGCGAGGATCGCCCTCACTTGCTTTGTTCTTCACCCATCTCACGCTATGAGATCGTCGTAAATCAAGGGAGCTAAACCCTCTCGCTTTTAACCTGACAGTGATCCAAGTTTGAACCATGCCGCTTTTTTATCCACAACTTCTTAAATTCTGGATGCAAAAAGAGTGTTGTTCAGAAAATAGTCATTAAGAAGGAATAGTCCCAAGCAATTCAAACCTTTCTTAAGACGAAAGGGAATGGAAAACTCTTCTTTATAATGTGACCTATCCCTGGGATAGAGCTTTAAGACAAAGGCGCTAGAGCCTATTTGAAATTGATAGGTTGTGTTAAGTGCCCCTCCTGATAATATTTTCCAATTGTCTAACCTGTCACAATTAGGAAAGGACTTTTGAACTAATTCTAGAAGTTGTTTTTCCATGAGATGAATATTTTTAATGCTTCATTCTATTTCCAAAATTGCCATCTCTTTTTGAAAAAGCCACTAACTATAAAAATCTTCTATAGTATTATCAGCAATGTATAGTTCTTCACCTTTCTTAATATCTCTTAGAGCTACATTTGCTTGTTTCTCGAAATCCGGGACGACATTTGGGTTATGAAATCGATTGACATGACGTTATGGGTCTGGATAAAGCAAATGAAGACCCTCTCGTTGATGGCAAAAATTAACTCTTTCGTATTCGCAAAGAGTCTTATATTCTTTTTCAGATTCAGATAGGATTTTAAGATTCCATTTTATCACTACCTCCCCTTTTTTAAAATCACGATTTGCAAAAGCTCGAATTCCATCTTCAAATTGACCAATTGTTGATTTTTTAAGCAGAATTTCGCTAAAATCTCTAAAGACTTCTTCTTTTTCATTAGCAATAATTGCTTCAGCCCCTTTGCAAGTGTTTATGTCTAAGACTAACAGAGCAGTTCGGTGCGTGTATTTCTCTTGGCACCAGCGATATTTCTCTAAAATTTTTCAAGGAACAGACTCAAAATTGCAGCAGTTTGTAAAACCGCACTGTTTGTAAAAATGAAGAAGATGCTCAAAAGGAATGCAGTATACAGTTTGCGATGGACTCACATGAATCAATAAAAAATTTACAGTCTCTTTAGCTATCCCTTTTCCACGAAAGGACTCAAAAACATACATTTCACCAAGTTCAAGATTATTTTCATCCACTTTAACAAGTCTGCCTAATCCCGCTTTTTCTCCATTGAATTCAGCAATCGCAATGATCTCATTTTCGAAATGCCAGTGGATGAATTCGACTTGATCATAGCAATTTTTTATCCATTCCATGTATGAGCCAACAGCTTTCTCCAAAACCTAGAGAATTGATGCGAAGTCTCTCTTAGCCATACTTTTTCAATCTGAAACCGCTCTGCAAGTTGCCCTGTCACTGTTTCTACTAAGCGTTGAGCTCCTCTCATCCCTCTTAAAAACTTTTTGGATCTTTTCTCCTTCATGTTATCTCTTACTCACGTCTGTAAATGCAAACCTTGTTTTTTAATCTCATCTTGTCATGTAGGGCGTATAAATCCTTTGTCTCCAAGTCATAGACCTTTGATTTTTTCAACTCGTTCAGGACACACATCCCTTTCATCAATCTTTGCAGATGCAAATGTACCTGTTGTGATGACTCCCATAAAGATTTTGCTAAAGTGAGCCCTTGCAAACTTACAGACAGGTATGGGCAAACGATCTATTATTTAGAAAGTATCACTAAAGGCCTTGAGTTGAATAGCCAGCCTATTTTGAAGCAAATATCTAACCATGTGTAGGTTAGCCGCTTGCCTAACAAAATTAGTTCGATAGAGGGTAGAGAGGGTCGATCACTCGCCCTCCCCCCCGTTAGAACCCGCCGTGCCCCATTAAGGCAGCGGGCTCACGATAAACATCATTTGCCAGACGATGGTATTCAAAAGAGCCGATGTCCTCTTTTCGCTCTTGGGAGAGGATGGGCTTTGATGTCTTTCAAAAACCTTTGTTAAGTTTCGTTCTCATGGCTTTAGCTTTTGTCTTCAGTTTCGGTATAACCTTTCCTGATCGAGCTCCCAATAGAATGTGAAACCTAAAAAGTCAAGGAATCCTTGTTCCACTCCTTGCGCGACTAGGCTTTTATCAAATGGGACTTGTTTGGTCTTGTCCTCATTGAGAAAGATTATTTCGTTACAGAAGCCTTGAGAATGATCAATCAATCATCAGGTGATAAGGTCATTTTTAAATGTGGGACAAGCCTGTCAAAAGGATGGAATATCATTCAAAGATTTTCAGAGGATGTCGATATTTTCTTTGACCCCACAGCCTTTGAATATGAAGACATAAAAAATGATTACGACAAGATTAGCAGAGAACATTTTGATGCAACCTATATACCTCTGCAGGATATGTGTTTCCAAAAAAGTGATCCGTTATTTGCACCATCACATTTAGAATCCGCGCTTCAAACCCATTTCGAACAACAATGTGGTATATTATGTTCTGGATCATTTCCAACTTGGAAACAATTACTTCAACGCTTTCATGAAATCCGAGAATTGCTTTAGGTCGATGCATATGCAGTCCATGATGCACGCGCATATTAGGGAAGAAATTCTCTTTTCTTTGCCCAATAAGCAAACATCCCGCGCCGTGCAGCTTCCCTACATTTATCTTTTCCTTTCTGAGTTTTTGCCCCAGTGGATAAGCCCCCATGCGTTCGGCAATCCTTTCTCTCTTGAAAATTAGTTGTTTAGAAGTAAGTGCTAATGTAAAATCCGGAATAGACACTCCAAATTGGCACCTGAAAACAATTTTTGAAGCACCCGTTTGGGTGATTTAAGAAAATCTAAAATTCCCGACATATTCCGGATCATTTACGCCGGCAAGAGCGTAAAAGGATTGGCCAGAACTGGAATCGAACCAGCGACACAAGGATTTTCAGTCCTCTGCTCTACCGACTGAGCTATCTGGCCAACGAAAAAGGAACGGTAATTGAAGTGATCATTATTATGCAATCACTTTGTGTTGTTTAGGGTCAAGTCGCAGAGGCGATCTGTTCATGAATGGATTTTTAAAGGTCTAAAGTCCTCTAAATAGTCACAAGCAGTTAAGTGGTAGTGGATTCCATGATGTACCCCAAACAACTGCAAACCTGATTTGACATGATGCAAGTGACCGAATACGCAGACGTCGACCTGATACTTTTCAAGTAGGCGAGAGACCTCGGTTTCCTGCAACTCGGGGCCGATGGGAGGATAATGAGTCATAACAATGCGCTTTTTTGCCAAACGATGCATGCCTTTAAGACTGATTTCCAAACGCCTCAATTCTCGTTGATAAATTTTTTCTCCTTCAGACGCCTCTTTTCCGAAGACACTTTTTTTTTTGACTTCCTCTTTAATTTCAACGACTGCATTAAAATTGAGGCCAGGAACATCCCATAGGCGCGTCCCTGCAATGCTGATCTCCCCCCATGTCCAGCTATTATTTTGAATGAGGTGACAAGAGGGAGGAAGAATGCCTTTGAGCTTGGATAAAGAGCTCCACCAATAATCATGGTTGCCTTTAATCAAAACTTTTATTCCAGGCAAACGATCAATCCATTGTAGATCAGGAACTGCCTCCTCAACGCGCATGGCCCACGAAATATCGCCAGGAATTAAAACTAAATCTCTTGAACCGATAGAGGAACGCCAGTGTTTCTCAATTTTCTCGGTATAACCTTGCCAATGCACGCCAAATAGGTCCATTTGCTTATTGGGAACACCAAAAGATAAATGAAGATCAGCGATTGCCCAAATGGCCATGCATTCCTCTCAGTCTCCTACAGAATAAAGCCATCTGGAATGCTTGCACCACGAGGAACAATGATAATCCCATCACGAATCAAAAGGCTTTCGCTGTTGTAATGAGTTAATTTCTGCTTATTGATTAACTGGACTCCCTTGCCTATCGTTGCGTTTTTATCCACAATCACGCGCGAAAGAATACAATTTTCTCCGATATGAGGAGCGGGAGGAAGACGATAATGGTCACGGACAGTCGATCCGTAGTAGTCATTCTCCATGACGTATGAATCGCGAATGATCGCTCCTTTATGAATGACAGAACGAGGACCTAATATGCTGTGAGTTAACTCGTCCGCTTCAATCATCGCCCCTTCGCATAAGATTGTTTGCTTGACTTGAGTATCAAAAAATTTGGCAGGGGGCAAGTCATAACGACAAGTAAAAATCGGTCTTGTTTCATCATGAAAGCTAAATTGAGGCTCTGGATCTGTTAAAGCCATGTTAGCTTGATAAAATGTTTCAATTGTCCCAATGTCTTCCCAATACCCTCCGTACAAAAATGCCGCAATTCTTCCCATATCCACTTGTGTTGGAATTAAATGCTTGCCGAAATCTTCTCTTGGATCTTTCGCCAGCAAATCCACCAACGCCTTCCGCTTGAACAGATAAATCCCCATGGAACCCAAATAATCGCGCTGGCTCCCTTCCGATACACCCACTCTTTTGATCAACTCTAGAGGACTCCGGAGTGTCTGTAAAACCGTTCTGCTGTCTGGCTTTTCGTGAAAATGAGTAATCCAATGGGCGTCGTCAACCTTCAAAATTCCCATGCGCGATGCTTCTTGAGCATTGACTGGCAAGGCAGCAACAACAACATCGGCGTCTATAGATTTAGCAAAATAAAGCATCTCCCGAAAATTGATATTGTATAGCTGATCACCCGATAAAATGAGAAAATATTCTACCGGATTTTCAAGGAGATAGTCAATATTTTGTCTTACAGCATCTGCCGTCCCCCGAAACCATGACTTCTGAGCAGGCTTTTGCTCAGCAGTGAGGATTTCAATCAGACCGGCGGCAGGTCCTCCCTGCATATAAGTTTGAAAGATGTGATGATGCAAAGAGGAAGACAAAAACTGAGTTAAAACAAAAATCTTCCGACAATCAGCATGAATAGAGTTAGAAATAGGGACGTCGATAAGGCGATACCTCCCTCCAAAGTTAATCGCAGGTTTACAACGCGTTAAAGTGAGTGGATAAAGGCGGGTTCCCTCTCCCCCTCCAAGGATAATGCTAGCCAAAAGCTTCATATCAACGGAAAAAACAGTAGAATTGAGAACGATATTCTGTTTGGCTAGACTTTGATCTGAAAGTGCTGAAGCAGGCATATGTAGAGGGGGTTTTATGTGTTTTTAACTCTGAAACCCGACCCTATCATAGCCTTTATTAAAAAAAAAGTGTTTTGAATTTCTCAACAAAATATAGGTTGTTATAGACAAATATACACAAAATATGTATATCTATTCCACGGCCGAGGCTTTGGCTAAACCCAAATTCAATTCTTGAAATGGAATGAGTATAGAATGGGAAGCATTCAGCTAACAGCAGAGGACGCCACCCGCTCTCCCTGGGATAACAGATTTCGATCCATTGCGATCGCGATAGTTTTAGGGTTATGTCTTTTCTATTTCCTCAGGAGTTGTACGCCAGGCGTCGTAGAAAAGACGTATAAGATTGGGCAAGACACCCGATGGAAGGACATCGATCTGATGGGCAAAGAACGCCATCTATCTGCTTTCAATCATCATTTATTGGCCGCCATTGCAAAACAGGAACATTTTCGTCTCGATCTAAAAGGGACTTTTGACCCTATTTTGGAACTGAAGGAGGGAAAAGTCCAGGCAATCTTAACGACCCTACAACCCGACTATTTAAACGAAAATGATTTACTTTTTTCTCGACTGTATTTTCCGATAGGCCCTGTTCTGATCACCTCTTCTGCTCTTCCTGTTGAAGGATGGAATGAAAAGAGAAAAAAAATCATTGGGATTTTACGTCGTTCTCCAATTCTCCTCAGCCTTGAGCAAGATCCCTCTATCCAAATCAAGGTTTATGATGACATGATTCCTGCCTTAAGTGATCTAAGAGAGCAACACATCGATGGAGCAATATTTCCAGCTATCCCTGCTTATACCTATATCACAACCTTTTACAAAGATGAGCTTAAAATCGCTACATTGCCCTTGAATGCTGAAGGGATACGCCTCGTCACTTCTAAAAATGACGTAGGAGAGTCCCTGATCGAAAAGTTCAATCAAGGACTGGAAGTGCTGAAACAGAATGGAACCTATCACGAAATGGTGGAGCGATGGGGATTCATTGATGTTGAGCAAATGCCCTAAGTGATTTAACTCTCCTTGTTATATCCATTCTTGAAGTGGAATGAGTATAGTTAACTCTCACATAAAGGAGATCATATAAGTAGAGAAGCCACTTTTCAGCCATGACACCAAATTCCTCTAAAAGCTCCTTTAAAAGCTCCTTGAAAGGATTATAGAGGGTAGAGAGGGTCGATCACTCGCCCTCCCCCCTTTAGAAGCCGCGGGGCCCGATTAAGGCAGCCGGCTCACGATAAATATCATTCGCCACACGATGATATTCAAAAGAGCCTATGTCCTCTTTTCGCTCTTGGAAGAGGATAGGCTTTTATGTCTTCCGAAAACGGCTCTCCATTCAAACTTTTACGCTCGCTACGATGGTTTAACCCTTTAAAGACTCTATTTGTCGCTTCGTGGATAAATTTTGCGACATTGGCCGAATGATGAGAGACTCCATAGTCATTTATATGTCCTCTTAGTTTGGCTGTAAATGTTTTCAAAAGGGTAAAAAAGCAAGCGGTAAGGCGGCGGCCCACTCAACCAGTGATCAAAAAATCAAAGGAAATGGCAAAAGCGGCTTGAAGAAGTCATATAGGCTGCCCATTTTTTGATCGATTGAATCGTTCCATGATCGTGCATGTTTTGAAAAAAAATCAGCAAATTTTTTCTTAAAATTTCAGTAAATTTGTATATTAAAGTATATTGATTTTAATGTTATTTATTTTTATAATTATCATAAGTTTGAATATCGCCTTGTTTGTTGGAGGCATGTGAATGAAACGAGGAGAGTGAGGTCAGGAAACAGTTTTCCAAGTAATTCTTGTCTATAATTATTGCACTTCAAGAATTAAATTTAAACAAAGCGAAAGCTTTGGCGATTTTGAAAGGCAATGCGTATAAGTTCAGTTCATTCAGCGCTAACCAAGAAAAGAGATCTGAAATTTAAGAACAGGAGAATGTATGCAAATTAATAATTTAGACGCAGCAGAGGTTTTAATTAAAGTTTCAAAATCTTTTAAAGAAAAAGAAAAGGATGGAAAATTAATTGGCCATGACTATGTAAAGATGGATTCTAAAAATAATTTAAGAGCAGAAGATAGTAAAAAAGGAGCGTTATCGTTTAGTAGAATTGGAGATATAGTAAATATAATTTTAAATGACCATAATATTCGCAAAGAAAAAAAAGCAGAAGTTTTGGAAGCTTACAGAGAGATCACGAAACAATTTAAAAATAAGAAAATAAACTTATTTGTTAAAATATTTTGCCGTTCTCTTGTTGCCGGTAGAATAAATGAAATTAAGAAGGCTAACAAAATAATTAAACAATTAGAGTCTAAGACTGCAGCACTAAATTTTGATACTGAAAGTAAGAGGAATATGCTGAAAAGCAAACAGAGAAGTCTTCCTTTAATTTACAGTAAATACTTGATGACCCAGCAGCTATTAAATAACGATCAGATTGCTTTTATTGAAGTAAATAAACGAACCGGAGACCAATCTACAGATATTGTTATTCCGATTGGAAAATGTGATCACTTAAACTTAACAGAAGAGAATTTGCCTGAGATTGTTAAAATTATTAATAATTCCACCTTAAATATTCAATACGCTATAGAAGATAATTTTGTGTTTTGTAATAATGGAATAGTAATTAGTAGGCCTAACCATAATGGCACTCATGGAGCGCGTCAAGCCTTTGGCCTTCTCGAAGCACTAAAAAATTTAATTGATAATAAAGGAAAAGAAAAATATAAAGGATATTTAAAAGAGTTTATAGATAATCCAGATCAAAATTTAAACCTTACCTTAGCAGCCTATTTCTTAAGAGCAGGACGTGTGGACGAAAGTTCTGAGGAAGGCTCAAACTTGCCACCTGATGAGCTTCATGAGCGATCCGCTCTCATCTATGAAGCGTATGCCGAACAATTGAATATAAAACCAGACCTGATTGAGTGGACAAAAAAATTAATTAAGAATGCAACTAAACCAAGCGATAAGTGGGAACAAGATGTCAAAATTGATGAAAAATTAAGTTTTGCTTGTAGGTTATTAACAACTGTTCATGAGCTAGATCTTGTCCGTTGTGATAGTCAGAAACAGATTGAATCAAAAAAGAAATCCACTGAAGAGTGCTTGAATAATTTCTTAAAAAACGAGAGTCAGGCAGATACAACTAAATTATATGAATTCGCAAAACTTTTATGCGATGCCACAGGATGTCCCAGGCTCAATGAAAAAGGCGATAGGAGGACTGAAAGAAATCTAGAATTATTTGCCGACTGCAGCACTAAAGGGGACGTTTGCATGCAAAAGGTTAAAGAGGTGGCTATTCCTAAGTGGGAAGGAGGGCGCGGGTCTCCAAACTTGATATGATCGGTTGAATAGTTTAGAGACCCCTTGTCGAATTGACGGCGCGGAAACCCGCGACTTTAGTCGCGGGAGGAAGCGCCGACTTTGTTGTTGTGTTTTGTAGATTTTTTTAACAAAAATCACAAATTGACGGCACCAAGACACAGCCGCCTGACCCTTCACAAGCCACTGCCTCGCACGAGCAGAATGGCAGGGCATGAACGGTGACCCGCACTTGACTTAGCCGAATCATGGTCTGCTCGCCAATGTGATGGAGCGGTTTGTATGTAAGCGGGACCGGCTTAACCCGTAGACCCGTTTAACCACTTACCGTAAAGCGCGGGGCTGGAGAAGAAGCACCCCACGGGTCCTATGGTTTCGCTCCTCATTTTCGGAGAGGCCCTGTTCTGATCACCTGTTCTCCTCTTCCTGTTCAAGGATAGAATGAAAGGAGTAAGAAAATCATCGCGATTCCTCGTCGTTCTCCAATTCTCCTCAGCCTTGAGCAAGATGCATCCAAATCAAGGTTTATGATGACACGGATCTAAGAGAGCAACGAATCGATGAAACAATATTTCCAGCCATCCCTGCCTATACCTATCTCAAAACCTTTTACAAAACTTCTAAAAGTGACGTAAGAGACTCCCTAATCAAAAAGTTAAATCAAGGACTGTAAGTGCTAGAAGAGAATGAAACCTACCACGAAATGATGGATCGGGGATTCATTGATATTGAGCAAATGCCCTAAGTTAGTTAACCCTCACGTAGAGAAGATCATGTTGACCATGGTCATCTAAGTAGAGACGCCACTTTTCAGCCATGACACCAAATTCCTCTAAAAGCTCCTTGAAATGATGATGATTTAGGGATTCGGCTTGACCTAGGTAGTTAAGTTTAATTTGAAAATGCTTTTCATCCACGGTGAGAAATGTCAATATCGAGAAATGGGAAAAGAGAGATCGGTGAGACAGGCAGGATCTGACGCTATGGGGAATGTAATTCCCTCCATCATAAACCAACGCGCTCAAGGAAAGCTTTGAAGCGTCATCAATGACGCGAATCACGATATCCGATCCATCAAAGAGAAGCTTGATGGAATTTCCTATAACTAACTCGCTCAATATCTGTTGAATATCTTTTTCAACTAACATAACCCAACCTCTATAAAATTTTAAACAGGTCATGATTATCAATTCTTATTTAATTATATTTGTAAATTAATTAAATTGATATACTTAAATTAAAATTTCTTTCTTTTAAAATTATTTATTTTTATAATTATGATTAGTTCAGATATTGCATTTTTCTTCGGACGCATGTGAATAAAGTAAGGAGAGGTATCCCAACTTTGAAAACAGGAGAATTTATGGCAACTATTGAGTCATAATCATCGAAATCAATTAATGAACAAGCAGCAGATGTTTTAATTTCAGTTTCAGATTCTTTTGATGAAAAAAAGAGTAGAACATTCAGTGGGCATAGTTATGTAAATATTAACAAAAAAACAGGAGAAGTAAAAAAGGTAGATAATAAAAAAGAATCTTCATCTTTTAATGATATCAAATCTATAGTAGAAAATATTAGAAAAGACAAGAATATTACAAATCAAAAAAAATTAAATGTTTTAAATGCTTACAAAAATATCTCGGAAGCACATAAAAAAAAGAAAATCAACTTATTTGTTAAGATTTTTTTCCCTTTTTTTGTTAAAAATGTTGATAGGAATCTTATGGATATTGATTATAAAATTGGAAAGTTTAAATTTTATTTAAAAAAAGAAAAAGAAGATAAAAAATAGAGACTCGTACAATGCGCAGAATTTGAAAAATTGCATCCGCAAGGCGGCGGCCCACTCAACAGTAATAAAAAAGTCTAAGAAAATGGCAAAAGCGGCTTAAAAAAGTCATGTGAGCTATCCATTTTTGATCAATTGAATAATTGAAAGGTAGTGCACGTTTTGAAAAAAAATGACCAATTTTTTTCTCTAAACTCCACTTTTTAGGAAAATCAAGCGGAAGTGAGGAAAATAAAATTAGATTATATGCATTCGCAAAAAAATTATGCGATGCCACAGGATGTCCCAGGCTCAAAGATGAAGTAAGCAATAACAACACTCCAAGAAATGAAAAATTATTTGCCGATTGCAGCACTCAGGGGGACGTTTGCATGGAAAATGTTAAAAAAGTTGCTATTCCTGAGTGGAAAGAAGGGAGCGGGTCTCTAAACTCGACATCATGGGTTTAATCGTTTAAAAGCTCCTTGAAATGATGATGATTTAGGGATTCGGCTTGACCTAGGTAGTTGAGTTTAATTTGAAAATGCTTTTCATCCAAGGTGAGAAATGTCAATATCGACAGATGGGAAAAGAGAGATCAGTGAGACAGGCAGGATCTGACGCTATGGGGAATGTAATTCCCTCCATCATAAACCAACGCGCTCAAGGAAAGCCTTGAAGCGTCATCAATGACGCGAATCACGATATCCGATCCATCAAAGGAAGCTTGAGGGAATTTCCGATAACTAACTCGCTCAATATCTGTTGAATATCTTTTTCAACTAACTTTTCAACTAACATAACCCAACCTCTATAAAATTTTAAACAGGTCATGATTATCAATTCTTATTTACATTATATTTATAAATTAATTAAATTTATATAATTTAATTAAAATTTGTTGATTTTAATATTATTTATTTTTATAATTGTGATTAGTTCAGATGCTGCATTTTTCTTCACAAGCATATGAATAAAGTAAGGAGAGGTATCCCAACTTTGAAAACAGGAGAATTTACGACAACGATTAAGTCAGAATCATCGAAATCAATTAATGCACAAGCAGCAGATGTTTTAATTTCAGTTTCAAATTCTTTTGGAATAAAAAGAATGAAGAATTGTGTGGGCATAATTATGTAAATATTAATAAAAAAACATGAGAAGTAAAAAATGTATATAATAAAAAATAATCTTCATATTTTAATGATATTAAAGTTATAGTAGATAACATTTTAAGTGATGACAGTATTGAAAGTGAAAAAAATTAAATGTTTTAAAAGCTTACAAAAATATCTCGGAAGCAAATAAAGAAAATAAAATCAAATCATTATTTTTTAATATTTTTCCTTGTTTTGCTAATAATATGGAATCTTCAATTTCAAATATTGATCGTAAAATTTCAAAATTAGAATCAGAAATCAATCCTAAAACTCCACAAATCAATATAGAATATTTAACTTCAGCTATCGATCTTGGAATTTCAGTAAGTAAGATTGAATATGAAAAATTGCATCCGCAAGTCAAAGACCCACTCCAATAGGCACGAATTTTAAGCTCTTAAATTTCAAGACAAATTTCCATTATCAATTTTTAGAGGCACTGACTTCTATCAACTCGCGCGTGCCCAGACTATCCTTAGCCATAAGTTTTTGAGGACTTACCTCCAACAGTGATCAAAAAGTCTAAGAAAATGGCAAAAGCGGCTTAAAAAAGTCATGTGAGCTATCCGTTTTTTGATCAATTGAATAATTGAATGGTAGTACACGTTTTGAAAAAAAATTAAAAATTTTTTTCTATAAAATCCAGTTTAAATTTTCACATGTTTAACGCGATGTGCGAGTTTTTCAAAGACCTCAGTTAAAAGTATTAATTTATAATTTGCTCAAACTGCAAGGGCTCATTGCCCATGCTTAAGTTGACTTTAACACTCACTGTATGAGCCAACAGTTTTCTCCAAAACCTAGAGAATTGATGCC
>Ga0116226_10001995_pt1 | contig 17667 bp, 14 predicted proteins | sample S1TSphfallax_FD_89692 | JGI IMG/M metagenome (GOLD analysis project Ga0116226, IMG submission 89692) | Host-associated microbial communities from peat moss isolated from Minnesota, USA - S1T2_Fa - Sphagnum fallax MG | ecosystem: Host-associated > Plants > Peat moss > Unclassified | place: USA... | reverse complement strand
GCTTGCCGGCCTTGAAGTCGGCGACGCTCTTCGGGTTGGCGGCGATGGCCTGATCGCAGAAGGCCTCGAGCGCGGCGACGTCGCTGACCTGCGACAGGCCGAGTTCCTTCACCAGCAGCACGGGCGATTTATGCTCCGCGATCATTTTGGCGAAGACTTCCTTGCCCTGCTTGCTGTTGATCTGGCCGCTGCCGGCGAGGTCGGCGAGTTCCGCGAAATAGGCGGGTGGGACTTTCGGCAGCGTTTCGTCGCCGGTCGTGGTGGCGAGGAAATCGTTGAGCAGAAAATTCGCGATGGCCGCGCCGTGGGCGGGCTTGGCCTTGGCCGCTTCCTCGAAGTAATTCGCCAGCGCCGCGTCCGACGCGAGCACGCCGGCCTGGTAGGCGCTGACGCTGTAGGTATCGACCAGGCGCACTTTCTTCGCCTTGGGCAGCTCGGGCAGGCGCCGCGCGGCCTCCTCGTAGAGGCCTTCGTCGGTGCGCACCGGCTGGATGTCGGGATCGGGGAAGTAGCGATAATCGTGCGCCTTTTCCTTCGTGCGCATGAGCGTGGTTTCGCCCTTGTCGTCGTCCCAGCGGCGGGTCTGCTGCTCGATGGTGCCGCCGGAGGTGAGCACGTCGATCTGTCGCGCGATCTCATATTTCAGCGCGCGCCGCACGCCGCTGATGCTATTGAGATTTTTCAGCTCGCACTTGGTGCCGAATTCCTTTTGTCCCCGCGGCCGCACGGAGATATTCACGTCGCAACGCATCTGGCCTTTTTCCATGTCCGCGTCGCTGACGCCGCCATAGACGAGGATTTGCTTGAGCGCGGAGAGATACGCGAACGCCTCCTCGGGCGAGGACAGGTCGGCCTCGCTGACGATTTCCATCAGCGGCGTGCCCGCGCGGTTGAAGTCGATGCCGCTGGTGCCGTCGTCGAAGTGGAACGACTTGGCCACGTCTTCCTCGAGGTGAATGCGCACGAGCCGCACCGGCTTGTCCGACACGGTGGCGGGGTCCCGCTGCGCGTCCTTCGGGTAGGCGAGCAGGTCGAGCGTGACCGCGCCGCCGGCGCAGAGCGGCTCGTCGTACTGCGAGATCTGGTAGTTCTTCGGCATGTCCGGGTAGAAATAATTTTTCCGGTCGAACTTGCAGCGCGTGGCGATCTGGCAGCCGAGCATCTCGCCGGTGAGCAGCGTCTTCACGATCGCCTCCGCGTTCGGCACGGGCAGCACGCCGGGCAGGCCGAGGCAGACCGGGCACGTGTGCGAATTCGTCGCGCCGCCGAATTCATTTTTGCAGCCGCAAAACATCTTCGTGTTCGTCTTGAGCTGAACGTGAACTTCCAGGCCAATAACGGCCTCATAATCAGCGGCGGTAAGAGTCTCAGGCATAACTTTAAAAATGTAGCGGAGTGCTATTGTGCAATATAAGTGTCCGTTAGTTCTTTCTGCCGTCTTCTGAGCAGGGCGAGATCCGCTGGAATTTCTGGTCTCGTCAAATTTGCCATAACGGCCTCTGAAATTTTTTCAGGCAAGGTTGGAGGGACAAATGTTAGCCGGATATTGCCCTCAGCCAAAAAACTGTTGGAATCGTATGATATGAGGCCGGTGCAAGACGTGCACACCAAATAGCCTATTGCGTAGTCCGGAGAAAAATCTGTAATTATACGGGTCCAAGCGTATGCGTTAAACGACTTGTTGTGTCGGTGCCTCTCAATGGCGGAGTAAAGGGTTAGTAGGCCAATCCACGAGGACGAATTTATAAAGTAAGTAACTATCTGTTCAGCGTATTGGCTGGCAGCAGGCGTTGCACTAGAAGATGATTGGCCTCCTACTAGCGCGACCTGAAGCTTCGAATGCATTTCATTTACGCGTTGGGCAATCTCTGCAAGGGGCTTGATTTCGACCAGCACCTTATCGATGCCCACGGTAGCTCTTTCCGCGGCGTCCTTAATCTCTACTGACGAGCCTGATAGACGGCTCGCTGCATCACCAAGGGAGCCGTTGGAATAAAATGCATAAATAATCGCTATTATTCCCACAACCAAAGACACGAGTCCTGTTGCTACTCCAATTAGGGTCGCAATATTGGGGTTTCCTCCGATATCCGATGTGAGCAGACCGATGACTAGAAGGACCAATACTCCTATCGTCCACCCGCAACATATGAGCTGCTCCCTCGGCGTTAAATTCATAGTGGCGGCTTCTCCTTGTGCCACGGCGTTGCCTGCTCGTAGGCATGGGCCACGCGCAGCATGGTTTCCTCGCCCCACTTGGGGCCGATGATTTGCAGGCCGATGGGCAGTTTGTTTGACGTAAAACCACACGGGATCGACACGCCGCAAATGCCGGCGAGGTTCACCGCGATGGTGAAGATGTCGGCGAGGTACATCTGCAGCGGATCGGACACGCGCTCGTCGAGCTTGAACGCGGGCGTGGGCGAGGTGGGCGTGATCAGCGCGTGGCATTTCTTGAAGGCCTGGTGGAAATCCTCCGCGATCAGGTGCCGTACCTTCTGCGCGCGGTTGTAGTAGGCGTCGTGGAAGCCGGAGCTGAGCACGTAGGTGCCGAGGATGATGCGCCGCTTCACCTCCGCGCCGAAACCCTCCGCGCGCGTGCGGCCGTACATGTCGAGGATGTCCTTCGGATGGTCCGCGCGCTTGCCGTAGCGCACGCCGTCGAAGCGTGCGAGATTGGCCGAGCACTCCGCCGTCGCAATAATATAATAGACTGCGACCGCGTACTTGGTGTGCGGCAGCGAGACCTCGACGATCTCCGCGCCCTGGCGCTTGTACTCCTCGATGGCGGCGCGCACCGCTTTTTCGATCTCGGGGTCCATGCCATCGACGAAATATTCCTTCGGCACGCCCAGCTTTGCACCGCGCACGCCGCCCTTGAGCTGCGTGAGATAATTCGGCACGGGGCGCTCGACGCTGGTGTTGTCGCGCGGATCGTGCCCGGCGATGACGTTGAGCAGCAGCGCGGCCTCCTCCGTCGTCTTCGTGAAGGTGCCGATCTGGTCGAGGCTCGACGCGAACGCGGTCAGGCCGTAGCGCGAGACGCGCCCGTAGGTCGGCTTGAGGCCGACGCAACTGGTCAGCGCGGCGGGCTGGCGAATCGAGCCGCCGGTGTCCGTGCCGAGCGCGGCATAGGCCTCGTGGCCCGCCACCGCCGCGGCCGAGCCGCCGCTGCTGCCGCCGGGGATGCGCTCCAGGTCCCACGGATTGCGCGTCTTGCCCCACGCGGAATTTTCGGTTGAGGAGCCCATGGCAAATTCGTCCATGTTGGTGCGGCCAAAAAGCACCGCGCCCGCTTCGCGCAGCTTGGTGATGACGGTCGCATCATACGGCGCGATGTAGCCCGCGAGGATTTTCGACGCGCAGGTGCACGGGTCGCCCTTCACGTTGATCACGTCCTTGATCGCGATGGGCACGCCGCCGAGCGGCTTCGTAACGTCGACCGCGTCCGCCTCGATGCGTGATTTCTCGACATCGAGATAATTGTACGCCTTGAGCTTGGGGTCGATCTCGGCGACGCGCGCGGCCAGGGCGTCAATGATCTCGCGCGGCTTCACCGCGCCGCTCTTCAGCTTCTCACGAATTTCCGGAATGGTCAGGCTGGTCATGACTGTTCGATCATCCGGGGGACGACGATGAGATTGTTTTCCTGCGCGGGAGCGTTGGCCAGCGCTTCGGCCACGGGCAGGCTGGGCGCGAGAACATCGGCGCGGAGCTGGTTCTTGAGGTCGGCCTCGCCGAGGAGCGAAACGTGCGAGACGTCGACTTCGCTCAACTGGCTGACGTAACCGAGCACATCGCCCAGCTGCTTTTGGAAGGTCGCGATTTCCTCGGGCGAAAGGCGCAGCCGGGCGAGATCGGCGACGTAGGTTACGTCGATACCGGGGGAAGATGATTCGGCCATAAGTCCGTCATCGTCTTCCCTCGCGCGGCGGCGGACAAGCGTTTTTTCAGGTGACCAACTCAATGGTTCTGGTTTTGGCCGTTGTCTTTCTTGTTCTCGCCATGTTCAGCGCTGCTGGAGGAAGCGTGCTGCTCGGCCGGCCTGGCCTGCGGCTGCGGATGGGACGCTGTCTCGTGCGTTGCTTCGTGTGTTGTCTCGTGCACCTGCGGTTGGGCTGGCGGCTCATGGGTGGCCTGCGTGTGTTCCTGCGCGGGGACTTGCCGCTCGGTTGGCGTACTGTGCGATTCCTGCTCGCGCTTGACTTCGGGCGCAGGCTCGGCTTCGGAGCTTGATACGCGCGGCGTGACGCTGGCCGCGGCATGTGTCGCGGTTTCCGTGGACGGGTGATACGTATTGCTCACGTTGCTGTTCGCGGTCGTCGTGTGCGGTTTGGCCAGCGCCGCCGCCTGGGCCTTCTGCACGTACTGGGTCTGCGCCCGCTGGACGGTCGAAGCGGAAACGGTCGGCGCGACTCGCGTGGACGTGGCCACATACTGGGGCGCGTGGGCCTGGGCGGCCCGCGCGGCAGCGACGACTGATTCCGAAGGCGCGGCCGGTTTGAAATGCGAGTTCACCTGCAGCGGTTGGGTCACCGACGTGCCGCGATTCACCTGCACGCTCGAGAGCGTGCGCGCGACCGTGGCCGGGCGCGAGGTGTGCAGCGTGGCCGGATTGATTTGCGGCCGGAACACGCTGAGCGTGCCGCCGGAAACAGCGCTAACCCCCGCCCGCCCCGAGGCGGAGAGGCGCACCTGCTGAACTGGCGTGCGGGCCTGCGCATTCACCTGCGCCAGCGACGGTCCACCCCCGCGCACCGCGCTGAAGGCGTTGCCGGAATTGCGCGTGACGTAGATGTTCGTGATGTTCGTTGTGTTATTGATGACGGTGAAGTTGCGGCTGCGGTCCAAGTAGTAGCCGTGGTAGCGCGGCTCGCCGATGTAGCCGATCGGGATGAAGTTGTAGCAGCCCGCGCCGATGCCAAACGCGACATCCACATCACTGCCGAAGTGAAAATCCAGGCCCAGGTTCACGCCCGGTCCGCCGTACTCCACGCCAACGAAGGTGGCCGGCGGCAGCGGGGCCCAGCCGGCGTAGCCGCCGCCGTAGCGCCAGCTTACCCACGCCGGGGCCCACTGGTAGCCCGGCACCCACACCCAGCCCTCGCCGACGATGTTGACCCAGCGGCCATAGTGATACGTGGCCCAGCCCCACGGCTCGTCGGAGACCCACGTCCAGCCGTAATCGGTGTAGACCCAGTGGCCGTCGGTGTAGGGCGCCCAGTTGGGGTCCTGCACCGTGGGCTGGAAAACGTAGCCGTAGTCGGGCGTCTGGATCCACGAGCCCTGGCTGCTCAGGTTGTTGTAGAATTCGTCGAAGGACGCGCTGTTATCGCCCCCGCCCTGGCTCTGGTCCGGCGGCGGCGGTGGTGCGCCCTGGTCGTCCTGCGCATGCAGCGCAAGCGGTGAAAAGGTGAGCGCCGCTACGGCGAAAATCGCGAGGAAGAATGGGGTGGTTTTCATAAAAGGACGTGCTTTGATCGACAGAATGTCGTTGCTACTTCGACGCGCGGAATCGTGCGGCGCTTCAAAGTTTCAGCGCGGGGCCATGGGCCGAGATCCCTTATTCCCGCTCATCGGGTTAAGATGGCGGCAATCCGCGTGAATGCAAAAAATTTTCGGACGGAGGACGGCACGAACGGAATGACATCAAGGGCCATGGCACACGAGCCTCCTCAAAAATCCCGTTAGTTTGGGAAATTCCGTCATTCCGTTCGTTTCCCTGCGCGCTAAACTTAGGCGCTACCGGATGCTCGAGTAGTTCTTGTCGTCGAACTTGACGAAGTAGGCCTCGGCCGCGTCGTCGAGCATCTCCGCGGTCACGGTCGGCTCGATCTGGCGATAGCGGCACACGTCGAGGATGTTCTCGATGATGTCGCGCGGCTGGCAGCCGCGCAGCGGGCGGCCGAAGGTGCGCATGTGCTTCTCGATGAAGTAATCGACGATCTCATCCGCGTAGGGCACGCTGCGCGCCTCGCTGACGATGCGCCAGATCGCGCGATAATTCTCGTGCGTCGGATCGTTGATCGGAATCTTGTAGCGGATACGGCGCAGGAAGGCATCGTCCACCAGGTCGCGCGGATTCAGGTTGGTCGAGAAAACAATGAGCTCGTCGAACGGAATCTCGATCTTCGTGCCGGTGTGCAGCGTCAGGAAGTCGACCTGCTTTTCCAGCGGCACGATCCAGCGGTTGAGCAGCGTCTTCGGGTCGATGCGCTGGCGGCCAAAGTCGTCGATCATCAGCGCGCCGCCGTTGGCCTTCATCTGGATCGGCGCCTCGTAAAAGCGCGATTCCTCATTCCAGATCAGGTCGAGCGAATCCATGTTCAGCTCGCCGCCGACGATGATGACCGGGCGCTCGACCAGGCGGAAGCGGCGGTCGTACTTGCCTTGCAGCCGCATATCCGCGTCCGGCCCGACCTGCCGGCGGTTGTACTCGTCGAAGACGCGGATGATGGAGCCTTTCACCTCGACGGCATACGGGATGAAGATCGAGCCGCCGAACGATTTGACGATGCGCTCGCAGATCGACGTCTTGCCATTGCCGGGCGGGCCGTAGAGGAAGATCGAGCGGCCCGAGTTCACCGCCGGGCCGACCTGGTCGAGAATCTTGTCGTCGAAGACCAGCCCGCGAAACGCCTCGTGCAGGCGGTCCGCATGCACCGTGATCTGCCGCAGACTCTGCTCGGCGATGATCTGCGTGTAGGCGCTGACCGAGATGGGCGCGGGGCCGACGTAGGTCGTTTGCTCGAAATATTGCAGCGCGCGCTGCCGGCCTGCTTCGCTGATGCTGTAGGTGTAGGAAATCGAGGCCATCTCGCCGTGCGTGATCTCGATGAGCCGGTTGTTCTTGAGGTCATTCAGGATCGGCTCAACCACGTTGTAAAACGGCAGCGCGATCTCCGCCGCGATCTCGTGCGCGACCATGCGCGAGTTCATGTACATCAGGCGCAGGATCAGGCCCTCGATCACGGTCTCGCTGATGTCGAGCTTGGCCAGGCTTTCCGGCTCGGCGGGAGTGAACAGCGAGGCGTTCGCGAAGAGATCCGTGGCCATGGCGTAATGTTTGCGTTGCGAACGGGGGTTGCCAAGCAAGATATCGGCGCGAGCGCGCCGGCTCTTACTTAAATCACCAGCCGATTCAGGGCGTCAAAATACGTCCGCTGGCCAAAATCCAAGGAAAGAAACGCCTTTCGGGACCTTCCGAAAATATTTTAGGCTTTATAGGCTGAACAAGCTTTCTAAGGCTAACGCTCCCGGCCAAAATGTGCGATACTGTCCGCCATGACAACCGCGACTTCTGCCCCAGGCAGCAAGAGCCAATTTTGCGGCCAATATCACTCTCATACCACTTCATATCACTTCATAACGGAATATCACGCCCCCCCCCGGGGGGGCCTAACAACTGCACTCAGAGCGCCGCCAGCACCTCAGCCACATGCTCGCCCGCTTTCACCTTGCGCAAGATGAGCTTGAGCTTGCCGTCGGGGCCGATGACAAACGTGCTCCGCTCGACGCCCATGTACTTCTTGCCATACATGCTCTTCTCCACCCAGGTGCCGTAAGCCTCCGCGACCTTGTGCCCGTGGTCGGCCAGCAGGCTGAACGGCAGCGAGAACTTCTTCGCAAACTTCGCGTGGGATTTCTCGTCGTCCGGGCTGATGCCGAGCACCACGGCGCCCTTTTTCTGGAAAGCCGAGTGCTCGTCGCGATAGGTGCAGGCCTCCGTGGTGCAGCCGGGCGTGTTGTCCTTCGGGTAGAAATAAAGCACCACGGTCTTGCCCTTAAGCTTGGCCAGTGCAATCGATTTCTCCTCCTGGTCCGTCAGTGAAAATAACGGTGCCTTCCCGCCGACCTTGAGTTCGCTCATAACAGCGAAGATTGCAGCGCGATGTGCGCTGTCAAGGCCAGGCGCGGCATAAGTTGCCTTCCACTTCTTCCTTCTTACCTCTAACTTCCAATTTCCTCGATGAGCTATCTCAAAGACCTCGACTACTCCGTTGTCCAGCAATGCATGCATTGCGGCATGTGCCTGCCCACCTGCCCGACGTACATGGAGACGAAGCTCGAGCGCAACAGCCCGCGCGGCCGCATCGCGCTCATGCGCGCCATCGCCGACGGCCAGCTCGAGGCGAAGAAGCAGTTCGCCGACGAGATGTACTTCTGCCTCGGCTGCCTCGCCTGCGAGACCGCCTGTCCGGCCGGCGTCGATTACACCCAGCTCTTCGAGATGGCCCGCGCCGAGGCCGAGCGCTCGCCCGCCGAGCAAAAGCCGTTGCGCAAGCTCATGCGCTGGCTGCTGCTCGACGTGTTGTTCCGCCGGCAATGGCGGCTGCGCGCGGTGGGCCGCCTGCTCTATATCTACCAAGCCCTCGGCGTGCAGGCGCTCGTGCGCCACTCCGGCCTGCTGAAGCTGCTGCCGAAATCCCTGCGCGAACTCGAAGCCAAGACGCCCATCATCCAGCGCCACTTTTCGCCCGATCTGATCGCGGAAGAGGAAAGTGGTAGCCCGCGACTGCCGGGCGCGTGGCTCAGTGATGACCGCATAACCGAAAAGGGTGGTGCGAGCGCTCCGAGCCCGTCGCCCGGCGGTCGACGGCTACCAGCAGAACCGAAAACCTACCGTGTTGGCCTCCTCACCGGCTGCGTCCAGGACCTCATCTACAGCGACGTCAACCGCGATACCGCCGACGCGCTGCGCGCCAACGGCTGCACCGTCGTCACGCCCCACGCGCAGGGCTGCTGCGGCTCGCTCCACGCCCACAACGGCGAGTACGAAATGGCCAAGGCCTACGCCCGCGCGCTGCTTGACCAGTTTCCCCAACTCGATTCCCTCGACGCCATCATCACCAATGCCGCCGGCTGCGGCTCGCACCTCAAGCATTTTGACCGCCTGCTCAAGGACGACCCCGCCTACGCGAAGAAGGCCGCGCAGTGGAGCGAGAAAGTCCGCGACATCAGCGAGTTTCTTGTCGAGATCGACTTCCGCTCGCCCGTGGTAGCCGCCGCTGTCCCCAGCGGCGGGCTCGGTGATTCCGCGAAAACCCGCGTCACCTACCACGACGCCTGCCATCTCTGCCACGGCCAGAAGATCACCGCCCCGCCGCGCGAACTGCTCGCGCGCATTCCCGGCCTCGACCTCAAGCCGCTCACCGAGTCCATGTGGTGCTGCGGCAGCGCCGGCATCTACAACCTCATCCAGCCCGAGATGGCCGACAAGCTCCTCCAGCGCAAAGTCGATCACATCGCCGCCACCGGCGCGACCCTCGTCGCCACCAGCAATCCCGGCTGCCTCCTCCAAATCCAGAACGGCCTCCGCGCCCGCGGGATCAAAGTCGACGCCGTGCATCCCGTCTCGCTCCTCGCGCAGGCTTACCGAGCCGAATGATTTCACACGGAGGCACAGAGGACACGGAGGTTCAGAACCAAATCATTTCCTCCGTGCCCTCCGAGCCTCCGTGTGAAACCTCCTCATCCTTCTGCAGTCTTCTGTGCGAAACTTGATTCCCTTCTTTTCCCATTGCGGTTTCAGAATGTACGTCCACGCTCAAGGCACAACCAAACCAGGAGTTTATTATGGGTAAAGGCAACAACAGTCAGAAAAAAGAAGTCAAAAAGCCAAAGAAGGAAAAGCCGAAAGTTCTGGCCACGCGCAAGACCAATTAAGCAGCCCGCGTCATCGCGCAGGTGTACCGTCCGAATAGTTTCGCACAGAGGACTGCAGAGGGCTGAAGAGATTGAAAGGGGCCTGCAATGGAGACAAACGAGATCACTGGGCTGATTGTCGACGCCGCGTACCGGATGCACGAAGAACTTGGGCCCGGCCTCTTCGAGTCGGTGTACGAAACGGTGCTCGCTGACTTGCTCATCGCCAAGGGGCTTGCGTTCAGTGCCAAGTGTCCGTGCCGATTCGATTTGCGGGCAAGGTTTACGATGAGGGGTTTCGTGCGGACCTGATCGTTGAAGGCCGAGTCATTGTTGAAATCAAATCGGTCGATCGACTGGCTCCAGTGCACAAGAAACAGCTTCTCACTTATCTGAAATTATCCGGATTGTTGGTCGGCATGCTGATCAATTTTGGCGGTGAACGGCTCAAGGGAAATATCGAGCGTCTGGGTCTTCCCGGTGCCCCTATTTTACCCGAACAGTCCCCCTAATCTTTCCCCCTCTTCCGTCCGCTGCAGTCCTCTGTGCGAAACCTTGCCTTCCTCAGCCTAAAGCGGCTAGCGTGGACGATTCTATGGCTAGTCTCAAGCAAACCACCGTCGCGCACGCGCAAAGCGTCAAGGGCCATGCCCTGCATACCGGCCACGATGTCGCGCTCACGGTCAAGCCCGCCTCGGCCAACACCGGGTTCATCTTCAAGCGCACCGATCTGGCCGACGAGCCGACCGTCGCCGCGCACATCGACAACGTCAAGCAGGTCGAGCGCGCCACCACGCTCGGCGAAGGCAGCGTCAAAATCCACACCGTCGAGCACCTGCTCTCCGCGCTGCGCGGCTTCGGCATCGACAATGCGGTCATCGAGATCAACGCCAACGAGCCGCCCATCGGCGACGGCAGCGGCCGCATCTTCGCGGAGCTCCTCGAGCGCGCGGGCAAGACCGAGCTCGACGCGCCGCTGGCCGAGTACGAACTGACCGAGCCCGTGCGCGTCACCGGACGCGATGGCGGCTACATCATCGCGTGGCCCTCCGACCGCTTCGAGATCAGTTGCACCAACGCCAACCATCTCGGCAAGCACACGCAGTTCCGCACCTGGAATCCCGAGACCGGCAACTACGCCAAAGACATCGCGCAGGCCCGCACCTTCGTTTTCTATGAGGAAGTGCAGCCGCTGATGGATAAGGGGCTCATCAAGGGCGGCAGCCTGGAGAACGCCGTGGTCATTCGCGGCGACGCCATCCTCTCGCGCGAGCCGCTGCGCTACGAGGACGAGTTCGTGCGCCACAAGATCCTCGACATCATCGGCGACCTCTCGCTCTTTCCCGTGCGGCTGCGCGCGCACATCTATGCGGTCAAGCCCAGCCACGCGCTCAACGTCGAGCTCGCGCGCGAAATCTATAAGCACTACAAGCATCGCCAGGCCCAGCGCGCGCCGGCCGAGGGCATGCCCATCGGTGAGGGTGCCATGGACGCGGCGGAAATCATGAAGGTCATCCCGCACCGCTACCCGTTCCTGCTGGTGGACCGCATCCTCGGTTTCGAGGGCACCACGCGCGTCATCGGCCAGAAGGCGGTGACGATGAACGAGCCTTTTTTCCCCGGCCACTTCCCCGGTCATCCCGTCATGCCCGGCGTGCTGCAGGTCGAGGCGATGGCGCAGGTCGCCAGCATTCTCCTCTTCAAGAACACCGGAGTGGGCGGCAAGATCGGCTACTTCATGAGCGCCGACAAAGTGAAGTGGCGCAAGCCCGTCCTGCCCGGCGACACCCTCATCATCGAGATCGAGTTGACCAAGTTCCGCGGCAAAGTCGCCAAAGCCACCGGCGTCTGCCGCGTGAAGAACGACATTGTCTCCGAAGCCGAGCTCATGTTCGGCATCGTCGATGCCTGAGGAATTGGCCGCAAAAGATCACAAAGAACACAAAAATGCAGAAAACTTGCTCTAAAGATCTTTGAGTTCTCTGCGTTCTCTTGCGGCAATTTTTGAGCCCTTTTTGCCCTTTTGTGGCTAATCTGTTGCGACATGAGTGATTCCCAAGTTCATCCCACGGCTATCATTGATCCGAAGGCGCGGCTCGGTTCCGGCGTTGTCGTTGGCCCGTACGCGATCATCGGCGCGGAAGTTGATCTCGGCGACGGCTGCCGCGTCGGTCATCACGCCACCATCGACGGCCCAAGCAAGATCGGCCCGCGCAACGAGTTCTTCCCCTACGCCGCCATCGGCTTCAAGACGCAGGACCTCAAGTATCGCGGGGAGCCGACGCATCTGGAGATCGGTGAGGGCAACACCTTCCGTGAATTCAGCACCGTGCATCGCGGCACCGGCCCCGAGGAAAAGACGATCATCGGCGACGGCAACCTCTTCCTCGCCTACGCGCACATCGCGCACAACTGCATCGTCGGCCATAAAACCATTTTCTCCAACAACGCCACCCTCGCCGGCCACGTCACCGTCGGCGACCATGCCGTCATCAGCGGCCTCAGCGCCGTGCACCAGTTCTGCCGCATCGGCGCGCATGCCATCATCGGCGGCTGCGCCAAGATCGTGCAGGACGTCCCGCCTTTTCTCATCGCCGACGGCAATCCCGCCGTGCTGCGCGGCGTCAACCACATCGGCCTCGAGCGCCACGGCTTCATCGACGCCGACATCAAGGTCCTGCGCCGCGTCTACCGCACGCTCGCCGACAAGACGCTGAACTTCTCCCAGGCCATCGAAAAGATCGAAGCCAGCGACGACGCACCCAACGCGCACGTCCAGGAACTCCTGCAATTCCTTAAATCCACCCAGCGCGGCGTCATCCGCCCCGAGCCGCTGGCGGGGAGTTAATGCAACGAAGGTAGGTGATGACCCCAAGCAAGTGAACATCGCACGGGGTAAGCTGAGATCGAGCGCCGCGCGGTTGACTCCTTCCGCCTTGCCGATGCGGCCCGTTGGATGTAGGGTGTGACCACAATCCTATTCCCCAACCATTCGGACAAAAACTCGTGAGGTTGGGTTCAGTGAAAAATGAGACTCCCGCGCGAGACTTACTCAATCCAGCGCAGGATTGGCACCAGATACGGCAGGCCGGTAATCGGACTGGAAACGAGGCCGGTCTCGGGTTTGACCTCGGCCTGCGCACGGTTGCGCAAACGCACCTGAAGATCGTGGGCGAGATGGAGGTCCCTGACGGCGATGCCGAGGCGAGTGGTCTTCTGGGGCACTGAAGCGACTTGATGAATCATGACAGCCTTTCTGGAATGAGCAAGTTGACTGGTTGGTAAAGATTAAGACGTAAGAGAAGGGCGAATTATTTCAAAAACTTATGACTTCCCTCTATTTTGGCCTTTATCTCCACCCCAAGAACTTAGTTGACTGGTTGGTATAATTCAAGGGCGCTTTGCCTGAATTATTGAATTTACGGTCAATCCATTGGCCCGATGCAACTTATAAACCGTTACAATCCACCCACACCCGTCGGACTTGGTGGCTTTGAATCTCAAGTTATGATTGGGCCCTGCGGCGGCATCCGCTTTTCATTCGAAAAGCTCGCGGGAAAGGGTAGTCTCTAGGATCGCATATGCCCCGGGCGCGACTCACCTACTTGCTGACGGCCTTCATCCTCCTCACGGGCCTGCTCGGTTGGGAAGGCGCGCGCTCCGCCGCGACCGACGCCGATCCCGCCGACGACAGCTACCAGTACACGCTCCTCTTCGCGCGCGTGCTCCAACTCGTGCGGCAGGACTACGTCGACCCGGCCAAGACCAGCTACAAGGACCTCACCTACGCCGCGCTGCGCGGCATGCTCGCCTCGCTTGACCCGCACAGCCAGTTCCTCGACGAGGAAGCCTTCCTCGACATCCAGCGCGAGACCAAGGGCGAGTTCAGCGGCCTCGGCATCGTCATCGGCGTCAAGAACGGCGCGCTCGTCATCCTCTCCCCGATGGAAGACTCGCCCGGCGGCCGCGCGGGCCTCATGCCCGGCGACAAGATCCTCAAGATCGACGGCAAGAACACCGAGAAGATGTCCCTCGCCGCGGCGGAGAAGATGCTCCGCGGCGCGCAGGGCCAGAAGACGCGCCTCACCCTCATGCGGCCCGTCGCCGGCGCGATCGGCGGCGGCAACGTCTTCGAGGTCGTCCTCACCCGCGAGACCATCAAGGTTGCCTCGGTCAAGGACCCGCACCTGCTCCCCGCCGCGATGTCCGGCCCGGACAAGATCGGCTACGTCCGCATCGAGGAGTTCTCCGACAACACCGCCGACGAGCTCGACGCCGCGCTCGACTCCCTCCAGGCCCAGGGCATCCAGGCCCTCGTCATCGACCTGCGCAACAACCCCGGCGGCCTGCTCGACTCCGCCGTCGACGTCGCCGGCAAGTTCCTGCCCCCCGGCACCATCGTCGTCTCCACCAAGGGCCGCACCGCCGACGTCGCGCAGGACTTCCGCGCCCGCGTGCAGAAGGAGCGCCCCGACTACCCCATCGCCGTCCTCATCAACGGCTACAGCGCCAGCGGGGCGGAGATCGTCGCCGGCGCGCTCAAGGACCTGCACCGCGCCATCCTCGTCGGCGAGACCACCTTCGGCAAAGGCTCCGTCCAGACCGTGCAGCCCCTCGGCAACGGCGTCGGCCTGCGCCTCACCATGGCCAAGTACTACACCCCCAGCCATCGCACCATCCACGAAGTCGGCGTCAGCCCCGACATCGCCGTACCCATCACCGACGCCGAGGAGCGCCGCATCGTCCTGGTCGAGAGCCACCGCACCCTCACGCCCGAGGAGCAGGTCGAGGCCGCCAAGATGGACGACCGCCAGCTCCAGCGGGCCGTCACCGCCCTGCGCAGCGTCCGCATCTACCACGACCGCCAGGCCCTGCTCAACGCGCCCAAGCCCGCCGCCGCCGCCGTGACGCGGTGATCCGGCCGTGCCTTATTTATCCTCGGCAGCCTCTATTTTCAGGAGATTTTGTCTTGGCAGTCTATATAAGCCGCGAGCCTCATCTGCGGCTTGCGAAAGCGCGCAACGTTCCCTAGAATTTTACCGCGCGTTTTGCGGGCCTCTGATCGAATATATGTCGCCCCGCCGCTTTTTTTCGATGCGAGAAAAGATGTCCATTTCCTTTTCCCTCAATATAAAAAACCAAGCTTTTTGCGAATTTGGGATGAGCAATGGAGTTTGCCATCTAAGAAGACATCGCCTTTTTCGCTGTAGGGAGGGATTATTTTTGATTGGGCCGGGGCAGCCGTTTTCATGGCACCCATGATCGCACACTTTGGCGAAAGGCGGTAGCTCTCCAGAGGCTGCGTGGACTGGAGAGCTTAAAATATTTTCGAGGCGGCGCCTAAATTCCCTTTTTGCTCTGCGCGAAGTCAGTAGCCGGAAGGGAATATTTTGTAAGACCAGTTTCCGCCGTTGGGTCCTCCGGCGAGATAGCGGAGAAGGACGATATTTTCCGTGCCGTCCATGGTCGCCCGCACGGCGGTATAGGCATCGCCGTCGATTTGGACCGCGCGGACTTCGAGGATCTTGGGCGGCGTCACGCAGCCGGTTGCGGTGAGCACCGCGTCGGGCGCAGCGGTGGAGGGCAGGTTGATCTCCCTCTGCGCTCCGTTGACCCACAGGCCGTGCATGGGCGTGAGGCTGACAATGAGGTGGTCGATGAGATCGGTCGCCGCTTCCTGCTTGATAATGGCAAAAGACTGGGCCTTTTTCGCGTCGGCGGCGAGGCGTTGGGCGATGTCGGGCGGAAGATCGGCGAGGGCGAGGCGTCCGGTGCCGCCGTCGTAGTTCACGGAGACGGTGTCGGGGTTGACGCGGAGGACTTGGACGTTGTGATAGGCGCGGCCTTTGACGAACCAGTCGTCGGCGGAGCTGGGCGCAAGCGGCGTAAGTGATGCCATCGCGGCGAGCAGGAAGGGCAAGGATCGGATCGTGGGCGATTTCATGGGTCGTTTGATGTCCCGATTCAGGCGTGACTCAGCCTAGACGCAGGACGTGGCGTTTTCGAGCGAAAATTTTGGAGCGACCTTCCCCGAGCCGCTGCCTGCGCGCTTCGCGCGTCCAGGCAACACCGGCACGCCTGTCGTCGTCGCTCCAGAGACCTCTGCAAAAGCCGCCTTTGATCCCGAAGGAGATCTCTGCGAAAGACGGCTTTGATCCCGAAGGGATCGAACGTCAGTAGCCGGTGGTTGAGGCCGCAGCAGCGGTCGATACCACTGGTGATCGAATAAAAAAGAAAATCTTACTCCGGCTGGGGTGGCACCCGCTCCGGGGTGCAATCGCGTGTTCGGACTTTTCCGGTGGTAGCGCGCTCCCGTCCCGCCGCAGCGGGACAGGATTGCTCAACCACCGGCTACTTATGTGGCAAGCCTCCGGCTTGATTCAGCGAAAGCCGACTTTTGCAGAGGTCTCCTTCAGGAAAAGGACAGCGGCTTCGATAAGCTGGGCGGGGTGTGGGGTGAGGGCGGCTACTAAAAGGGCGCGGGGGGTGGGCGGGGCTTGTTTGGGGCGGGGAGGTGTGCGATAGAGGAGGGATGCGACGGCTGACTCATCTCGTGGTGCTGGGCGCATTTGTGTTTTCGTGCGGCGGGCAGTGGGCGGCGTTGCAGGTCCTGGCGTGGGGGAACATGATTCGGGAGTATTCGCAGATGGTGCCGCTGACGCAGGCGGTGGAGATGACGTTTAGCGGGCAGTATCCATGTCCGATCTGCAAGGCGATTGCGGAGCGCAAGAACGCGGAGCAGCAGAAGGAGATGACGCTGGCGAAGTACGACAAGCAGTTTCCGCTGCCCGCGGTCGCGACTCTCGCCCAGCCGCTGGTGAGCGAGGTGACGTATGCCGAGGCCGTTTTTGTTTTTTCCACCCGCACGGAATCTCCTCCGGCTCCGCCGCCGCGAGGCTTGGTGAGCTAGGGTCCTGCTCACACGACGAGGATCGGTTCTCCCTTCATCCCGCAGGGATGAAAGAGCCGTAGCCGGGGTTTGAGCCCACGCCATAAGCCTGACCCTGAAGGTGGCTGGTATCCCTTCAGGATGCTTCTTGGTTGGGGCTCATTCCGATGGTGTCGCGCCTTGGGGGCGCTCGACCACGGGCTATGGCTCGGGCAAGCCTTCGGCTTGCTTCGGGTTGAGCCCGAGAGCGATTCGCGTGAAACAGGTCCTGGAGCTTCCCTTCAGGCGTGCGGCGTGCGGCGCGCGCTGTCGCGGCGGCGGGGCGCGGTGATGAACGCAACCTGGACGGATGGTGCGTCAATCACCGAGCCCGTCGCCCGGCGGTCGACGGCTGCCACAGCGCCTGACGGCGACCAGAGAAAACCACAGAAAAAACGTCAGTTATATCAACCGGAGTCAGCGCGCCATTGAGCGCGATCTCTCCATATGAGGAATTCAAAATGAAATATAGATTAACGATGGCCGCGCTGGCGTGCGTCATCACATTTGCCGCCACCACCCGCGCGGGGGCGCACGGTTTCGAGGGAGACCGTTTCTTCCCGCCGACCCCGCTCACCGACGACCCGTTTGCCGTCGATGAGTTGTCCCTGCCGCTGGTTCAGTACAACCCGGCCCAGGCGAGCAAGGAACTTGATGTCAATGCCGCGTTCAGCAAGGAAATCTTCCCGAAGTTTGCCTTCACGGTCGCGGACACTTATATCAACCAAAATCCCAAGGGCGGTCCCGCGCAGGACGGCTGGAGCAACCTTGACTTCAACGTGAAGTACCAGTTGTGGGAGGTGCCCGAGCACGAGTTCATTCTGTCCATCGGCTCGGATATTGATTTGGGCGGATCGGGCAGCCGCGAGCTGGCAAACTCCTATACGACCTACACGCCGAATCTCTATTTCGGGAAGGGTTTCAATGAGTTTCCGGACGAGTTGAAGTTCCTGCGCCCGTTCGCCTTCACCGGAGTGGTGGGCTACGATCTGTACGGTAGCGGCACGCCTGACTCCAACGCGCTGGAGTGGAGCGGATCGCTCCAGTACAACCTGGAGTATCTGCAGGACCATGTGGAGCACATCGGGCTGCCG
>Ga0116226_10001993_pt1 | contig 17669 bp, 10 predicted proteins | sample S1TSphfallax_FD_89692 | JGI IMG/M metagenome (GOLD analysis project Ga0116226, IMG submission 89692) | Host-associated microbial communities from peat moss isolated from Minnesota, USA - S1T2_Fa - Sphagnum fallax MG | ecosystem: Host-associated > Plants > Peat moss > Unclassified | place: USA... | reverse complement strand
TGGAATGGTGGTCCCAGGACCTGGATGACATGAACATAGAAATCATGCGTAATACCTTGTACAAAGCCTATTTGGAGGATTTCTACAGATTTTGTCAGGTATTTGCAGTCCACATGGTCTTTGCTATAGGTTCTGATTTCATTCGTCTCTTTGTTCTCTTATGGTACTAGTGATGTCTTGTAGTGCAAATTTTCTGCATTGACCTGAGCCATGTGTCTCCATTTACAGATGACATCAACTAACACTATGTAGATTCTGTTAATTTCTGGCTTGTAACAGAAACTTGGTGGGGCAACAGCTACAATCATGTGTGATTTGCTTGCTTTTGAGGCTGATCGCAGAGCTGTTGACATTACAATAAACAGGCAAATCCTGACAAATCCTTGAGCCTGGTTATTTAAGTAGGGCCCAGTTTGGCATCTCCATCATATTCTGCTTTTGTTACGTTCTTTGGCAGATGATGCATCTGTGAAAGCTGCAGTGGGGAGTATTGGGCTCCACTTTGAGTTAGTAACCACTCCTCAGTTTTTGTTTGAGTTAAAACTTTGAGTATGTCTTCACAGCATTGGTACAGAGCTCACGCGGGATGATCGACGAAAGCTGTACTCTAATTTTGGTCTTCTGTGAGTTTCTCCTCCTAAAGTGTTGGAATGCCCAGCCTATACTCCTGGGATCATGTTCTTTTGTGTGTTTTCCTGGTTTCTTTGGTTTGTGTTTGCAAACAATGTTTTGCAGGTTGTCATGTCTGCATTGAAAATGTTTGGATTTTGTTGATTGAATCTAATGTTCGATTGATTAGGTATCCCTACGGGCATGAGGAATTGGCAGTTTGTGATGATTTTGATCAGGTGAATCTCCCAGCTGGCATATTTTATCTTCATGTGCCTCTTTGAGTTCGACTTTTGTGTTTCAGGCAAAAGATTTTTGAAGCCAACTAAGTTCCTGGTACAAGGTTGTCAATGGTTTTGCTAGGTTTGCAAAGGAGTGAAAAATCCTACATGGATAAATAGAGCAAGCATGTGTTTTGTTTTGGCTTGTTTTGATGCATATCAAAGTACCTCTTGCATCTTTCTAAATGGTGGGTGTGCAGGTTCGTGGAACCATGGACAAGTATCCTCCATATCAGTCTATTTTTGCAAAGTTGTCATTTGGGGAAAGCCAGATGCTTGACAAGGCATTTTATGAAGAGGAGGTCAAGAGGCTGTGTCAGGCATTTGAGCAGCAGGTTCTCTCATTTACCCCACATTTTTGTTTGTTCTTGTATTCTTTTGAGAGGTGATGGTTTTGGCACCTTAGTGTCATTCCAAGTTTTGAAATTAGTTTCAGTACAAGTTTTGTTTGCAGTCATCAATTATACTCTATATAATTCTGGTACTGATGCTGTCCTTGTGCATGTTTGCAGTTTCACTACGCTGTGTTTTTTGCCTACATCAGACTGAGGGAGCAAGAGACCAGAAACCTGATGTGGATATCTGAATGTGTTGCCCAGAACCAAAAGTCTCGAATTCATGATGGCATCGTACTGATATTCTAGAGGGCAGTATATTGCTGGCTTATCTGACAATGGTGATAATTGAGTCTCAATGACTCAGGCAGCCAATGATTACTGCCCATTGGGTGGCACTTGGCTTTTGCTGAAGGGGAGTGACATGAGCTCAACCAAGCAATGATTGAATGTCTCTTCACCCTTGTAGCTATGGCTTCTCTTGGTTTACTTTCTGCTCACCATAGAAAACTGGGAATGTGGTCCTTTTTTCTTCTCGTAAGGACTTGGAAGCCCCAAGGTGTCTGCAATTTGATGACTGGCTCATGCAGTGGCCTGTACTGTATTAATGCTGGGTTTTTAGGGGTGTCACATCCCTCCTTACCCAGGAGTGGTTCAAACATACATCTACTTGCAAGTTGACCACAGTTCCTAGCCACAGCTCTATCAACTTGGTCTATCCTGCAGATGTGTTTTCAGCCATATTTCAAAGGTTTTTCTGGGTCCACAATTATAGAGGATCAAGAGCTCCTTTGTTAGATACTAAACAAATCAAGAACAAAGTCTTTATTTTTTTGAAATTTTTGGAAAAACTCTTCAAACAACATCAGAAGGATTGTAAGTTCTAAGTGCAATCCCCTGAATTTTTTTTGTAAGAACAAAGTCTGTTTTCACATATGATTTATGTGGTTGGACAGTTCAGGGTCGTTTGGCTAAATTGGAGTGCTTTTAGTGTCATGTGTTGATCTTTTTCAGTGTGGTGTGGAATTTTGTTCCCATGTAACCAACATCTATTGGTAAACATTCAAAAAAACCATTACAATGTGGCATCACATGTGAAGGAGTTGTGTTATTAATTTGTGGATGAGTGGTCTCAGATTTGTCAAAAACCTTACCTAGCATACAATTTTATAATTCAATAAAAATCCATCATGACATGGCTATTATAAATCTAAAAATAATGCAAGGAAAATTACATTATAAAGTTTTCTGTAACATGCCAATAAATTTTCCAAGCAATGTTATAAACTAAGTTAATGAAGTTTAAAGTGACTTTTTTGTCTCAATTAAAATTGCATGATTAATATGACAAGAATCTAGCATAAAAATGTTGGAATCTCATGCTTATTTTTTACAACATTATATGAAAGATGACAAAATGGAGGAATAAGAAAGAGTGGAAATTCACACAATATGGAAAATAAGTTTGTGTGACAAACTTGTTGCACATGTGTCAATATTAAAACAAATTGTTGGAAAATTTATAAATATGCATTTTATAAATGCATATTTTATAATGATGATTTGTCATTAAAAAGTTAATATTGCATAAAATGATCATGAGCCGTTCACTTTTTGATGTATTTCATTTCAAATCAATGTCAACATGGATTATAATATCATGTGATGGATTTTCATGTTTGAACACATGTCTTTATAATGTTAATCATTTTCAATTTTTTTGATTATATCTATTTATTGCTTAAAGTGCACTGTGGAAGCATAGCGAACCATTTGGCATTCAAAATAAATGGAGGTGCACTATGTTTCCTAGTTTGACACATGTCATTTTCATTGTTTTACACAATTTTACATGATAGTCAACCATTGTAGCATGGTGTAGGATTGTGATGAATTTACATGGGTTTACATACATAAGTTATTTATAAGGTTTCAACTTGTTAATGGTAACCAAGATAAAATTAGGATTAAATTTATCAAATTGTTTCCAACAAAGTGATGTTGGAAGATAATATTGGATTTGGGGGATTTTGTATGGGCCAAATTGTCATCTCTTAGATTTATCACTATGGGCTTTCACTCTTTTTGGAAACCATAACACTTAATTCATTGTTATGTTGTTGAGACCACATTGATCAATTCCATTAATTGGCATTGGGAATATCTTGTACCTCCATCCAATTTCCTTTTGAATTGTTCCAAATCTATGAGTCAACTTGTAAGTGCTTGAATTGGATTGGTATATTTGTGTAGCACCTTGTGTTGGTAAGAAATATTTTGTATATAGGCATTAGAGGATGTAATTCATCAAAAGTCAGAATGGTGTGTGAGTGGTTGTTACTTCATATATTTCCTAGTATGAAAAACAAAATTGTGGAAAAATGTTCATTCCAATTTGTTCATTTTTCAATGACTAGTTTGGTCAAATATTTTCAATTACCTTGTTTTGTGGACTCAACTTGTCCATTACCTTGCAGGAAATAAGTTGTATAACTAGTATGGCATAATAGAAAATATTCAACATGATATCAAATTACTTGAATTATGACATGCATTTCTAATTAATAATGATTTTCAAGGACAATTGCACCAATTGAATTTGTACTCATAACAAAACTTGATTGTAATTACAATAATGTTACTTCATTACACTATCACTCCAATTCATTTGCTTACATGCATTTACACTTCAACATGGTTGAACATAAACATTATAAGAACATTTCCACCATATCATTTTGTTAGGGCCTTTCAGGACAATTTGAAAAAAGAATGTTGTTGAACTTCACATCATAACCCTGATATCACAAAATTTTGATTGGGCCCACCATTCAAGGCTCCTCATTCTAGCAATGAAACATTGTTTGTTGTCATCACCAAGAGGCTTGCTACAAAAAAATGTTTGTTTTTTTTTTTTTTGACATTTTGTTTGTTTGTTTTGTGTTATTGAAAGTGTAAGTTGTGGGGTGACAAAGCTCCAAAACTATAATGCACAATTTCCACTTTTGTTGCTAATTCTTAAAAAATAAGCGACAAAGAGATGAAGAGAGAAGAAAAAAATGAAACTTGTGTTACAAATCTTTCATAAAATAATAATATTTGAGCTAGTTACAGTGATAAGAAAGAAAACATCTTTTGTTTTATTGATGACTTTGTATAAGGTGCTTTGGTGGATAGGGAAGACTCATTAAATCTATTAGCAAATGTCTTGGAGGATAAGATCGTTGTCAATGTGACCAATGTGTTATATTTTTTCAATAAGATCAAGTGGGGTTAGACATCTTCAACTTTTTAAAACTAGAAGGCATTAGAAGTTTTTGTTTGTTGGACCACTACTTTTGATACCACCTTTCAAATATTATCAATCTCTTTCTTGCATTGTGCATTATGTCAAAACATGGTATTCATGACTTGACCATTTTATTACTAATGGCCAAACCTAATCATGTAATTGTATGTCACATGTAAAATGCATTGTAATAATCAAATTATGACTACATGATTATAATTGTTTCCTCCATTGATCATACTTACAACTTGGGATGCAATTGACATCAATTAATCCTTTAAACCAAGTGAATTGTGAGTGATTTTTCATCCACCTAATCCATCACATATCACATTAGTTACAAATATAACGAATATTGGTTACAATGCAATGATGATATGGACCTAGAATCCTTAGATGTATGGGTGAAAGCACACTATGGTGATCCCCTTTTGGGCACTTTTGGGTGTAGTATTATAGTACACATAATATCATTGTTCCAAAAGCATAGTACATTTAATTTTGGGTGTCAATTTTGGTTTGTAGGCCCTAAAAAATTTACTTTACAAAATTAATGTTATGTAGTTTTAATTTAGAAATAATAATAAAATCTATCATCTATATTGAAGGATCCATGAGTATATTTATAATATACATTGGTATAATAAGGCCATAGTCTCATTTTGACTACATTGACTTTAGGGCTTCATTAGTCGTTAAAATAATAAATTTTAATGAAATTAAAAAAAAATGGCCCATCTAGTTATGCTTGTCATTTTCTATATGGACATGATTTCTTGTCAAAATTTCAATTTATCACACATTTATCGCATCTTTGTTTAAAAAATCATTTTTTGAGATGAAAAATTTCAAATTAGTCACATGGTATCTAAACATGATTCATATTATATGAAATGACATGGTTGAATATACCTTCAACTTTCATAAATACTACAAATCATTTAAATTATTTTTGGAGTATATTTGTGTTTTTGAATACACAAGTACATTGCATTCGTTTCCACAAATATATTCCAATCTCTCACTTTATAAAATGAAATGAATTTTTTTTATTCTAATCTTTTGCCTAAATTATATTCTAACATAATATGCAAAAATCTTATGAAAATCTTTCAAAAGTTTGAGGTGAGATACAAACATGCACATCCTTGGAAAGTGGTATAATGTGACACCCCAAAGGGGGTCATTGTAATGTGCTTTCACCCATATATTTGGGTTTACTATGTATTATTTAAGTAACATCAAAAGAGCACAAAGAACAAAACAAAGCTTAAGCAACACATTGCAAGAGCACTTGAACAATAGAATTAGAAAACATATACAACAAATCAAGAGATCACAAAGAAAGTAAGACAAACAACAAATCAAAACAAACAAGTGCATAGAAGGAATTAATGAAAAAATAGAAATAATAACACAACATAACAATGCAAAAAAAAAAAAAAAAAACAAAAAAAAAAAAAAAAGACAAAAGGAGAGGCATATCCTCCCCATGTTTGTCAATGCCCAAACTCTAAACCCTAACTACTTCCACACTTAAACTCCTACCTAAGCAACCTTCCCCAAATTTAAGCCCACAACTTACATACAAAAAATTGGAGTTAAAGTTCTTTCGATATGAGAATTGAACTTCAAAACTCATGATTTTCATCTTTAGGGGGCAATTATGTACCTATGGCAATTCTCATTAATAACTAAACCACCAAATTCTTCCTTGAACACCTTGTAAATATATTTTCACCTCGTTGATTTTCCCTAAAAGGACAAGTTGAAAAATTGATGGAGTATGGCATGTTTTTAATACATGCACAACATTAATCATAACTAGTGTTGGTTGGTTTCTACTTTTTTTCAATATCTAATGGGGAAAATAATATGTAAAACCTCCCCTACACATAGGATATTAAACAATTGGAGTTTTCCAATGTGTTGGGACCCACCTAGTATCAACTTTCTAGTCTATGCAATTAATCCATTTATTGATCAATTTGATGTTTATTTTATAATTTTTATTTTGGTATGCATAATTCAAGATTGGTTAATTTTGCAATAACATGTTTGAGAACCGCCCAATACAATCTTTAGGTTGGTTTTTGGCATAAAACTTACACCATTATTTTCATTTTCATTCAATGTGTAAATCAATTTATATCAATTGATTCACAAAGGTAGGGTGTGCCGTATTTGTCATTGTTGATGACCCATAAGCCCATTGGTCAAAATATGGAATCAAACCACCAACAATCAGGCTCATTCATGGTTGGGGTTCCAAGAACAAGAATAATGACTAAAGGACTTTTTAAAAATTACTTTTCACAAATATCATTCACATAGAACACATTTGAGTCAGAAAAAATGAATAATTCAAAATAAGGTGATTCATGATGTGGTGGTGATTTTTTACCTGCATACATAATTATGCATCAATATTTTATTTACAAGAAATTTCTTTTTAAATGCCAAAATAAACTTTTATGGACAACCAAACCTTTTTTTTTTGCATGATTATTTCCTATACATTTGACCTTTGCATGGAGCTAAACTTTTGAACCCGATGAATATCAATAACTAGCCAAATGGTTCAAAAAAAAAATCCTTTCGCTTGTAACTTTTGGTTTAAAATTTCTGACTTTTGAACTTTTCATATGACTTGTTTTTCCATCAAGTTCACCCAACGAACATGTATTTGCATAAAGGGAAATATCTTTTTCTTGGACAAAATGTTTAAAATCAATTGCATGGTTTTATACATTCCATTTAATTACTTTTTAAAGAAAATGCAATTAAAACACTTCATATAATTAAAAAGACATTTACATAGTTTCCAAATTATTTTAAAATATTTTTATTAATTTAACAAGCCATCACTATATCTATTGGCATACAACAATTCACTAAATATAACAAAATTGAAAGTTGGATTTTGGAGTCTTTTAAAAGTTAAATGTGCATGTTGTTTTTTGGCACTTCAATCATGAATGAGCTCAACATCATATACATGCATTAGTTAACACGGAAGATTTTAACATTCACAGTCCCTAATGGCTCAAGTTTAAAACTTTGGCAAAGAGGTTTCTGGTAACAATTTCTATATTGAATTACAAGTTGAGCACAAAGTTGTTAATCTTCATAGGACTTGCCAATCAACAATTCCTTTTGTCAAAGTGCTTTTGGTTTAAAATACATGGGAGGTGAACTACAAGTAAAACTTGAAACCTTTAGTTGGAAACATTTTGTCAAGGATTTCTTATTGTTCACTCTTTGTGCCTTGAAATTTTGATTATGTCTCCATGTCGACTACATAGTCATGTAATCATTAGTGGCATATATGACTACAAACCTTGTCATGGATGTAGACATATTTGCCATGTTTTGGTATAATGTTTATTTGTCAACAAGATTTTGTGGACTAAAGAGCAATTGGCATAAATTTCTTTACAAATATGTGTGATCTTATGGTGATTGTCTTGTGTTACTATGACAATAGTAGAAAACTTTTGGTGGTTGTTATTAATGAAGGATTTAAAATTTGCAACATGTTTGAGCTCAACATCTATGTTATTACTTTGAATAAGATTTGCTAAATAGTAGTTAGGTGTTGAGTATGCATGTGAAGGGATGATGTTTGTGCCCTCCTTAATATTATTTATTGGTGAAGTTATGTTTTTAGGTCACCATGTTTTCCACTACACTTCAATTGATGTAGAGGCATATTATCACCATAATTTTTTTAATAGAAATGGATTATAAATGGTTGTGTGGGATGATGTAAATTACTAGGGGAATAAGAACACAATGATAAAATGGTATGTCATAGATGTGCATTGGTGAACCTAGTTAATAAATTTATACCTCAAACAACTAAATATGTTTAAGGTTGGGAGTTAATTTTTCTTGGGTGGCTTATAAATACAAGGTTTGATCATCAAACTAAATTATTAATTTTGTGGAAAATGGTGTTGTTGTGATTGTCAAGAGGAGAATGTACATATAAATGTTAGTAATCATAATCATATCCAAGTTTAAAAGGGTTGGGGACAAGGTTGTCACCGTGCCTATGCGTCCATCACGATGTGACAGATGCATCCAAACATAAATGCAACCCTATGTCATGTTAATATAAGGTCAGTTTAGGTTAACCTAGGTCAAAGGCCATTTTGATTCCTTGGGGTAGGCTTATGGGCAATAAAAAATGAAGTAATTTTGGTCGTTGTAAACCTTGTGGTGATTGAAACATCTTTCAATTGCCATAAAACTTTGGTCACCAAACAATTGGCAATTGAAACCCTTTTTTGATTGCCAACAACTACATTTGTCACTAGTGATTGAATTTTTAGTCACCTTTGGTTGTTAAGTGTAGCATTCATTGAAAAATTTCCAAAAACATATTACGTGCCACCTTTCCAAATTCTATCTCCAATGACCAAAAAACATTTGATCGCCATCCAACAAACAAACCTTCTTAGATAGTGACCGAAACCCGTTTTTGGTTGCCATACATAATGCAACTGAAAGTTTTGGTTAACAACAACTTGGTGATTGCAACATTTTTTTAGTTGTTAACAATTGCATTTTTTGTCATGGGCAATTGAATTTTGGATTTCCTTTGGTCATTGAATGTAGTGTTCATCAAGAGCTTTCCAAAAACATATTACATGCTCCCTTTCCAAATTTCGTTGCCAATGGCTAAAAAATTTCATCAATCTTGGAAAGGGGGCATGTAATATGTTTTTGGAAAGCTCTTAACAAGCTCTACACTTGGCAATGGAAGGAGATCGAAAATTCAATCACTTTTAACAAATTAGTGTAGCCATTGGTGATTGAAAATCGATGACCAAAAATAAGTGATTGAAAGTTGGTGATTGAAACTATGGCAATTAAAGGTTGGCAATTAAAATTTTCTATCTCCAAGTTTAGTGCCAAGAAAGTTAAGAATTAGATTATGACACCAATTGTTTTTTCAATTACCAATCATGTGGTGAGTGAATCTGTTTTCAATTACCATACGTAATAGGGGTAGCCTAGGTCTAGTTTTAAAAAATTGTGCATCCATTTTGAAAGACTCAACAAATGCATTAGGGAAAATGTTGATGTGATGCCTAATGCAAGATGGTTGCATCACGTTTTTTTGACAACCTTGGTTGGGAATATGGTTCATGAATTGTTGTCTTAATGTTGGATGTCAAAAAGTTGGGATTTGAGGCTTGGGAGTGGGCAATATGGACATAAACATATGTAGAATTAGCAGAGAGAAATCAACTAAGACCTTGAGAACATGTAGTTTGAGAAGTAAAGGTTAAAATGTTTCATGTGGGAGGGAAATATGGAAATGTAGATGAAATGTAGTAATTCATTTTGTAATATCCCAAAATGTTTGAGTATTAGGGAATTTAAATGTGTGATGTGTATGTTGAGGCCCATGAAATCCAAAAAATGTTCACAAAATAGTTCTAAAGGGATTTGATCCCAAACAACAACAACTAGATGTTGTCATGTTTATGTGATTGATAAGTTTATGTAAGAATTCCATTAAGACAAATTTGCAAGTTGAAAGATTCTTCAATTGTTCAATGTATTGACACAAAAATGAAATCTTAATGAAGTTGTTGCATTGTTTTTCATTTGTTTTAAATATGTGTCATCAATAACATGATACGTGAATGTTTCTTTGTGATGAATTAATATTACATACTAACAAGTCTATGAATAAATATAATTCAACAATTTTGATTACAATAGAACCATGTTTGTCCATCTTGTAATCATTTTTTTGCAATCATGTAAAGCAAGGATGTTGGAGGCACGTTGACCAAAGAAGAAATGCAAAATCTCCCTAATTATATGCTTTGACTATTTCAACCAAATAGTTTGCATTGATTATTTAAAAAATGAGAATTGTATAAACCATGAAGGTGAGAACAAATTGACTAGTTAACATCTAAAGTGCAATTGTGGTAAAATGTACCTTAACAAAGTAAACAATGTTCAATTTTTTATGCTTTTAGTGTGAAAGTTTGTACTAATGTTGCAAGTTTTGAATATTTTAATATGATACCTTCTCTAATATATTATGGGAAAAAAAACATGTGGAATATTTTGAATTGAATAAATACATTACATCACAAACTTCTTACATCACAATTTGGCATAATACTTGTGGAATTTTTTGTTTTTTCTTAGGTTTATACAATCTAGACACAACTGTCATGCATGTAAAACATGTATGAAACATGTATAAATATGATAAAAAAACATATTTGACAATTCTAGTCCCTGTAATAACTACTCATATGTCTTTGTTTTCTTTGATTATTTTAGGATATTCCTCATTTTAAAAATAACTAATGCATAAGTTTTCATAGGTTTGTTAATATTTCCTATCCAAATGAATCATTTTGAGAGGGTATTTAATTTAACTTTGTCTTCGTTGCAATCAATATCTTGTAAACCAAGTAAATCACAAATGAATATTAGTTTTAAATTTTTTTGGCAATACCCAAATATGTGAACGTGTGATTAGCTTTGTGAAGCATGTAACTCAAGTGACGAATAACTGAATTCGGCACATTTGGTGTCCTTCATATGGTCATCCATGGACCATTCCATGATTTTTTTTTGAAAAAAGCTACACATTTTCAAACCCACATATTTCATTTCATTCTTCATAATAAATATCTCCCACCTTTTCTAATTGCTACCTATTGCTACCTTTCTTCTAGAATTATCTTACTTTTTTTTCCTCTCCACCAACATGGATATGACAATACAAATTACAATGTGTCTTTCCATTTTTGTGAAATTTATATAAATTTGAATTAATTCTAACATTCACATAAATAATGATGAATTTTTTGAAACCATACAAAAACATCAAAAAAATCGAATATGGTGCAGTAAGGGTGTTTAGTATTCTAATGATTTTTGTTGAGATATGAATGTTGTTGTGAATATTGTTTCTTCAAGAAAGTGTAGTTTGTTTTGTGGAAATATTTTCCATAATTTCGTTTGCCTGACAACATCTAATATTACAAACATTAATTAGATCCTTTTGACAACTTGTTCCAATTGTGCCTAATAATTATTGCCGTGGCTTCCATTTTTTATATTAAAATGTTCAAGTAAATCTAACACTTTGGAGCCCAACTTTCACATTTATAAAAAAAATTGTCACTTGCCTTCTACTTGTTCCAACTCCTCAAATTATTTGGCCTAATTGCAACCAAAATCTTGTGATCCAAAGTCATTCAAAACACCTCCTTATGCTAGTTCACATCTCCAACACTCAACAAAGTTTGAGCAATGCTCTATGCAACAAATATATTATGGTGCCTTGATGTCTACCTTGATAGTTTAGGCTTCTTATAGCTTCCTTTGCAAATATGGGCAGCCTGCTTCAAGCCATTCCAATCTACTCTTTTCTTCCTTGAAACACATTGCTTCCACTGCATTTTTTCCCATTTTTTCCTCATGGGCTTGCTCTTCTTGGGTTCTCTTCTAGGTATTAACTTACAACTCTAGTACATTGGTAACATCTGCCATAGATTTGGCCCTCTAACTTTGACTAGGTCTAACACCCCCTCTCTTGTAACTATTCTTCCAATTTCCCATAAATAATAGTTGAAAATCAATGACAACTATAGACAAGGCATTTCATACAATTCAATCCTTCAATAATTCAAACTTGCCTAGGGCTTGATATACATAGCTACATGTGTATTGAACTTGAATTTTATTAATAACAAGTACTACAAAATTTTATGATGCCATAGAAGGAATACCGACTTACATTTTAATTGTTGCACCACAAGGCCTATCCTCTAAGGACCATTTGCAAAATGCACTATATATAATGGAAAAAAGGGTTTAGACCATTCATTTAAGTCATTTTTGCCAAATTTGCACAATTCAAATTAGTAATTAATTCCTAATGTGCAAATTTTAGGTCCAATGCAAAGTTCAGGACTCACCAGAATAATTTTCACTAATTTTGGTGCAACCAAATAAAAAATTACAAGGGCATAATCTATTCATGCATTAGAAGGATTTCATGATTTAACTGTATTAAAATTGTAGTACCCTTGATTCAAGAACAAGCAAGTACAAGGACAAGTCATATAGTTTGGACATAAGGGAAAACTTAACTTGGTCAAGTCATATAGTTTGGGCAAAATGGAGAATTGAACTTGGTTTCAAAAGCAAGCTTCCATGGAACTAAGGAAAGAAATTAAAATTAGGATGAATTGGAGATTAGAAGGAGCCCCCATGAAGAACCCTATGCAAAACTTATTGTTGTAAACAACATGAGCTTGTTAATTTAGTCAAGAACAAAATTGTTGCAAGACTTATTGATGCCCATGTTACATCTCAAGATGAATATTTTACATGCACACCACAAATTTCAATTAGTGAGTGAATCCTTCCATCAAACACACTTGAATTTAGGGTTTAATATAATCTACTCATGCACTAATAATGTGTCAATAACACTGGACTTTAAATGCACTCACAAATAGGCCACAAATCATTAAATGTAAACCTACAACCCTAGAATATGTACCCATAAAGAACACAACGACTTTGGGATTAATCATTAGATAGGGAATGGAACTTTTCTTTGTGTCTTTTGCCTTTCTTAGAAAATTGCAACTAGACACATGGTGAAAGCATGGTAAAATAGACAATTTTTTATCCTTGTCACCAAAAAAAACAACCATAAACAAATTTTAATGTATTGAAAGTAAAATTGTTTTTTTTTTAATAATCAACATGAGGATAAACTTTAATTTTATCACAATGATGTTGATTAGTCAAATATTTGATATGCATTCAAGTAGATTTTCTAAAAATAACTATTATTATTTTTGATTGTCCAAACTTGTGCAAGTAGGTGAAAGTAAATGAATTATTGGATATTCTCAATTTTCAACACGATGTAGCTCTAAAATGTACTTGTAAGTTTCCAACATTTACATATTATAGTAGAATACATCAAACTTCTAATGGAAAAGTAGGTTTGAAATTCAATTTGACCAATCATTTTCAAACATACTTGTTATTTATTTTTATTGTGCCAAATTTTTTCAAATTTTATAATCACCTCATTATAAACTCAAAGAAAGGCACCATGCTTTTATTATGTTATTTTCAATTACTTTCAACCTACTTTCTTATACTTTTGTAAAAAACTAGATCATTTTTTGATTGCTTTGAAAATAATTACTTTTTATGTATATTTTACCATGCCCCACAACTCCTCTTCACAAACTTCATTCACATATATTCGTTTGGACTAACATTAATTTCTAATGGGCACCCTAAACGACATTTGGCTATAGAATACATTGTCTTTAGACCCCAATATTGCTTTCCATAGTTCTACACACCCAAATTGATCATAATCTACAAATCTCTTGATAAAACACTTAATATTTTTGGATAGAAATAAAAAGTTTACTTTAAAATCCATTGCGTCTCTAATTACCTACATGCAATATTGTAAACTTTCAACCCCCCTGATTAATTTTAATCCACCGTCCCCAAATGCACATACGTTACCATAACTAAACCAACTTTGCTTTGACACAACATCCAATTGTAGAACTAGGCATTTTTAGCTTCTATAATGCACAATGTTATGTTTACTCCCCATGGATGTTGCATGAAAGGAATTTTAAAGAAGAAGTCGCTAGTTTCTAGATGATCTATATAATATTCTAAAAGTAGGTCTAATTCCTAGCGGGTTGATATAGTGTCTGGAGGTACATATTGACATTTGACACACAACTTCCTAAAAAACACTTGACAAAGACTACCATCATAAAAATTTGGCCCAAGAAAATGCATTGTTATGCTTGGTCAAACTCACTAAATGCATAACTCAAACCCTAATAGTTCAATGTTGTAGAACTTGTTGAATATGCAAACAAAACTTGCGTGCCTCAAACCCTACCAACTCATAATTCTACAATTCTAGATAAACAAACAACCTTCAAAAAATGCACATACACATCACCTCTACCTCCATGGAAAAACCCAACAAATTTTGTTCATATGCTTTGATTATCATCATCGTTGCAATGACACTTTCCAATGGGTCTCATCCATCACCTTTTCATGGAGCTCTGGGTGCAAAAAGCTAAAGAACAATGAGGAGACACAAGGGTGCTCCAAAATGTCCATGGGGTGAGATCACAATGAAAGGAGCCAAAGGACTTATTGATAGTCAATTTTTTATGTACCATGTCTATTTTGAAAATGTATCACATATAACATTTAAATGATATAAATATACTATTTTTTACATTATGTTCATTTACTCATGAAGTTACCATCATCTGAATTTGTTGTGCCCCAATCAACGATCAAGATTAAATTTTGAACTATAAATCCAATCGTCATGATCTACTTAAATCAATGGATGATTAAAATGTGATCAATTGAATCATCTATTACATCATAAAACCCTAAAACTTTTGATTGGTCTTAATTGAGCCTTATCAAATCCAAATGTCACAATTTGCAAGAAGAAATGGACAACTTAGATGTGATTTATCAACTTGGGCTTACATCAAATGGCCCAAACCCAATCAGTAGATTTAGCCATGCCTACTTTTGTGGGCTTTTAACTTGCCCATTAAATGTAATGCATTATCCACTAGAAACTTAATAGGATGAGGGAAAGCAAAAGAATGTAATTCAAAAACAACCACATGTGCCATTTTACTAAATCCGTAGGTCTTCAAATAATATTTAGCAAATATGAAGGAAAAAACACAATAGAAGTGGGCCTAAATATTTTTTGCCATCTACATGTTAATGAAAGTTTTTTATTTTATTTTAACAAATTATGTTGTTCTAATACACATGATTATGAACACATAGGTAGTAAAATCAACTTGTTGCTTTGAAAAAAAAAGTATTTCATGATGCGGACAATTTTGAAAGGGTCCAAATGTAAACATCCTAGAAGGTTGTTTATAATCCTAATGGGGCCAATACACATCATATCATGCACATAAGAGTTAGCTATCAATGCCATAATTTGTTGCACAAAATGGTGCATGTAACATGGTATTTTTGGGTGTGGACAAAAAGGTATGCTATTGGGGACAAATTGTAATACCCATATAACACCATTGAAATACCATGTTCCACTAATCACATAGACTCCACCTTTTGGAATTATCATGGATTTGTTATGTTCAAGAACATTTCTTATTCAAAATCATTTTATTATCATTTGAAATTTTACATATGTAGTGTTCTCCATTAACAAAACTACTAAAAGTTGTTGGGAGAGTATTTTGCTATCACCCTAAAGAATCAACACCGTGGCATAACAAAGAACATTTTTTTTGAAATTGCAATACCTCTTGAAAATTGATAATTTTGTTGGCAAATTTGGAAAAGAAAAAACAATTTGTTGGAACTTAATTATTTTTTTTTTTTCATTGCAATAATACATCAGATTAAGAAGTTACCTTATCTTCACTAAAGTATTCAACGTCCTTGGGGTTAAACTAAATTCAAAATGTGCCTAATGTGCCTTGTTCCACTATTGTTGATCTTTTAAAGAAAATTGGGCTAGGTTATACACTTTTTGCAAATCTTTTTGAGTAGTTTAATAAAAAAAATATGTCAAGTTTTTACAAATGTTTTATTTGTTGTAACATATTGATAGAGCTTAAAAAATGCATGCCCAAAAACAAGTGCCTTGATAACTTTCTTCCAACCCTAAAATGTCACAACTTATAATTAGTTTTAATGCACCAATCATCGTGTTTAAGTTAGATCCCTCGTCTTTCACATAAGAATTTTTTTTTTCTCAAGTCATATTTTTTAATAATTCAATCAAGTTTTTGACCAAAATCTTCCCTTGAAATATTTATATCTTCAAAAAGACCAAGTGTAACATGTTTTGCTTGCCAATTAGCTTCCAAAAAATTAATAACAAGGGAAAATATGTTATGAACACCCTTTGACATCCAAAGATCAAAACTCATTATTGTAGAATTACATTCTAACAAATTTGGTAAAACATACAATTGTTTAGTTTTTTCCACTAACTTAAAGACCATTTCTTGTGAAAACTACTTTTTAGAAGAAAAAACAAGTCTTTAACACAAATGCAAACATAAGTCCTTCATCTCAAACTTTCCACAAATTGCGTGGAAAAATGATTTTTAATAATTAACAAACCCATATCCTCAAGAACTGTTTTTGGCGACATATAATCTTTTTGGAAAGGATCTTTGGTAACAAAGAAATTAACAATTACACTCCCAAACGGATTTGATTTCTTTTTGGCAAGTAGTTTATCCATTTTTCCTCTCAATGGATTGTTCACTTCTTCCTCAAACATTTTTGCAATAAGAAAATGGTCTACATTCACATGTTTTTCTTTCATTATTTTTTTTACTTTCTGGATTTTGGCTACTTTCTGTTTAAATATTTGAAACATTCATGCAAACATTCTTCAACCATTATATCATTCATGAACACTTTACATGTATTTTCATTTATCATATTTTCATTTTCAAAAGATTAGGCAATTTTCAATTTTCACAAAGGAATGCAATGCTAAAATGGAAAAAAAAAACCAAATAGATGTATGATAAACCAAAACACTAAAACCTACCTAACAACCTAAAATGCGAGTATTTACCAAAAAATTACAAATTATTCAAAGGTTTTGACACACTCCCAAGTCCCGGGGTGAACCCACTTGAGGGTTCACCAAAGTGTAGTTGCGGAAAGAGGGATTCGGAAGGGTGCTCCCAACTTCCAGCACTATAAAGGGGTAGAGGGGCGTGCTAGAAGTCCTGGGATTAGACTAGGAAGAAGGTTTAGTAGATCAAGCTTGAATCTGTATCAAAACAAACCACAAAGTGGTTAGTTCACATTTCCGGGACACCCTTGGGTGTTGGGACAAGCCACGGGCACTTTGGACCACAAGACACACCACGGCCCGGATTCGGGGGAAGCCACCACCTTCCCCCATATAGTATTCTCTGTGCCACATTTCGGGGATTACATCCAAATGGCTCTTTTTCCCGGGACTCCCAAGTTGGAGTCCCGAAATTGTCCCGAAATTGTCCCAGGTGGAGTCCCGGGACTTTGGGAGCTCATAACTCCCGACTGCCACATCTGATCGCG
>Ga0116226_10001992_pt1 | contig 17670 bp, 13 predicted proteins | sample S1TSphfallax_FD_89692 | JGI IMG/M metagenome (GOLD analysis project Ga0116226, IMG submission 89692) | Host-associated microbial communities from peat moss isolated from Minnesota, USA - S1T2_Fa - Sphagnum fallax MG | ecosystem: Host-associated > Plants > Peat moss > Unclassified | place: USA... | reverse complement strand
GTGTGCGGCGTGATCGAGCCGGGGGCGGCCAGCACCTGGCCGCGCTCGATATCCTCACGCTTGGTGCCGCGCAGCAGCGCGCCGATGTTATCGCCGGCCTCACCCTGGTCCAGCAGTTTGCGGAACATTTCCACGCCGGTCACGACCGTCTTCACGGTCGCCTTCAGGCCCACGATTTCGATTTCCTCGCCAACCTTGATAATCCCGCGCTCGACGCGGCCCGTGGCCACCGTGCCGCGGCCGGAAATCGAGAACACGTCTTCAACCGGCATCAGGAACGGCTTGTCCTTGGCGCGCTCGGGCTGCGGAATATGGTCGTCCACCGCCTGCATCAGCTCAAGAATCGCCTGCTCGCCAATTTCCGGCGTCTTGTCTTCCAGCGCCGCAACCGCGGAACCCTTCACGATGGGAATATTATCGCCATCAAAGCCATATTTCGAAAGCAGCTCGCGCACTTCCATTTCGACCAGCTCGACCAGGTCGGGATCGGCAAGATCCATCTTGTTCAGAAACACCACCAGCGCCGGCACGCCGACCTGACGGGCGAGCAGAATATGTTCGCGCGTCTGCGGCATCGGCCCATCGGCGGCGGACACAACGAGAATCGCGCCGTCCATCTGCGCCGCACCCGTAATCATGTTCTTCACATAGTCGGCGTGGCCGGGGCAATCCACATGCGCGTAGTGGCGGTTTTTGGTCTCATATTCCACGTGCGCGGTGGAAATGGTGATGCCGCGGGCGCGCTCTTCCGGGGCCTTGTCGATCATGTCGTAGGCAGTGAAGGTGGCGCCACCGCTCTTCGCCAGCACCTTGGTGATGGCGGCGGTGAGAGATGTTTTGCCATGATCGACGTGACCGATCGTGCCGATGTTGACGTGCGGCTTGTTCCGCTCAAATTTCGCTTTTGCCATGTGACTTGCTCCGGGCTAAACTAAATTGTTTTCGATCTTACCAGCGGTAATGGCTGAAGGCTTTGTTCGCCTCGGCCATCCGGTGGGTGTCCTCGCGCTTTTTCACCGCCGAACCGCGATTATTCACCGCATCCTGCAGCTCATTCGAAAGCCGTTCTTCCATCGTGTGCTCGCCGCGCTTGCGGGCACTGTCGATGATCCAGCGAATTGCCAGCGCCTGGCGGCGTTCCGTCCGCACTTCCACCGGCACCTGATAGGTCGCCCCACCAACGCGGCGCGAGCGCACCTCGATGGCCGGCTTCACATTATCCAGCGCCTCATGAAACAGCCGCACCGGGTCCGCATTCGCCCCGCCACGCTTCTTCAGCGAATCCAGCGCGCCGTACACGATGCCCTCGGCGGCGGCCTTCTTCCCATCATACATCAGCACATTCATGAAGCGGCTAATCACCACATCGCCAAACTTGGCGTCGGGAAGCACCTCACGTTTAACAGCACGGCGGCGACGCGACATTCTTCCCCTCCCTTATTTCGGACGCTTCGCGCCGTAGAGCGACCGGCGTTTCCGGCGCTTCGGCAGCCCCTGCGTATCCAGCACACCGCGCAGGATATGATACCGCACGCCCGGAAGATCCTTCACGCGACCGCCGCGGATCAGCACCACCGAGTGCTCCTGCAGATTATGCCCTTCACCCGGAATATAGCTCACCACCTCAAACCCATTGGTTAGCCGCACCTTCGCGACTTTCCGCAGCGCCGAGTTCGGCTTTTTCGGGGTCGTCGTATAAACGCGCGTGCAGACGCCGCGCTTTTGGGGGCAGCCTTCAAGGGCCGGCACCTTGTTGCGCTTCAGCGCGGGCTCGCGGCCCTTGGCAATCAACTGGTTAATCGTCGGCATCAAGCAAAATTCCTGTTCGAGTGTCGCGGTTTCCTTGGCTTTGGCACCGGTTCATCCATAAAAAACAGCCGCAAGGCGGGTCCAAAAACCCACCTTACGGAAATCCTTTTCCAACACGCGGCCTAAGCCCCCCAACGAACCCAAGGGAACGGCGCCGCACGCGCCAGACAATATGGACAACCCAGCCCCAGAAAACCCGGAACCGCGAGAGCGCCCTCCTTAAGAGCCGCCCACCCCCAAGTCAAGCCAGGCGGCGGCACCCTAGCCGGTGAAAAAAGCTGGTAGGCGCCGCGGGCATGGCTTAGTCTCCCCCCGGCTCACGAACAACAAGAAGGTCGCCAATGTTACCCAAAAAAAACAAGAACGCCCTGCCGCCACCCCCCAACGCCAAAAACCCCGCCGCGCTGGAAATACTGCGCGTTTGGGCGATCCCAAATGAGGCGCAGCAGGTCTCTTTAAAATCGACATGGGAAGAACCTGGCGCCTGGGGCCTGATGCTGGCGGATATCGCCCGCCACGCCGCCAAGGCCTATGCCATGGAGGGCCGCAATGAGGCCGATACTCTAGCGCGTATCCTGCATTTCCTGCAGGCCGAGCTGGTCGCGCCCACGGATGAGGCGAGGCCGCTCTAACGACTCGCCGGCGCGCCCTGTCGCGTCACGTATTCCCGCAGCGCCGCATTAATGCTCGTCTGGTACCCCTCCCCACCCAGCACCTCCGCCTTGAACCAGGCGATAATGTCCGCATCCAGCCGCAGCGTCAGCTGCTGCTTCACCGGCCGGTAAAACAACCCCGCCCCGCGCCCTTAAAAGTCACGCAGTTCGGGAATATCCTACGTATCAATCTGGCCGTCCGGCAGCTTTGCCACAGCCTCCAGCTCCGCCCGCGCCGCCTCAGAAATCTCCCGCTTCATAAAGCCTCCTGTCAAAAGGCGTCGCCCGCCGAGCGCTTATGATACGCCCGGGTTCACGGCCCCTCATCAAATCCGCCGCAGGCTCCGTATGCACCACAAACAACAACAAATTTCCCGCCATCCCCAGCGTCGGCCACCGATCTCCATCCGAACGCGGATCAGGCCGGTCCACCATCAGCGGATCATCAAACGCCAAAATCGCCGTTTCAAAGCTAATGCCATGCTTGCGCCTATTCGTTCGGTTTTTGCCGTCATCCCAAACCCAAACCATCGAGGCACCGCTCCGATGTAACTACACCTATGTAGTTACAAACGAAGCCCGCAGTCAAAAAATCACCCCCCATCCTCCCCAACCCCAAACAACCGCCCCCCCTCCGCCCAAACCACCACCCCTACCGCCACCACCCCACACCCCAAAAATCCCGCCGTCAGCGGCACCACCGTCCCATCAAACTGCTGCCCAATCCCAAACCCAATCAGCGCCGCCAGCAGCGTCGAAAAAAAACCCTGAATCGACGCCGCCGACCCCGCAATATGCCCCAACGGCTCCATCGCCATCGCCCCAAAATTCCCAATCATCAGCCCAAAACAAAACATCATGCACACCTGCAGCCCCGTAAACCGCCACACCGTGTCATGGCCCGTCACCGCCACCACAAAATGCAGCCCCGCCACCACCAGAAACGCCAGCATCGCCGCATGCGAAATCTTCCGCGACCCCAGCCGGTCCACCAGCCGCGCATTCACCAGCGAAGCCACCGCAATCCCGCCCGCAATCAGCGCAAATATCACCGTAAACAACCGCGGCTGATGAAACACATCGGTAAAAACCTGCTGCGCCGCATTAATAAACCCAAACATCCCCCCCACCACCAGCGACAATGCCAGTGTGTACCCCACCGAAACACGGGCCGAAAAAATCGCCCGCGCCGCCTGCAGAATCCCCCTAAACGCAATCGGCCGCTTATCCGCCTCATGCAGCGTCTCCGGCAGCCGCCACGCAATCACCACCAGCACCACCGCCGCAAACCCCGCCAGAAAAACAAAAATCCACGGCCAGGGCACAAAAAACATAATCACCTGCCCCACCGAAGGCGCCAGCACCGGCACCCCCAGAAACACCAGCAGCGACAACGACATCACCCGCGCCATCCGCCGCCCAGCATAACAATCCCGCACAATCGAAACCGCCAGCACCCGCGTCCCCGCCGCCCCAATACCCTCCACCACCCGCGCCAGCATCATCGTCTCAAAAGACCGCGCGCACGCCGCCCCCACACTGGCCACAATATAAATCCCCAGCGCCACATACACCATCTTCTTGCGCCCATACCGGTCCGCCAGCGTGCCATAAACAATATGCGCCGCGCCAAACCCCAGCAGATACGACGTCACAACCCATTGCCGCTCATTCGCCGCCGCCAGCCCCAGTGACGCCCCAATCTGCCCCAGCGCTGGCAACATCGCATCCACCGCCAGCGCATTCGTCGCCATCAGCGCCGCAATCACCCCCACGAATGCCCGAAACCCCAGCCCCTCATGCGGCCCGCGGACCGTCCCGGCATCCATAAGCAAAACCTATCCCAATGACAGCTGAAGGCGAAGTAAGCGCCCCACAAAAGAAAGGGGGCCAAAGCGGCCTAACCCCACCTCTACACCACGTGAGGCTGATCGTCAGCGTCCCGCCGGTCATGGCCGGCACGGCACTGACGCACAGCCGTCAGCCAAGCAGTTACTTTTTTAAAAAAACCGGCCGCTTGCTAAACGCCGCCGCCATGCGCCGAAATCACGGTATAGGCCAACGCTTTCTCGCCGGACCAGCACGAAGCGGTCAGCAGCCCCACATGCGCAGCCGGGCGACGCGCCGGGGACAACCAAAAGTAACCGCGCCGGCCGCAACTGGGACTCTCTCGTCATGGCTCGCCGGCGGCCAAGGGGGCGCCATCCCCTTGGCCCCTTTTGGCTATTCGGCAGCCATTTCCGGCTTCGCGATCGCCGGCCGCTGGCCACCCAGCGTCTGCCGGTCGCGCCCAGCCGCGATCGCCCGCAGCCGGTTCATCACACTGCCCGTGCCCGCCGGGATCAGCCGCCCGACGATGACGTTTTCCTTGAGCCCGGTGAGCGAATCGGTCTTGCCAGCCGTCGCGGCCTCGGTGAGGACGCGCGTGGTCTCTTGGAAAGAAGCCGCGGAGATAAAGCTCTGCGTCTGCAGGCTGGCCTTGGTGATGCCCTGCAGCACCGGCAGGCCCTGGGCGGGACGTTCGTTCACCTTCAGCAGCTTGTCGTTTTCGATGTCGAATTCGACGCGGTCCACCAGTTCGCCCACCAGGAAGGTGGTATCGCCGGCATCGGTGATTTCAACTTTCTGCAGCATCTGGCGCACGATGACTTCGATGTGCTTGTCGTTGATCTTCACACCCTGCAGCCGGTAGACGTCCTGGATTTCGTTGACCAGATAATCCGACAGCGCTTCGACACCCAGCACGCGCAGAATATCATGCGGCACCCGCGGTCCATCCACCAGCGGGTCGCCCCGCCGCACATAATCGCCTTCCTGCACCGAGAAATGCTTGCCCTTCGGAATCAGGTACTCGGTCTCTTCGCCGGTCTCGTCGTTCTTCACGATAACACGCCGTTTGGCCTTAAAATCCTTGCCGAATTCAACGCGCCCGTCGATTTCCGAGATGATGGCGTGGTCTTTCGGCCGCCGCGCCTCGAACAGTTCCGCCACCCGCGGTAGACCGCCGGTGATGTCGCGCGTCTTGGAGCCTTCGCGCGGAATCCGCGCCAGCACGTCGCCGTCCGCCACCGTCACGCCGGGTTCCACCGAGAGGATGGAATCCGGGTTGAGGAAGTAGCGCGCCTCGGACCCATTCGCCAGGCGCTGAATTTCGCCCTTGGCGTCTTTCAGGATCAGGCGAGGGCGAAGGTCCGCCCCGCGCGCCGATTGCTTGTAGTCCACCACCACTTTCGAGGTGAGGCCGGTGACGTCATCGGTCCGCTCGACCAGGGTAATGCCCTCGATGAGATCGGCGTATTCCACGATGCCCGAGCGCTCGGTGATGATCGGCAGCGTGTACGGATCCCACTCCGCGAGTTTCTGGCCACGCGCCACAGCGGCCCCTTCATCCGCCAGCAGCCGCGCGCCGTACGGCACCCGGAAGCGCGCGCGTTCGCGTTTCGCGTTATCGGTAATCACGATTTCGCAATTACGGCTCATCACCACCGGCACGCCGGCGGAGTTGGTGACGACGTTACGGTTACGGATCGCAATCGTCCCGTCATGGCTGGCTTCGACGTTGGACTGCTCAGCGCCACGCTGCGCCGCCCCGCCGATATGGAAGGTGCGCATCGTCAGCTGCGTGCCCGGCTCACCAATGGACTGCGCGGCGATCACGCCGACAGCCTCACCCGCATTCACCACCGTCCCGCGCGCCAGGTCCCGGCCATAGCAATGCCCGCACACGCCGATTTTGGTATCGCAAGTCAGCACCGAGCGAATTTTGACGGATTCGACGCCGGATTTTTCAATCTTTTCGGCTTCCGGCTCCTCGATCAGCACGTTCGCCGCGACGATCACCGCACCCGTCACCGGGTCCAGAATTTCCGCCGCGGTGGTGCGGCCGAGTACGCGTTCGGCGAGCGATGAGACAATTTCACCGCCATCCATCACCGCACTGACGGTGAGGCCGCGTTCGGTGCCGCAGTCTTCTTCGATGATGATGCAATCCTGCGCCACGTCCACCAGACGGCGTGTGAGGTAGCCGGAGTTCGCGGTTTTCAGCGCCGTGTCGGCGAGACCCTTGCGGGCGCCGTGGGTGGAGTTGAAATAGTCAAGCACCGAGAGGCCTTCTTTGAAGTTGGCGATGATCGGCTGTTCGATGATTTCGCCGGACGGCTTGGCCATCAGCCCGCGCATGCCCGCCAGCTGCGACATCTGCGCCGGCGACCCACGCGCCCCGGAATGGCTCATCATCCATACTGAGTTGGTGGGTTTGCCGACGGTCTGGCGCGAAATTTCCGCCATCATCGCCTTGGCGACCAGGTCCTTACAACGCGACCAGGCGTCCACCACTTTGTTGTAGCGTTCGCCGGCGGTGATAAGACCATCCTGGTACTGCTGCTCAAATTCACGAACCTCCGATTGCGTCGCCGCCACCAGCGTTTTCTTGGAATCCGGAATCACCATATCGTCTTTGCCGAACGAAATGCCGGCGCGTGCCGCGTGCCGGAAACCAAGGCTCATCAGCCGGTCGCAGAAGATAACGGCTTCTTTCTGGCCGCAATGGCGATAGACCAGATCGATCACGTCCGAGACCGCCTTCTTGGTGAGCATTTTGTTGACCACCGAGAACGGCACATTCGCATTCAGCGGCAGCAGCTGGCCGATCAACATCCGCCCCGGTGTGGTGGCGACGATAACCTTCTTTTTCACGCCGGCATGGTCGATGGTGTCGATGCGCGCGCGAATGCGATCGTGCAGTTTGACGGCGCCGGCCGACATCGCGAATTCGATTTCACCAACCGACCCGAACGCCTTGGCATCCTCGTCCTTGGTCGCCAGAAACTCCGCGGTTTCCAGGGAGAGATAGTAGATGCCGAGCACGATGTCCTGGCTCGGCACAATAATCGGCTTGCCATTGGCGGGCGAGAGGATGTTGTTGGTGGACATCATCAGCACACGCGCTTCCAGCTGCGCCTCGATGGAAAGCGGCACGTGCACCGCCATCTGGTCGCCGTCGAAATCCGCATTGAACGCTGTGCACACCAGCGGGTGCAGCTGAATCGCCTTGCCCTCGATCAACACCGGCTCAAACGCCTGGATGCCAAGGCGGTGCAAAGTCGGCGCCCGGTTCAACATCACAGGATGTTCGCGAATCACCTCTTCGAGAATATCCCAGACCTCCGGCCGCTCCTTCTCAACCATCCGCTTCGCAGCCTTGATGGTCGTCGCCAGGCCATATTTTTCGAGCTTGGCATAGATGAAGGGCTTGAACAGCTCCAGCGCCATCTTCTTCGGCAGCCCGCACTGGTGAAGTTTGAGTTCCGGCCCGACCACGATAACCGAACGGCCGGAGTAGTCGACGCGCTTACCCAGCAGGTTCTGCCTAAACCGCCCCTGCTTGCCCTTCAACATATCGGACAAAGACTTCAGCGGCCGCTTATTCGTGCCCGTAATCGCCCGCCCACGCCGCCCATTATCAAACAGCGCGTCCACGGATTCCTGCAGCATCCGCTTCTCGTTGCGCACAATAATATCCGGCGCCCGCAGCTCCATTAGCCGCTTCAGCCGGTTATTCCGGTTAATCACGCGCCGATACAAATCGTTCAAATCCGAGGTCGCAAACCGCCCGCCATCCAGCGGCACCAGCGGCCGCAGCTCAGGTGGAATCACCGGCACCACATCCAAAATCATCCATTCCGGATGCGTTCCAGAATCCAGAAAATTCTCAACCAGCTTCAGCCGCTTCACCAGCTTCTTGCGCTTGGTCTCGCTATTGGTCTCTTTCAGATCAGCGCGCATCCGCGCCTTATCCTCGGCCAGATCAATCTTCAGCAGAATCGTCTTAATCGCCTCCGCCCCAATCCCGGCCACCAGCCCGTCATCCGGGTTTTCGTCCTGATGATTATAAAGCTCGTCCTCAGAAATCAGCTGGTGCATCTTGAACGCGGACGTGCCCGGATCAATCACAATATAGCTCTCAAAATAGAGAACCTTCTCCACATCCTTCAGCGTCAAATCCAGCATCGTCGCAATCCGGCTCGGCAGCGACTTCAAAAACCAAATATGCGCCACCGGCGAAGCCAGCTCGATATGCCCCATCCGCTCGCGCCGCACCTTCGCCAGCGTCACCTCGACACCGCATTTCTCACAAATAATCCCGCGGAACTTCATCCGCTTATACTTGCCGCACAGGCACTCATAATCCTTAATTGGCCCAAAAATCCGCGCGCAGAACAACCCATCCCGCTCCGGCTTGAAGGTGCGGTAGTTGATGGTCTCCGGCTTCTTGATCTCGCCATAAGACCAGCTGCGAATCTGCTCCGGCGACGCGATCTGGATTTTTATATGATCAAACGTCGCGGCCTGGCCGGTCTGGCCTAAAATCTTCATCAAATCGTTCATCTCTATGCCCCTTCAAAAAGGAAGAAGTTACTTTTTTTGAAAAAAAAGTAACCAAAAAAACTTTTGATTCCCTCGGCGTTGGAGCGGCCATACTGTGGCCACTCAAACGCCGTGGTAACAAAAAGTTTTTTGCTTCTTTTTTTCAAAAAAGAAGTTCTTGCTTGCCTTACCTTCAACTCGCACTCTGTTCCAAATCAACGTTAAGCCCCAGCGACTTCAATTCCTTCAGCAGAACGTTAAAGCTTTCCGGAATGCCCGCCTCAAAGTTGTCCTGCTCACGCACAATCGCTTCATACACCTTCGTGCGCCCGGAAACGTCGTCGGATTTCACCGTCAACATCTCCTGCAGCGTGTAGGCCGCACCATAAGCTTCCAGCGCCCACACTTCCATTTCACCAAAGCGCTGCCCGCCAAACTGCGCCTTCCCACCCAGCGGCTGCTGCGTAACAAGCGAGTACGGCCCAATCGAGCGCGCATGGATCTTATCATCGACCAGATGATGCAGCTTCAGCATATACATGTAACCAACGGTCACCTTACGCTCAAACTTCTCACCCGTCCGCCCATCCGTCAGCCAAACCTGACCAGACACATCCAGCCCAGCCTTCGCCAGCATCGCCTCGATGTCCGGAATCCGCGCCCCATCAAACACCGGCGTCGCAATCGGAATCCCCTTCTTCAGGTTTCCGCACAACTCCACCAGCGCCGCATCATCCATCACGGCAATCTGCTCACTATAGACCTTATCGCCATAAATATCCTTGAGCAGATCAAGCAACTCCTGCTTGGCCGCCCCCGTGCGCCGATATTCTTCAACCGCCACGCCAACCTGCTTGCCCAAATTCGCGCAGGCCCATCCCAGGTGCACCTCCAAAATCTGCCCCACATTCATCCGGCTCGGCACGCCAAGGGGGTTGAGCACCAAATCCACCGGCGTCCCATCCTCCAGGAACGGCATATCCTCCACCGGCACAACCCGTGAAACCACACCCTTGTTCCCATGCCGCCCAGCCATCTTATCGCCCGGCTGCAGCTTGCGCTTCACGGCCACAAACACCTTCACCATTTTCATCACACCCGGCAACAACTCATCGCCGCGCTGCAACTTCTCAACCTTGCTCTCAAACCGGTCCTGCAGCCGTTTCGAAGCGGCATCAAACTCCCGCTTCAAAATCTCAATCGACGCCATCACAGCATCATCCTGCACCACCACATTCCGCCAGGCCCCGCGCGGATGCTCCGCCAGAACCTCAGTCGTAATCGGCGTCCCAGACTTAATCCCCTTAAACCCACCACCAGCCGTCTGCCCCAGCAGCGTCTCCCGCAGCCGGTTCAAGAACGACCGCTCCTGAATCGCCCGCTCATCGTCACGGTCCTTCGCCAGCCGCTCAATCTCGGCGCGCTCAATCGCCAGCGCGCGCTCATCCTTATCCACACCGCGCCGGTTAAACACCCGCACATCCACAATCGTCCCCGCCACACCCGGCGGCAGTTTCAACGACGTATCGCGAACATCCGAAGCCTTCTCACCAAAAATTGCGCGCAGAAGTTTTTCCTCCGGGGTCATGGGTGATTCACCCTTCGGCGTCACCTTCCCCACCAGAATATCCCCCGGATTCACCTCGGCCCCGATATAAACAATCCCGGCCTCGTCCAAATTCCGCAGCGCCTCCTCACCAACATTCGGAATGTCGCGCGTAATCTCCTCCTGCCCCAGCTTCGTATCGCGCGCCATCACCTCGAATTCCTCGATATGGATCGAGGTAAACACGTCATCTCGCGCAATCCGCTCGGAAATCAGGATCGAATCCTCAAAATTATACCCATTCCAAGGCATAAACGCGCACAGCGCATTCCGCCCCAGCGCCAGCTCGCCCAGCTCCGTCGACGGCCCGTCAGCAATAATATCGCCCTCCGAAACCCGGTCCCCGACCCGCACCAGCGGCCGCTGATTAATGCAAGTGGACTGATTGGAACGCATGTACTTCCGCAGCCGATAAATATCGACACCCTTGGTCGCGCCATCCTCCCCGGTCGCTCGCACCACAATGCGCGCGCCATCAATCTGGTCAATCACGCCGGCCCGCTTCGCCACAATCGTCGCCCCGGAATCACGGGCAACGGCAGCCTCCATCCCCGTCCCAACAAGCGGCGCATCCGACTGAATCAACGGCACAGCCTGCCGCTGCATGTTAGACCCCATCAGCGCCCGGTTCGCGTCATCGTTTTCCAAAAACGGAATCAACGCCGCCGCCACAGAAACCAATTGCTTAGGCGAAACGTCAATCGCCGTCACATCGTCGGGTTTAACAAGCAAAAAGTCCCCATTCCGCCTTACAGAAACCAAATCATCCGTAAATTTGCCAGTCGCGTCCTTCTTCGCATCCGCCTGCGCCACCGTCAGCCGCTCTTCCTCCATGGCCGACAAATACTTCCAAGAAGGCTGCACCACCCCATCCTTCACCAGCTGGTACGGCGTCTCAATAAACCCATACTTATTCACCTTCGCATAAGTCGCGAGTGAATTGATCAGCCCAATATTCGGCCCCTCCGGCGTCTCAATCGGGCAAATCCGCCCATAATGCGTCGGGTGTACGTCACGCACCTCAAACCCCGCCCGCTCCCGCGTCAAACCACCCGGCCCCAACGCGGACAAGCGCCTTTTATGCGTCACCTCTGACAACGGGTTAGTCTGGTCCATAAACTGCGACAACTGCGAGGACCCAAAAAACTCCCTAACCGCCGCCGCCGCCGGCTTCGCATTAATCAAATCATGCGGCATCACGCTATCAATATCAACGGAGCCCATCCGTTCCCGAATCGCCCGCTCCATCCGCAGCAGCCCCACGCGATACTGATTCTCCATCAGCTCCCCAACGGACCGCACCCGCCGGTTGCCCAGATTATCAATATCATCAATCTGCCCGCGCCCATCCTTCAGCTCGCACATAATCTTCAGCGTCCGGATCACGTCTTCCTTACGCAGCGTGCGCACCGTATCCTCGCACTCCAGCCCCAGCCGCATATTCATCTTCACCCGGCCCACAGCCGAAAGATCATAACGGTCCGCATCAAAAAACAGCCCGCGGAACAACGCCTCGGCGGTCTCCGAAGTCGGCGGCTCACCCGGCCGCATCACGCGATAAATATCAATCAGCGCGTCCTCGCGGTTGCTATTCTTATCCACCGCCAGAGTATTCCGAATCCAAGGCCCGTTGCTCTGGTCCACCGCCAGCGTCGGCAGCTCGTCAAACCCTTTAGACTCCAACAGCGCCAGCTTCGCTTCCACCAGCTCCTCGCCGGCCTCCACAAAAATCTCGCCGGTCTCCGGGTCAAACAAATCCTCGGCGATATAGCGCCCCAAAAGATCATTCCGCGCCACCAGCACACGCTTGGTCTTCTCGGCAATCCGCCGCACCACCCGCGCCGTCAGTTTTTCATCCGTCTTCGCCACCACCTCACCGGTATCGGCGTCCACCAAATCCTCGATCAGCTTCTGGTTCCGAAACGATTCCGCCTCAAACGGCCGCGCCCACTGCCCCTTGGTCGAGGTGAACATCACCTGGCCATAAAACTCGCCCAGCATCTCCTCGGCGTCCATGCCCTTAATCTCGCTAATCTCCAGCGTCTCGCCCTTCGCCTCCCGCGCCGCACGCAGCGCCTCGGTCGCCTTGCTCGGCAACGCATAAAGCAACGTCGTCACCGGCAGCTTGCGCTTCCGGTCAATGCGCACGTAAACCAAATCCTTCGCGTCAAACTCAAAATCCAGCCACGACCCGCGATACGGAATCACCCGCGCCGTAAACAAATATTTGCCGGAAGAATGCGTCTTGCCCCGGTCATGGTCAAAAAACACGCCGGGACTACGATGCATCTGCGAAACAATAACCCGCTCGGTCCCGTTCACCACAAACGTCCCGTTATCGGTCATCAGCGGCATATCGCCCATATAAACCGGCTGTTCCTTAATATCCCGGATGGACTTCGCCCCAGTATCCTCATCCAAATCCCAAACAATCAGCCGCAGAATCACCTTCAGCGGCGCCGCATAGGTCATCCCGCGCTGAATGCACTCCTCAACATCATATTTCGGCTCTTCCAGCTCGTAATGCACAAACTCCAGCCGCCCGCGCCCCGCGAAATCATCAATCGGAAACACCGACTTGAAAACTTCCTGAATCCCGGAATGCGTCCGCGCATCCGGCTTGATATGCATCTGCAAAAACGAATCGTAGCTCGCCCGCTGCACGTCGATCAAATTCGGCATCGGCGCCACTTCAGGGATCCGACCAAAACTCTTCCGAATGCGCTTGCGGCCAGTAAAAGAACCTTTGCCAAAACCATTCATTGCGTTCATCAGATCAACCTCAATTCCAATTTTGCAGCCGTTACGCACGTCAAAAAACAACAGATAGCGGGCGACTACCCGAAGATAATCGCCCGCCCTTTAGGCGTTAACGTCCCCAGGGCCAAAACCCTAGGAAGAAGAAGAAAATTACTTAACTTCGACAGTCGCGCCCTGCTCTTCCAAAGTTTTCTTAATCGCCGCAGCCTCGTCCTTAGTCGCGTTTTCCTTCACGGTCTTGGGCGCGCCCTCAACCAGGTCCTTCGCTTCCTTCAGCCCAAGCCCGGTAATCGTCCGGATTTCCTTAATCACGTTAATCTTCTTCTCGCCGGCGGCGGCCAGAATCACCGTGAATTCAGTCTGCTCCTCAACCGGCGCGGCCGCAGCCCCACCACCAGCCGGCGCCGCCGCGGCCACAGCCACAGGTGCCGCAGCCGAAACGCCCCATTTCTCCTCCAACAGTTTAGAAAGCTCCGCAGCCTCCAAAACCGTCAGCTTTGAAAGTTCGTCAACAAGTTTGCTCAGATCGGTCATAATTCTCTCTCACATAACTAGGCTTTGATTGGTTCAAAGCAACCCCACACCACGCAAGGCTGCCATCAGCGGCTCTTTCCCTCAGGCCGCCTCGCTCTTGGAATCGGCATACGCCGCAAAAACCCGTGCGAGCTGTCCGGCCGGCGCCTGCAACACGCCCGCGATCCGCGTCGCCGGCGCTGCAAGCAGCCCCAGCAGCTTGGCCCGCAGCGCATCCAGCGACGGCAGTTCGGAAAGCGCCTTCACCCCAGATGCATCCAGCACCTGGGTGCCCAGCGCACCCCCAACCAATACGAACTTCTCGTTGGTTTTGGCGAAGTCAACGGCCGCCTTCGCCACCGCCACCGGGTCCGCAGACCAGGAAAGCGCGGTAGGCCCCTTCATCAGGGGTTTCAGGCCGTCAAACCGGGTTCCATCCAAAGCAAGGAGCGCCAAACGGTTTTTCGCCACCTTAAAATTCGCACCCGCCTCCCGCATCTTCCGCCGCAGCGCCGTCACATCCGCAACCGTCATCCCGTTATTACGGGTCACGACGATCATGGACGTGGCAGCGAACACGTTCGAAAGCTCGGCGACGAATTCGCGTTTTTCCGTGCGATCCACGTCGTTCTCCAACTTCGCGACAACCAGGGGCAAAGCCCCGGATCATCAGGTTACCCCAGATGCAAGGGACCATCCCCAGCACCCATCGCCTGTCCTACGCGTCAGAACCACCAAAGCCTTTGTCACCAAAATCCTTGGCACCTCGTCTACCGCTTGCGTTCCGAAGAACATTAAATCCCGAAGGATGCAGACGGTCTCGGACAGGTTTCGGAATGCCCGAAGGCACCCCTGCCCCCGGCGGCCTAAACCGCCGGGAATTCGTCAAGCAGAAAGACTCGCCACATCCACCCGAATGCCGGGCCCCATGGTCGAACTCACCGCAATTTTCTGCAAATACGTCCCCTTCGCCCCAGTCGGCTTGGCCTTCTGCACAGCATCAACCAGCGCCTTGGCATTCTCCACCAATTTCACCTCATCAAAGCTCGCCTTGCCAATCCCGGCATGAATAATCCCGGCCTTTTCCGCCCGAAACTCCACCTGGCCGGATTTCGCGGCCGTGACGGCACCTTTAACATCCATCGTCACAGTGCCCAATTTCGGGTTCGGCATCAGCCCGCGCGGCCCCAAAATCTTACCCAGCCGCCCCACCAGCGCCATCATGTCCGGCGTCGCGATGCAACGGTCAAACGCAATCTCGCCAGCCTGCACCTTCTCGGCCAGATCCTCCGCACCCACCACATCCGCACCCGCATCCAAGGCCTCCTGCGCCTTGGCCGCGCGCGCAAACACGCCCACGCGTAAAACCTTGCCGGTGCCGTTGGGGAGAGAAATCAGCCCCCGCACCATCTGGTCCGCATGCCGCGGATCAATGCCCAGATTCAGCGAAATCTCAATCGTCTCATCAAACTTCGCCTTGGCATTCGCCTTGGCCAGCGCCACCGCCTCCGTCAGCGCGTAATTCTTGCTCCGGTCAATCGCCGCGTAAGCCGTCTTCAGCCGCTTATCATGTGCCATGGCCTTAACCCTCCACCACGGTAACGCCCATGGAGCGCGCCGACCCAATCAACATCCGCACCGCCCCATCCACGTCATTGGCATTCATATGGATCATCTTGGTCGCGGCAATCTCCCGCAACTGCGCCATGGTCACCTTACCCACCGCCGGCCCCTTGCCGGGCGTAGTCGTGCCCTTGGTAATGCCCGCCGCCTTCTTCAAAAAATACGTATTCGGCGGCGTCTTCATAACGAAGGTAAACGTCCTGTCGCCGAACGCGGTAATCACCACCGGCACCGGCATTCCCGGCTCCATGCCCTGCGTCGCCGCGTTGAATTCCTTCACGAACTGCATAATATTCAGTCCACGCTGCCCCAGCGCCGGCCCCACCGGCGGCGACGGATTCGCCTTGCCAGCCGGAATTTGCAGTTTAATATACCCAACAATCTTCTTAGCCATGCACCCACATCCTTTGGCCGCCCACACGAGGCAACGCAATAGACCGCGGTCCATACGGCCGATCAGAAATCCGATCCAGCCTCCCGCGTTCAGTCAAGGGGCGCACCCTTAGTGGCTTTTACCCCCGCTGTCTAGTTCCACACCGCCTCTTATCCTATATTCCAGCCATGAAAAACACCGCCGCCCTGCTCGTCATCGACGTCCAGAACGATTTCTGCCCCGGCGGCGCGCTCGCCGTCGAACACGCCGACGCCATCATCCCCCTCATCAACACCCTGGCCCGCCGCTTCGCCACCGTCGTCATCACGCAAGACTGGCACCCCGCCAACCACATCTCCTTCGCCACCCAGCACCAAGGCAAATCCCCCTTCGAAACCATCACCCTCCCCTACGGCGAGCAAACCCTCTGGCCCCCCCACTGCGTGATGGAAACCCCCGGCGCCGCCCTGCACAAGGACCTGAAAATCCCCCACGCCGCCGCCATCATCCGCAAAGGTTCCAACCCCCTCATCGACAGCTACTCCGCCTTCCTGGAAGCCGACCGCGAAACCAAAACCGGCCTGTCCGGCTACCTCACCGCCCGCGGCATCACGGACGTCTTCTGCGTCGGCCTCGCCACCGACTACTGCGTCGCCTGGTCCGCCGAAGACGCCAGAAAATTCGGCTTCTCCGCCACCATCATCGAAGACGCCTGCCGCGCCATCGACCTAAACAACTCCCTGGCCATCGCCTGGACCCGCCTAGCCCAAGCCGGCGTAACGCGCACGGCCAGCACAGGTTTGTAAAAATCAAGCGGCGCTTTTCGAAAAAAGCACGCAAAAACGTCTGCCCCCGCGGGGTATGCCAGCAAACTACCCGTGCGCGAGGCGCGGCAGTTCCAAATCCAGCGGCCACGCATAGAGAATATTCCCGTTCGCATCGATCACCTCGAAACCGCCGGCGGTCGGAAAACTGGTCTCAATCGCCAGCTCCGCCGCAATGCGCGAGGCATCGAGGCTATGAAACGCCACCACATGCCAACTCCGCGGCCACGCATCCTGGCTATCCGCCCTGGCAAAAAAGCGCACAGTCAGTTTCGTATCCAAAATCATCCGAATCCTCCTCAGCTCACGCGAATCGCAGCGTAATCCCCACCCCCCATCGTAGGTAGCCTCGGAAACTACTCATGGCCAAAACCGCGCCCTAACCAGCCGACATCCTCCCTCACGCCCCCGCCGCCGCCAGCTTCCCCGTCGCCGCCCCATTTTTCCTCGTCAATACCAAAGCGAGGTCAATACCGCATCAGCCCGGCCACCCGCCGGTCGTTAGACGGCCGTTAAGAACACGCGAACCAAAATCCTATCCCGCGTGCCCAGCACCGGCAAGGTTCGGAATCCACCCACACCCCACCGCGCGCCCACCACGTAAGGATGCGCCAAAATTCACCCGCCGCGTCACCTTGCCGGCGTCACCTTGCCGATGCCTCCTTGACGGTACCTCCTTGACCGTGTCACGTCCCTGCCGGCATACGAACGCGACACCACGTTCCCGAAAATTTCGCCCGCGCTCTCCGGTTCACTTGACGCTTAAAAGGTTTTCGCCAGTTAATGTGGACGACAGCTTCACGCAAACCGTGAGGCACCGGCAAAAGGGTTCGGAGCTGATGTTTGAGCTGCAGGATGATACATGCCCGTGAATGCCATCTCGTTAAGTAAGAGTTTACGGTTAACTAAGAGTTTACGCGCTCTCACCCAGCTCGCCCCGCTGCTGGCGCTGGCCGGCTGCGGCACCGAATACCGCCTGTTCCACCCCGCCGGCCCCGTCGCCAATGCGGAATTTCATTACACAATCCTCAACACGCTGGTGATGATGCTCATCATCGTCCCCACCACAATCCTCACCCTCGTTTTCGCCCTGCGCTACCGCAAGTCGCGCAACGCCGCCTACGACCCCAGCTTCTCCCACTC
>Ga0116226_10001991_pt1 | contig 17673 bp, 12 predicted proteins | sample S1TSphfallax_FD_89692 | JGI IMG/M metagenome (GOLD analysis project Ga0116226, IMG submission 89692) | Host-associated microbial communities from peat moss isolated from Minnesota, USA - S1T2_Fa - Sphagnum fallax MG | ecosystem: Host-associated > Plants > Peat moss > Unclassified | place: USA... | reverse complement strand
GGCGCAGCGCCAGGTTTTCGGCATCGACATGGTCAAGAAAAACGCCGAGCTGGACAGCGCCATGGCCAATGTCGCCGCCGCGCTGCAGGAGGCCTCGCCATGAGCGGCCTGGTGACCCTGCCGGCCAGCGCCTCCGTGGCGGAGGTCTGCGCCGTGCTGGACCGAGATGGCGGCGTCATCGTGGAAGACATGGTGAGCCAGGCGGTCATGGATTCGCTCTGGGCCGACTTGGAGCCCTATCTCGACCAGTCCCCCTTCGGCGAGGAGGGCTTCTCCGGCCCGCTCACCCGGCGCTGCTGCGCGCTCATGGCCAAATCCCTGCATTCGGCGGAATTTCTGATGCAGAAGCATTTTCTCGGCGCCGCGAAATTCTTTCTGGAGGAGGAATACCAATTCCTGCTCGCGGAAAAAACCCTCACCACCACCTCCACCGTGCAGCTCAGCGTCACCCAGGCGATCCAGATCTGGCCGGGCGAGGCCGTGCAGGTCCTGCATCGGGACGATCATCTCCACCACCGCCACCATCCGGGGCCGGACAGCCAGATCCAGACGCTCTTCGCGGCCTGCGACTTTACCGAGGAGAACGGCGCGACCCGCGTCATCCCAGGCTCCCATCTCTGGGACGATACGCGCATCCCTTTGCCCGAGGAGACCGTGCCCGCCATCATGAAGCGCGGCTCCGGCCTGATTTACCGCGGCGGCACCTATCATTCCGGCGGCGCCAACCATTCCAGCGCGCCGCGCACCGCGCTCGCCTTCTCCATCGCGCGCGGCTATCTGCGCCAGGAGGAGAACCAGTACCTCGTCATCCCGCGCGAGATCGTCAAACAATACCCCAAGGAGGTGCAAGACATGCTGGGCTATAAAGTCTGCGAGCCGTTCTGCGGCTGGGTGGAAATGCAGGATACCAGCATCGTGCTGCAAGACCAGGATTTCACGGTCGCGGCCGCGAGGAACCTGTTTTGAGCGGCCGTTTCGCCGGCAAAACCGTGCTCGTCACCGGCGCCAGCACCGGCATCGGGCTTGGCATCGCCACGGGTTTTGCCGAGGCCGGCGCCAATGTGTCGCTCGCCGCCCGCAGCGCGGACCGGCTGGAGGAAGCCGCCGCCGCCTTACGCGCCCGCGGCCTCATCGCCCAGGCCTTCACCGTGGATGTGGCCAGTGCCGCCGCCGTGCAAGCCCTGTGCAAGGATGTCGCCGCCAGCTTTGGCGGGCTGGACATTCTCTGCGCCAATGCCGGCATCTACCCCGTGACAAGGCTGGAGGACATTACCGAGGCGGAATGGGACCAGGTGCTGGATGTCAACGTGAAAGGCACGTTCTTCTGCGTGCAGGCGGCGTTGCCCTATCTGCGCGCCAGCGGCGCCGGGCGCGTGGTGTTGACCTCCTCCATCACCGGCCCGGTCACCGGCATCTCCGGGCTGAGCCATTACGGCGCCAGCAAGGCCGCGCAACTGGGCTTCATGCGCACCGCGGCGATGGAACTCGCGAAAGACGGGATCACCGTGAATGCGATCCTGCCTGGCCTGATCGAGACCGAGGCGCTCGCCGCACTCGGGGAGGATTATGTGAAGAACGCGATCAACCTCATCCCCGTGCGCCGCATCGGCCAGGTGCGGGACATTGCGAATGCGTGCCTGTTCTTCGCGGCGCCGGAGAGCGGGTTCATCACCGGCCAGGGGCTGGTGATCGACGGTGGGCAGACGCTGCCCGAGGCGCCTGAATGAGCGCCGGGAAGAACGCGCCTTTTTGAACCTTCTTGCGCGGCCCGATTCAGCCCTCGCTTCGCTCACCCGACGAGCCGCAAGCTCGGCGGGGTGATTTTTGGCGTCGCCAGGGGGGCGCTGCCGGGTACGGCCGCGCCCTCAAGGGTAACACAGCCTCGCCCGCCGCCGTTATCTCAGGCGTCCCAAAACCCTTGACTGAGCGTCTCATCGAAGCAGAAAGGACTTCTTTTTGTGAACAAAAAGAAGCAAAAAAACTTTGACTTTTATACCAAACGTCATGGGCTTCGACCCACCCCCCGTCAGCCAGCGTTAGCCGGCGTGGCAATCCAACTTTTTTCTTTTTTTGCAGCGGAGAGTTGGATTGCTTCGCTGCGCACGCAATGACGGCAAGAGTCAAAACTTGTGCTTTTGGTATTCCACGGGATGTTTCCACGTCCCCCGGACGGAAAACATTCAAAAGTTTTTGCGCGCTTTTTTCAAAAAGCGCTGCTTTCTTCGGCCTTACTTAACCCGTCATCGGCGCCGGCACCGCGTTCAACAACACCCTAATCGCCGCCGCCGGTTGCGGCCGGCCCGTCAAATACCCCTGCACCCGCCGGCAACGCAATTCACACAGCACCGCCAGCTCCGCCTCGGTCTCCACCCCCTCGGCGATCACATCCAGTTCCAGTGCCGCGCTCACATCCAGCAGCGCCGCCACAATCGCGCGCGCTTGGGGCTGCGTCACCATCTCGCGCACGAACAGCCGGTCGATTTTAATGCCATCAAACGGGAACTGCCGCAGATAGCCCAGCCCGGCATGGCCGGTGCCGAAATCATCCAGGCTGAAGCGGATACCCAGCCGGCGCAGCCGGTGCATAATATCCAGCACCGAGCTGGTATCTTGCAGCAGCAACCCCTCGGTCACCTCCAAAAACAGCCGGCGCGGCCGCAGCCGCGTGCGTTGCAGAATCTCGGTCAGCTTGCCCGGCAGGCTCTCGTCGTTAAACTGCACGGGCGAGAGGTTCACGGAGATGTCCACGTTTTCCGGCCAGCGCATCGCCTCCACGCAGGCGGTCTCGAACACCCAATAGCCGATCTCGCTCATCAGCCCGAGGCTTTCCGCAATCGCGATAAAATCCACCGGCGGGATCAGCCCCCGCTTTGGGTGGCGCCAGCGCAGCAGCGCCTCGCACGCCACCACGCGCCGCGTCTCGGTCTCGGCAATCGGCTGGTATTCCAGCTCGAACTGGTTGTGCTCCATTGCCTGGCGCAAATCCTGCTCCAGCGCGAACAGCTCCTGCTGGCGCAAATCCATCGCCGCGTCGAACACCCGGTAGCGCCCGCGCCCTTCCGCCTTGGCGCGGTACAAAGCCGTATCGGCGTTGCGCAGCAGGTCGCTCGCATTGCTCGCCTGCATTGGATAAATGGCAATCCCGGCCGAGAGGGCAACGCGGCAATGCACGCCCTCGATCTCGAACGGTTCGGCGATCTTGCATAGCAGCGTTTCGGCGAGCCGGGCCGCATCCGCCGTCCCTTCGATCATCGGCTGGATGATCGCGAATTCATCGCCGCCGGTGCGCGCCAGCGTGTCGCCCAGGCCAATCTCCCCGCGCAGCCGTTCGGCGACCTGCACCAGCAGCCGGTCGCCGATCCCATGCCCCCAGGTGTCGTTCACCTGCTTGAAGCGGTCGAGGTCGAGATACATCACCGCAACCCCGCGCCCCTCGCGCGCGGCCGACTGAATCGCGATTTCCAGCAGCCGGCGGAAATTCCGGCGGTTGACCAGTTTCGTCAGCTCGTCGTGATGCGCCAGGTATCTCACCTGCGATTCCGCCTCCACCAATGCCGTGTTCTGCCGGGCGAGCGAGGATTGCGACTGCTCCAGCCGTTCAAACTGTTTGACCACGGCGCGCAGCAGCAGCAGGAAGCACAATTGTATGGCCACGGCGGCGGTGACGACCAGCAAAGCATGCAGGCGCCAATCCGCGAGGACGGCGGATTTGGAGTAGCTGACATCCACCACCAGCGGATAATCCGGCAGCGGATGCTCGGAGATCAGCCGGTCGCCGCTGCTCAGCAGTCCGGCGGCCTCATAGGTATCCGATTTGCCGCCGGCGAGGATTTTGTGCCAGACGGAATCCGCCGGAATCACCGTCTGGCCGATCTTGCCGCTGGCCGGAAAGCTCGCCAGCAAGCTGCCATCATCGCGCAGCAGAAAAATATTCAAGCCGGTGCCGGCGGACAAGGTTTGATAAAAATTGTCGAAGTAATGCAGGTCGATCGCGCCCAGCAGCAGGCCGAGGAACTGCCCGGAGGGGCTATCCACCCGCAGCGCGACATAATTGGTCCAGGCGCCATCTGCGCGGTTGCGCAGTGGCTGGGTGATGATGGCGGTTTTCACGTCATGGGTGCTTAAATAGCGGAAATAGTCGCGGTCCGAGAGGTCGGTGGGCGGGATGGGCCAGTGGCGGGAGAAATTGACCAGCTTTCCATCGGCGCCGATGATGGTGAAGGCACTGGCCTGCGGCAGCCCATCCAAGGCGTGGCGCAGCGAATCATAGGTCGCCTTGGTGGCAAGCTCGCTGGTGAAGGCCGCCGGCGTGGTGATGCGCGCGGCCGCGATGTCGTGCTGTTCGGCCTGCAGGATCAGATTGACCGCCTGGAATGAGCGGGAGGTTTGTTCGGCAATCGCGATGCCCAGCACGTTCACGTTCTGGCGCGCGGCCTTCAGGGTGACGGCGCGCAGGTCGAGCAGGTTCAAGGCGACCGCGACCATCACCACGACGATCATACAACCCGATATCGCGACGAGGCGGCGGCTGACGGAGGAGAGGCTCGACCATAACCTGAGGATGGCGATGGCGCCGGGACCGAGATGACGGCGGCCGAAAAACACGGGTGCTATTATCCTTTTTGCCAGGCTACCGGTGAATGTATAACCAATAAATCTGATATGTAGCCGTAAACTGTGCGTTACACTATGAAACGCGGGCGTGTTTCTCCTACCTGCACAATCGTTAATATTGCGAGTCCGTAGGACGCGGCGGCGTGGCCAAGGTTCCGGCGGTGCGAAGCATCGTTGGAATGTCATGGAGGATCGGTGCGCGCTTCTCGCGCGCCGCGAAACCCATCGCTTTCCGCGGCAAACAAGCAAATGCAAAAAAGCGGCTGCTTTTTCAAAACTTGTGGAAATCGGCGCGGCCTCGCTACAAGTTCAGCCCATGAACGCGATATCGACTCGACCCCTGATCGCCCCCAGCCTGCTGGCCGCGGATTTTGCCCGGCTGGGCGAGGAAGCCCGGGCCGTGGAAGCCGCCGGGGCGGACTGGCTGCATATGGACGTGATGGACGGGCATTTCGTGCCCAATATCAGCTTCGGGCCGCTGGTGGTGCGGGCGCTCAAGCGCCACACCAGCCTGCCGATGGATGTGCATCTGATGATCGCGCCCGTGGACCCGTATATCGCGGCGTTTGCCGAGGCCGGGGCGGACCATATCAGCGTGCATCCGGAATCCGGGCCGCATCTGCACCGCACGCTGCAGCTCATCCATGCGCTGGGCAAAAAAGCCGGGGTGGTGCTCAACCCAGCCACGCCGGTGGAAGCCGTGACGCCGGTGCTGGACCTGGTGGATATCATCATGGTGATGACGGTGAATCCCGGGTTTGGCGGGCAGGCGTTCATCAGCTCGCAGCTTGGCAAGATCAGCACGCTGCGGCGGATGATTGATGATGGCGGCCGGGCGATTGTGCTGCAGGTGGATGGTGGGGTGACGCCGGCAACCGCGCCAGCGGTGCTGGCGGCGGGGGCGGAGTGCCTGATTGCCGGCACGGCGATTTTCGGCGCGCCGGATTATGCCCAGGCGATCCACGCGTTGCGGGCAGGGTGAGCCGCAAGGCGCAGCTCGGCCGCGGCGCGCGAAGTTTGGTGGCGCGGCTGCAGAACCTGCGCAGCCGCAACGCGCCGGATGCGCCGGCTTTGGGCCTGCGCGACCCCTGGCCGGGCGATCCCAGCCGGGGCGCGCGGCTGGTGAAGGGCGAGCTGGAATTTGCCGGCGCGGTGCTGATGCTGGCCCCCGGCGTGTTCCAGTCCGCCAACGCCACCGCCTTGCTGCGCGCGCATGCGCATGGCTTCACCTGGCTGCGGGATTTGCGGGCGCTCGGCACGGATGCGGCGCGCACCCGCGCCCGTTCCCTGGTCTCCGCGTTCATGGATTGCGAGGCGCTGGATGCCATCGGCTGGGCGCCGGATGTGACGGGGGCGCGGCTGGCGGCCTGGCTCGGGCATTACGACTTCTTCGCGGCCTCGGCGGATGATGATTTTAGGCAGCGGCTGATGAGCCGGCTGGTAACGGATGCGCGCAGCCTCTCGGCGGCGCTGCCGGCGGAGGTGCTGGACCAGCGCGCGCTGACGGCGCTGAAAGGGCTGCTGGCGGCGAGTGTGGCGATGCCCGAACATGCTGGCTATGCCGGGCGGGTGCTGAAGTTCCTGGTGCCCGAGCTCGGGCGGCAGTTCTACCCGGATGGCTGCCATATCGAGCGCAGCCCGGCGGCGCATCTGGCGGCGTTGCAGGACCTCACTGAAATGCGCGCGCTGTTGCAGGCGGCGGGGATGGAGCCGCCGGCGGAATTGCTGGCGGCGATCGAGAAGGCGGCGGCGGCGATGCGCGGCTTGCGCCATGGCGATGGCGGGCTCGCGCTGTTTAATGGGTCCAAGGAGGAGCTGGGCAGCCTCATCGACCTGGTGCAGGCGCAGGCCGGGCGGATGCGCGGCGCGCCGGCGGCTTTGGGGGCGAGCGGTCTGGCGCGGATCGGCGCCGGGCGGGCCATGCTGTTCATGGATGCCGGGCCGCCCGCGCCCGCGGGGTTGGACAGGCTGGCGCATGCCGGGACGCTGGGGTTTGAATTCTCCCATGCGCGGGAGCGGATCATCGTGAATTGCGGCGCGGCGCCGGCGGCCGCTGGCGCGTGGCGGGAGGCGCTGCGCAGCACGGCGGCGCATTCCACGCTGGTGATCGCGGATGTGTCTTCCTCGGAAGTGCGGGAGCAGGGTCTGGGCCGGCGGCCCACGCAGGTGCGCTTTGAGCGCCAGGAGGTGGGCGGCGTGCATTGGCTGGAGGCGAGCCATGACGGTTGGGGCAAATTGTTCGGCGCGGTGCACCACCGGCGGCTGGGATTGTCCGAAACCGGGGAGGCGTTGCAGGGCGAGGATTTGATCGAGGCGGCGCAGCCGCAGCCCTTTACCGTGCGGTTTCATCTGCACCCGAATGTGACGGCGAGCATGACGGGGGATGATGGGGCGGTGCTGCTGCGGCTGGCGAGCGGGCAGGGCTGGCGGCTGACGGCGGAAGGCGCGCCGATGCGGATTGAGGAGAGCGTGTATTTCGGGCATGCGGAGCCGAGGCGGGCGGAGCAGGTGGTGCTGGCGGGGCACCAGGACGGACCGCAGCATGTGAAGTGGTGGATGAGTAAGATATAAGACGCGGCTTCGGGTGGTTCGCCCAGAAAGTGATGGGTTTCGCAAGCGCTCAACCCATCCTACGGGTCCGAGGACGTTGCAACATCCCGTATAAAGGTTGCAAAAGTTTTTTGCGGAGCTTTTTTTCAAAAAAGCGACCGCTTGCTTTCTTTGGAGCTTTCATGGCGCGTGTTTTGCTGACCGGCGGGGCCGGGTATATTGCCTCCCACACCGCCGTTGCGCTCATCGGGCGCGGGCATGAGGTCGTGCTGCTGGATAATTTCGCCAATGCCGAGCGCGACGTGCCGGCGCGGCTGGAGCGGCTGACCGGCAAGCAGGTCCCGCTGATCGAGGCGGATATTCGCGACACGCCGGCGGTGGTGGCGGCGCTGGCGGCGCAGCCGGTGGAAGCGGTGATCCATTTCGCGGCGCTGAAAGCCGTGGGTGAGAGCGAGGCCGACCCGCTGCTCTATTACGACATGAACATCATCGGCACGATCAGGCTGTTGCAGGCGATGCAGGAATGCGGGGTGGGGCGGATCGTGTTCTCCTCCTCCGCCACGGTGTATGGCCAGCCGGATCGCTCGCCGATTCTGGAGGATGCGCCCACAAGGGTGCAGAATATTTATGGCCGGACCAAGCTGGTGATGGAGGATTTGATCTCCGACCTGGCGCGCACGGGCAAGCTGCGGGGGGCTGCGAATCTGCGGTATTTCAACCCGGTGGGGGCGCATCCTTCCGGGATGATCGGGGAGACGCCGCGCGGCGTGCCGAATAATCTGATGCCGTATGTCACGCAGGTGGCGACCGGCGAGCGGCCGTTTTTGAACGTGTGGGGCAATGATTACGACACGCCGGATGGGACTGGGGTGCGCGATTACATCCATGTGGTGGATCTGGCGGAGGCGCATGCGCTGGCGCTGGAGCATCTGCTGGCCAACGACGTGGCGCTGACGGTGAATCTGGGGACTGGGGTGGGGATTTCCGTGCTCGACCTGGTGCGGGCGTTCGAGCGTGTGACCGGGCGGGAAATCCCCTTGAAATTTGCGCCGCGGCGGGCGGGGGATGTGGCGAGTTATTACGCCAATCCGGAGCTGGCGGCGCGTGTGTTTGGGTGGACGGCCAAGCTCAATGTCGAGGATATGTGCCGGGATTCCTGGCGCTGGCAGGCGCAGCGGGCCGGCATCAACGATATCTAAACCTTGGGCGCCTTAGAATGGCGCGATGATCTACGAGGTTGGGTATATTCCCAAGGGGATGCGGTTCGGCAAGCCGGCACGGCCGGTGCGGGCGGTGCGCGCGGCGCGGGAGCCGGCGTTGGCGGCGCTCAACCGTTCCCGGCTATTGCTGGATGAGCATGATTCGCGGGGGCTGGCCTGTGAGGTGGTGGATGTTTCCGCGCATGGCTGCCGGGTGGCGCTGCGCGAGCGCAAGGCGCTGCTGGCGCTGCGCAAGATTGGGGCGGAGTGTATTCTGGAACTGAACGGGGAGACCTGGGTGCAGGTGCGGGTGTGCTGGTTTGCGCAGCAGTTCCGGGGGTTGAAGATGATCAGGAAGTTGGAAAGAAAGTAGAAGAAAGCGGCGCTTTTTAAAAAAAGCGCGCAAAAACTTTTGTGAGTTTTCCGTCCGGGGACGTTGCGGCATCCCGTGTCATACCAACCGACATAGGCTTTGATCCGTCCATCCCGTCATGGCGAGCCAGCGTTAGCCGGCATGGCAATCCATCTTCTTCCCTTGCTGTGAAGAGAAAGGATGGATTGCTTCGCTGCGCTCGCAACGTAGAGCGGGCTGGGGGTTAGCCTCTCAAAACGCCGCTGGCTTTTTTGGCGACTTCGGCGATGATTTTCGCGGAAATGGCGTCGAGTTCGGCTTCCGAGAAGCTTTTCTCGGTGGGTTGCAGCGTGACCGCGATGGCGAGCGAGACCTGGCCTTCCGGCACGCCCTTTCCTTGGTAGCGGTCGAACAGTGCCACGTTGGTAATAACGTTGCGTTCGGCGCCGCGGGCGGCGCGGAGCAGGGTTTCGGCTGGGGTGGATTCCGGCACCAGGAAGGCGAAATCCCGCCGCACCGGCTGGAAGGCCGGCAAAACGGGCGAGGCTTTGCGGCGGCGCTTGGGTTCGGGGATGGCGTCCAGGAAGATTTCAAAAGCGACGGCGCCGGCCGGCAGGTCGAGCTTGGCGCAGAGTGCCGGGTGCAGCGTGCCGAAGCTGGCGAGGATGGTTTTGGGGCCCTGGCGCAGCGTGCCGCATTGGCCGGGGTGGTAGAAGCTGGCGCCGCCTGGGGTGGTGGTGAGGCCCTCCATCGGCACGGCCAGCGCGGTGAGCACGGCGATGGCGTCGGCCTTCGCGTCGAACACGTCGTAGCGGCGCGCGGGGCTCAGCGCGGAGAGCGGCGTTTCCCCGGTCCGGATGCCGGCGGCGACGAGGGCTTGCGAGGTATCGCCGGCATAGGCCGGGCCGATTTCGAACAGGCCCAAATCCGTGTAGCCGCGGGCGGCATTGCGCGCCGCGGCCAAGGCGAGCGTGGCGAGCGGGGTGGGGCGCATCTGGTCGAGATCGGCGGCGATAGGGTTGGCCAGGCGGAGCGAATCGGGGGCTTCCCCGAACAAGGCCGCGGTGGCGTGGTCCACGAAGCTGAACGTCACGGCCTCCAGCAACCCGCGCGCGGCGAGCGTGCGGCGGGCAAGCGCGGTGCGCGCCTGTTTGGCGTTGAGGATCGGCGGCGGGATGATCGAGTCGATGGCGAGCGAGACGGGGGCGATGGCGTCCAGGCCTTTCAGGCGCAGGACTTCCTCGATGAGGTCCACCTCCGGCTCGATTTCGGCGGCGCCCATGGCGGCCTGCGCGGCGGCCGGCGTTTCGGCCTGGTCCAGGGAAGGGGGTTGCGCGATGTCGTTGCGCCAGGAGGGTACGGCGAAACTGGCGTGATCTGATTCGTGATGAAGGCGGGTGAAGCCGAGGCGTTCGAGGGAGGCGGCCGCCTCGTCCGCCGCGATATCCGAGCCGCCGAAGGATTTCAGGCGCTCAAAGCGCAGCATGGCCGTGCGATTCCAAACCGGCCGGGTGCCGGCTTCGGAGATCTCGGAGGGTTCGCCGCCGCAGAGCGCCACCACCATCGCGGTGGCGGCATCCAGAGCCTCTGGCAGCAACTGGGAGTCGATCCCGCGCTCAAAACGCTGTCGCGCGTCCGAGAAGAGCCCCAAGCGCTGGCCCGTCTGGGCAATGCGGATGCGGTCGAACAGCGCGCATTCGATGAAGACGTTGCGCGTGCCCTCATCGCAGCCCGTCGCCTCGCCGCCGATGATGCCGGCCAGCGATTGCACGCCGGCTGCATCCGCAATGGCGCAATCCTCGCCGCCTGCGGTGACCGGCTTGCCGTTCAGGCCCTGAAATGTCTCGCCGCGGCCCCGGCGCAGCGTGAGCGCGCCGCCGGTGAGCTTGTCCGCGTCAAACACATGCAGCGGGCGGCCGAGGTCGAGGGTAAAAAAATTGGTGATGTCCACCAGCGTGTTGATCGGGCGCAGGCCGATGGAGTCCAGGCGCTTGCGCAGCCATTCCGGGCTTTGGCCGTTTTTCACGCCGCGCACCGTGCGGCCGAGGACCCAAAGGCAGGCCTCGGGGAAGTCGTTTTGCCAGGCGATGGCGCTGGGGCCAGTGCCGGCGATGCGCGCCGGGGCAAATTCCCGCAACGTGCCGAGGCCCGCCGCCGCGAGGTCCCGCGCCACGCCGCGCACGGCCAGCGCGTCCCCGCGGTTGGGGGTGACGCCGATCTCGATCACCGGATCATCCAACCCGGCCCAGGCGGCGTAATTGGCGCCCACCGGCGCATCCGCCGGGAGTTCGATGATGCCGTCATGCTCCTCACCCAACCCCAGCTCGCGGAAGCTGACGAGCATGCCCTCGGACTTCACGCCGCGGATTTCACCGATTTTGAGGGTGATGCCGGAGCCGGGGATGACCGCGCCAGGCGGCGCAAACACGGCGCGCATGCCGGTGCGCGCATTGGGCGCGCCGCACACAACCGAAACCTCGGCGCCGCCGGCCTTCACCCGGCAGGCGCGCAAACGGTCCGCGTTCGGGTGCGGTAGCGCCTCGATGACTTCGGCGATGACGAAGGGCGCCAGGGCGGCGGCGCGGTTCTCCACCCCCTCCACCTCCAGGCCGATGGCGGAGAGGGTGGTGGTGATGTCGTTCAACGAGGCTGTCGTGTCTAGCCAGGTGCGCAGCCAGGAGAGGGAGAATTTCATGAGGAAGCACAGTCAAGCGGTCGCTTTTTTATAAAAAAGCTCCGCAAAAAATTTTTGACGGTTGCGGGAGTTTGATGGGACGTTGTCCGTTGGGGAGTAACGCCGGGGCTGTGGATGGAAAGGCGTGGATGGTCCGCCTTCGCGGACCATGACGTGACAGGGCCAAGGGCACCAAGGAGCAAAAGTTTTTTGCGGAGCTTTTTTTCAAAAAAGCGACTTCTTGCTTTCACTTAAAGCCCCTCCGCCAGCGAGGCCGGTGCCAGGGGGGAGAACGCGTAATGCCGCAGCCAGCGCACATCGCTCTCATAAAACAACCGCAAATCCGCGATGCCGTGCTTGAGCATGGTGATGCGCTCAATGCCCATGCCGAACGCAAAACCCTGGAATTCGCGCGGATCGATCCCGCAATTGGCGAGCACGTTCGGGTGCACCATGCCGGAGCCGAGGATTTCCAGCCAGTCCCCGCCTTTGCCGAGCTCGCCGGTTTTGCGGTTCCAGCCGATATCCACCTCCATGGAGGGTTCGGTGAAGGGGAAGTAGCTGGCGCGGAAGCGCACCGGCAGCGCCGGATTGTCGAAATAGGCGCGCAGGAAGTCGATGAGGCAGCCTTTGAGATGCCCGAGCGTGATGTCCCGGCCGATCACCAACCCCTCGGTCTGGTGGAACATCGGGGAATGCGTCGCGTCGTGGTCGGCGCGGAAGGTGCGGCCGGGGACGATGATGCGGATGGGCGGCTGCTGGGACAACATCGTCCGCACCTGCACCGGCGAGGTGTGGGTGCGCAGCACCTCTCCGCCGGCCAGGTAGAACGTGTCCATCATCGCCCGTGCCGGGTGGTGCGCCGGGATGTTGAGCGCGCCGAAATTATTCCAGTCGTTCTCGATATCCGGGCCGTCTTTGAGGGTGAAGCCCATGGCGGAGAAGATCGCGGCGATTTCCTCGATGCTGCGGCTAATCGGGTGGATGCCGCCGGCCGGCTCCGGGCGGGGCGGGGCGGAAACGTCAACCCGTTCGGTTTCCAGCCGTGCGGCCAGCGCGGCCTCGTCCAGGGTCGCGCGGCGGGCGGCGAGCGCCTCGGTGAGGGTGTTCTTGAGCAGATTGAGTTCGGCGCCGCGGGCGCGGCGCGCCTCAGGCTCCATGCCGCCGAGCTGTTTGAGCTGGGCGGTGAGCACGCCGTTCTTGCCGAGCAATGAGACGCGCAGCGCCTCCAAGGGGTCGCTCCCCGCCGTTGCGATCTCGGTGAGTGCTTGCGCCTGCAAGCGCTCCAGATCTTCGGCTAAACTCATTGCGCCCACTCCATGCCGGCAGGGCAGACATTTTTGGGGCGCGAATGTCAAGCTTGAGCACGAAATTGTAACCAAGAATGACAAGAGCGCTGACTCAGGTGTTACAAATTCTCAACACGTTCCAAAGAACGTAGGATCATGGGTGTAATCCTGGCTGCGGCGCACAAAATGCAGGGCTACGGTGCTTGACCCTTGCGGGTTGAGCAGAGTATGGCCCCACAGGTGACGTAATTCATAGGGATTGCGTAACCATTCACGGATTTTTCGCTCACTCATCACGGACAGGGATCGGTTTTTACTATGAAATTTAAAGCATTGGGCGCTTTTGCCGGCCTTGCCCTGCTGGCAGCCTGCTCCTCCCCCACCACGCCGGCTTCGACCGCTTATAACGGCAGCGGTGCCACCACGACGGGCGCTGCACCTGGCAGCGAGCAGGACCTGGTCGCCAATGTTGGCGACCGCGTGTTCTACGCGTTCAACCATTCCGACCTCAGCAGCGACTCGGACGCGACTTTGGGCCGTCAGGCTGCCTGGCTCGCCAAGTACCCGAGCGTGAACGTGCTGATCGCCGGCAATGCCGACGAGCGTGGCACCGAGACCTACAACTTGGCGCTCGGCAACCGCCGCGCGGATTCGGCGCGTGACTACCTGGTCGCCCAGGGCGTCGCCGCGACGCGTATCCAGACGATCTCCTACGGCAAGGATTGCCCGGTTGCCGCTGGCAATGACGATGCGTCCTACCAGCAGAACCGTAACGCGATCACCTCGGTTCAGGGCTTCAACCCGCAGAACTGCCACTAAGTTCCGCGCTTCTGGCGATCATGAGCGGCGGTGCCCCAGCGGGCGCCGCCGTTTTTTGTTTTGGCCTCGTCTCCTGGGGCGGGTGAAACCCGCCGATGGCTGGCGCCACACCAAACTCACAAAAGTTTTTTGGTTCTTTTTTTTAAAAAAGAACATACTTTCTTTCTTGCTTACGCCGCCACTAAATCCCGCCCTCGCAGCAGCGCCGCGGTACTCGGCGCCCGCCCGCGGAACGTCACGTACAGCGCCATCGGGTCCTGGCTGTCCCCGGCACTCAGCAGCACGCGCAAGCGCGCAGCCGCTTCCGCGTCGAACGGGCCGCCGGCTTGCGTGAACGCCTCGAACCCGTCGGCGTCCAGCACCTCGGACCACAGGTAGGAATAATACCCCGCCGCGTAGCCGCCGCCCGAAAACAGGTGCTGAAAATGCGCCGGCCGGTGGCGGATGCCGATTTCCGCCGGCATGCCGATGCCGGCCAGGAAGTCGCGCTCAAAATCCTCGACCACCACCGGCCCCGCATGGCGGTGCAGCGCGAGGTCGATGAGCGCCGCGGCGGTATATTCCACCGTGCCGAACCCCTGGTTGAAGCCACGCGCGGCCAGCAGCCGTTCAATCAGCGCGTCCGGCAGCGGCTCATTCGTCTCATAATGCCGCGCATAGCTCCGCAAAGTTTCCGGCAATTCCGCCCAGTGCTCATAAATCTGCGAGGGCAGCTCCACGAAATCCCGCCGCACGGCGGTGCCGGACTGCGCGGGGTAGCGCACCTGGCTCAGCAGCCCGTGCAGCGCGTGGCCGAATTCGTGGAACAATGTGCGCGCGTCATCAAAGCTCAGCAGCGTCGGCGAGGCCTTCGCGAAATTATTATTGTTGATGATGATCGGTGAGACCCCGCCATCCAGACCATGTTGATCGCGCAAGCTGCTCATCCACGCGCCGGACTGCTTATCCGGCCGCGCGTAGTGGTCGGCGATGAACACGCCGACATGGCCGCTCGCGTCCCGCACCTCATAGGCGCGTGCGTCTTCGTGGTAGAGCGCCAGCTCGGGCAGCGGAATAAACGAAAGTCCAAACAGCCGCCCGGCGGTGTCAAACGCCGCCGCTTGCAGGTTTTCCAGGACGAAATAGGGTTTCAGCTCCGCTTCATCGAGCGCGTAATCCGCGCGCCGCACTTTCTCGGCGTAATACCGCCAGTCCCACGCCGCCAACTCGCCGTTAAACCCTTCCGCCCGTGCGGCGGCCAGCAGCCGGTCGCGTTCCGCCGCGGCCTTGCGCTTGGCTGGCTCCCATACCTCCGCCAGCAGTGCCGCCGCCGCTTCCGGCGTGCCGGCCATGGTATCGGCCAGGCGGAACGCGGCGAAGTCACTATACCCCAGCAGCCGCGCCCGCTCGGCCCGAACTGCGAGGATTTCCGGGATCAGCGCCTGGTTGTCATGCGCGCCTTCATGCGTGCCGCGCGCGATCCACGCTTCATAGGCGCGCTGCCGCAAATCCCGCCGCGCGGAGAAGGTGAGGAACGGCTCGATGAGCGAGCGCGAGAGGGTGATGGCGTAGCCTTCCAGCCCGCGCGTGGCGGCGGCCTGGCGCGCCCCGGCGACCACAAACTCCGGCAGGCCCGCCAAATCCGCTTCGGTGAGCGGCAGCGCCCAGGATTTCTCGTCATGCAGCACATTTTGGCCGAATTGCGTGTGCAGCACGGCCAGCCGCTCGGAAATCTCGGCCATCCGCGCCCGGGCGTCGGGCGCCAGCGCGGCGCCGCTGCGGATGAGGTTGAGGTGCTTGCGCTCCAGCAGGCGCAACTGGTCCTCATCCAACCCCAGCGCCTCGCGTTGCGCGTAAACTGCCGCGATGCGCTGGAAAATCTGGGGGTCGAGCGCCACCCGCATGCCATGCTGCGCCAGAACGGGGGACATTTCCCGCTCCAGCGCCTCCAGCGCGGCACCGCCCAGGCTGCCGGTGAGGTTCTCCAGCACCGCGCCGATGCGGGCAAAGTTTTGCCCGGCCCGCTCCAGCGCCTCGATGGTGTTGGCAAAATCCGGCGGCGCCGGATTGGCGCCGATGGCCGCAACCTCGTCCAGATGCTCCGCCATCGCCACCGCCAAAGCCGGCGCGAAATGCTCGGGCCGGATCACATCAAACGGCGGCACGCCAAACGGGGTGTTCCAGGGCTCAAGCAAAGGATTGGTTTGGGTCATACCCCAATTGTAGAGGCGTAGGGCGGAAAAGCGAAGCGTATTCCGCCATCTTTGGTTGCCTCTCCACCGCGCCTATCCGCCTGGGTTCCGCTTCGCACACCACCCATCCGACATTCTACGATTGCGAAGAAAAAATTCCTACCAACTGAACCACGAAATATGCTAACATCCAGCCATCCCAAGGTCGTTTCTTTCGCCCCGGCGAAACATGAACTGACCAGTCATCTGACTAGTCAGATTAGGAAAAAACCCTGCGCAAGCAAAAAATTTTGCCCTAAGTTCCGCAAAATGTACGGTATATGGCCTCACTCGGCGGCGGCAAATCGGCATACCGCGCCCGCCCCGCCTGCGCCTCAAACGGGTTCCGCAACACCTCGCATAGCTCATGAAATGGCGCGAAATCCGCCCGCTCCACCGCCGCCTCCAGCGCCTCCTCAACGAGATAATTCCGTGGAATATACAGCGGATTCACGCAATCCATCGCCGCCGGCTCGCCACCCTCGCGCGCGCGGCGCGCGCGCCATCCCTCCGCCCAGCCATCAAAATCCAGCGGATTCACAAACAACTCCCGCGCATCCTCATCCAGCCGGCGGAACACCAACGTATAATCCGCAAGATTCGCCTGCATCAAATCCAACAGGCTCTGAATCAACGCGCGGTCACCCTCCTCCGCGGTCCGCAACCCAATCTTCCGCCGCATCCCCTCCAGCCACAACCCATCAAACTTCGGCCCAAAACCGCGGATCACCCCGGTTGCAAGTTCAATGCTGTGTGCTTCATCCTTATCAATCAGCGGCAGCAGCGTCTCGGCCAGCCGTGTCAGATTCCACTGCGCAATCCGCGGCTGGTTGGCATAAGCATAGCGCCCCAATTCATCAATCGAACTGAACACCGTCGCCGGGTCATACGCATCCATGAAGGCGCAAGGCCCAAAGTCGATCGTCTCGCCGGAAACCGCCATGTTATCCGTATTCATCACGCCATGGATGAAACCAACATGCAGCCATTTCGCGATCAGCGCGGCCTGCCGCTCCACCACCGCTTCCAACAGCGCCAGATATGGATTCTCAACCTCCCGCAATTCAGGGTAATGCCGCGCGATCACATAATCCGCGAGCACCCGAATCCCATCTTCGTCGCCCCGTACAGCGAAAAATTGAAATGTCCCAACCCGGATATTGCTCGCCAGAACCCGCGTCACCACCGCACCCGGCAACGCACGCTCGCGGAACACATGTTCCCCAGTCGTCACGGCGCAAAGGGCGCGCGTGGTGGGCACGCCCAGCGCATGCATCGCCTCGCTCACCAGATATTCGCGCAACACCGGCCCCAACGCCGCACGCCCATCCCCGCCGCGCGAAAACGCCGTGCGCCCGGAACCTTTCAACTGAATGTCCCGCCGCGCAAAGTTGCAGTCGATTACTTCACCCATTAAAATCGCGCGGCCATCGCCAAGTTGCGGCGTGAACCCGCCAAACTGATGCCCGGCATACGCCATCGCAATCGGCTCGGCACCCTCGGGCACGGTATTACCAGAAAAAATTGCCGCCAGATCAACGCCCTCGGTGTTCAAACCAAGTTCGCCGGCAAGCTTGTGGTTGAACACAACCAGCTCCGGCCGTGCCACCGCGGTAGGTGCCCGGCGCTCATAAAACCGCGCCGGAAGTTCAGAAAAACTGTTGGAAAATGCGGCAAGAACCATCAGTATTGCCGCATCGCGGGGTCGATCTCTTCCGCCCAGGCCGCGATTCCACCATCAAGATTAACGGCATTCCCGCGCCCGGCGCCGCGCAGAAAATTCACCACGCGCAGGCTGCGCATGCCATGGTGGCACATCACCACCAGCGGCGCATCCTCCGGCAATTCCGCCATCCGCGCCGGCACCTGGCCCATCGGAATGTGAATGGCGCCCTCCATCCGGCAGATCGCCAGCTCATGCGCCTCCCGCACATCCAAAACAACATGCGCCCTTTTCGCCTCCCGC
>Ga0116226_10001990_pt1 | contig 17678 bp, 14 predicted proteins | sample S1TSphfallax_FD_89692 | JGI IMG/M metagenome (GOLD analysis project Ga0116226, IMG submission 89692) | Host-associated microbial communities from peat moss isolated from Minnesota, USA - S1T2_Fa - Sphagnum fallax MG | ecosystem: Host-associated > Plants > Peat moss > Unclassified | place: USA... | reverse complement strand
GCCGGCTCTGACCGGGGCCATCATGTGCATGGGTGTCGCCACCGCCAACGCCATCCTCGTGGTAAGCTATGCCCGCGAGCGTCTCGACCATGGACGCAAGCCGATGATCGCCGCCCTCGAGGCCGGCATCGCCCGCTTCCGCCCGGTCTTGATGACGGCGCTGGCCATGGTGATCGGCATGGTGCCGATGGCCATGGGCTTTGGCGAAGGCGGCGAGCAGAACGCCCCGCTGGGCCGCGCCGTGATCGGCGGCCTGCTGCTGGCCACCCTGGCGACCTTGTTTTTCGTCCCCACCGTCTTCACTCTCGTGCATGGCCGCTTGGCGGCCCGAAAGGATCATTGATGCCCTCCGCCGCTTCCCGTCAGCCGCGCCGCCGGTTTCCGCGCCTGCAGGCGGCGCTGGGCCTCGCCCTCCTGATCGCACTCGCCGCCTGGGGCATCTTCACCCGCTGGGGCAATGAGCAGGCGCTGGCCAAGAAGGCGCAAGACAGCCAGATCCCGACCGTGCAGCTGGTCGCCGCCACCGCCGGCCCCGCCGCCGAGGAAGTGATCCTGCCGGGCACCGTGCAGCCGTTCATCGAGGCGCCGATCTATGCCCGCACCAGCGGCTATGTGAAGGAGTGGTATACCGACATCGGCACGCCGGTAAAGAAAGGCCAGATCCTGGCCCTGCTCGACACGCCGGAAGTCGACCAGCAGCTGCATCAGGCCGAGGCCGACTATGCGACCGCGCAGGCCAATGAGGCACTGGCGCTCAGCACCGCCAAACGCTGGGCTGCGCTGCTCGCCACCGATTCGGTCTCCAAGCAGGAGAATGACGAGAAGCAGGCCGACGCCCAGGCCAAGCAAGCGCTGCTCGCCTCCGCCAAGGCCAATCTCGACCGCTTGCGCGAGCTGGAAGGCTTCAAGCGCGTGATCGCCCCGTTCGACGGCGTGGTGACGGCGCGCCAGACCGATGTCGGCGCCCTGATCAATTCGGGCGCCGCCCAGGGCGCGGCGCTGTTCCGCGTCACCGACAATAGCCGCTTGCGACTCTATGTGCAGGTGCCGGAATCCTATGCGCCGATGATCACCAAGGGCGTGCAGGTGCAGCTCGGCATCGCCGAATTGCCTGGCAAGAGCTTCAATGCCGAGGTGACCCGCACCGCCGAGGCGCTGGACAGCGCCACGCGCAGCCTGCAAGTCGAGATCCAGTATAATAATGAGAAGCACGATATCCTGCCGGGTGGCTACGCCCAGGTGCATTTCCACCTGCCGATCGCCGAGGGCAAGCCGCGCCTGCCGGTCAGCGCGCTGATCTTCCGCGCCGAGGGACTGCAGGTCGCAAGACTCGATGAGCAAAGCAAGGCGCATCTCGTCAAAGTCCAGATGGGTCGCGATTTCGGCAAGGAAGTGGAGATCGCTTCTGGTATCAATGTCGGCGACCGCATCATCGCCAGCCCGCCGGATTCCCTGTCCGACGGCGATGCGGTCAAGATCGCCGAGAAGAAGGACCAGAAGGACGCCAACCAGTCCGCTGACGCCAAGGGACAGAAATAATGAACAGCTTGCGCCGCCTTTCCCCTGCCCTATCGCTGGCCGCTCTGCTGGCCGGGTGCAATTTCGCCCCCGATTACGAGAAGCCCAAGGTCGCCGAGGCGCCCGCCTACAAGGAAGAGGGCGGTTGGAAGACGGCGCAGCCGGCCGACGCCGCCCCGCGCGGCGACTGGTGGACCCGCTTCGGCGATTCCCGCCTCAACGATCTGGAACAGCGCCTCGACCGGTCGAGCCCGACCCTGGCCCAGGCGCTGGCGGCGCACGACCAGGCGCTGGCCGCCGCCGGCATAGCCGAAGCGGCGGAACTGCCGAGCGTCAGTTACGACGCTGCCGGCCAACGCTATCAGCACTCGAAGAATAACGCGCTGAAGACCAGCCCGAACCTCTATAACGATTTTTCTGGCCAACTCGCCTTCTCGTGGGAGGTCGATCTGTGGGGCCGCGTGCGAAACCTGGTCGCCAGCGCGCGGGATCAGGCCCAAGCCAGCGACGCCGACTTGGCCAACGTCAAACTGTCGCTCGAATCCGACCTTGCCGCCGATTACCTGTCGCTGCAGGGCTATGACGCGCTGCAAGACCTGCTGGACCGCACCGTCAAGGACGATGAAGACGCGCTGGCCTATACCACCCGCCGCCATGATGGGGGCGTTGCCGCCCAGGTTGATGTCGACCAGGCCGAGGCTCAACTCGCCACCGCCAAGACCCAGGACACCAACAACAGGCTGCTGCGCGCCCAGATGGAGCACGCCATAGCACTGCTGGTCGGCGAGGCGCCCGCCAATTTCAGCCTGCCGCCCAAGGTGCTGGAAGGGGCCCCGCCGCTGATCGCCGTCGGACTGCCATCGACCCTTCTGGAGCGGCGCCCCGACGTCGCCGCCGCCGAACGCCGCGTCGCCTCCGCCAATGCTCAGATCGGTGTCGCGCGCGCCGCCTATTTCCCGGTGTTCGATCTGGTCTCGGATCTCGGGCTGGATTCCTCGCGCCCCAACACTCTGCTGCGCGCCGCCTCGAAGACCTGGGCGTTCGGCGCCTCGGCGACCGGCCCGCTGTTCGACGCCGGCCGCACCGACAGCCTGGTCGACCAGGCCCGCGCATCGTTCCAGCAGAGCGTCGCCGCCTATCAGCAGACGGTTTTGTCAGCCTATCGCGACGTCGAGGACAATCTGGTCGCGCTGCGCCGCCTGGAAGAGGAAGCCGGCACCTCGGACACGGCAGTCAACGCCTCCAAGCGCGCGCTCGACCAGGCCGAGACCCGCTACAAGGGGGGCATCGCCACCTATCTCGAAGTGATCACCGCGCAGAACGTCTATCTCAGCGCCCAGAGCACCGCGATCGACATCCGCACCCGGCGCATGACCGCCTCGGTGCGGCTGATCCAGGCGCTGGGCGGCGGCTGGGACGGTTTGCCCCAGACCGCGTCGCGCTGAACCGGTTCGGCAGGCTGTAGGACCCGCGCCAGTCCTACAGCCGTTTCGAGACTTAATGTTCCGTCACCCGAAAATCCTTCAGCCAGACATCGAGTTTGGCCTTCATGACGTCCTGTGTCGTCACGCCCGATACGCCGATGAAGGCGGTATAGAGCGGCGCTGACTCGCCTTCCGCAGGGGACGCCAGAACCCCGGTAATCTTGGTGATGTCGTTTTCAGTCCGGATCACCGCATCGAAAGGATGCTGCCGCTGGACGATCTTCTCCCACTCGCTGGCGAGGCTTTGATCCAGGCCTTCGGACGGCTTTATATGACGCTGAACATTGAGCCAGTCATTATCGTCGGCGGTGCGTTTCAAGCGAATTATGCTGCTATCCCACACCACATTGCCCGAATCGCCGAACCAGCCGAGCCCGAGCGTGAGAACACTTTGAGGGGTGACCGCCTCGACCTCCGGGGCGACCGAAAAACGGGCCCGATCCGATGCATAGGCGAATCCCCCATCCTTGGTGAAATCGGCCTTCACCCGGGTAAAGAGAGATGGCAACAACCCCTTCTCGCCCAGAAAATCCTTCCATTGCGTCAGCGTGCCCTCATAGGCGGCCTCGATGAAGTCCGTCTGCGCCTGCATACCGATAATATGATCGTGTCGCTGGCCGGCGGGCACGATCTGGGCAATGACGTCATAGCCATCGGGCACCGGAAGGGCGAAAGTGACAAACAGCATATTGGCATAGGCGAGAGGCCATATGCGCACCTGCCAACGTCTGAGCCAGCGGTCGGTGTGGATTGTTTCCTCGGCCGGTTTGCCGAGAGCGTTGATCTTGACCTGTTCTGAGGCGACGATGCGGTGCAGAAAGCCGCTCTGGAGAAGATCGCCGATGAGCCTGTCCGGCGTGTCGTAGGCTTGCTTGGCCGACACGCTGTCCGGTCGGTGCCAGTGAAACATAAGATTGCCGCCGGCCACGCCGAGTTGAACATAGCCATTTCCGGCCAGCGGGGTTTTGTTTTCCGGTTTGGCGAACAGGTTCCATATTCCGTCCCCGTTCCGCGAGACCAGCGACGGGTAGGTGTTCAATGTCGCCAAGCCGTGCAGCAAGCGCTGAGAGCCGGCGCCGTTGGGAAAGAGCCGGTCGGAGTCTTTTTTGAGCAAATCGGCGAGTTGACGGTCTGCGAAGGCATCTTGCTGAGCCAGGAATGCGACCGCGAAATCAGCGAAATCAAGGGGCAGCGAAAAGCGCATCTTGAAGATGCCGATCTGAACGGTGTCCATCACGCCGATCCGGTAGGTAAGCCGGCTATCGGCCTCGGCGACATGGTCGGGCGCCTTGAGCACCTCGCCGATGGGCAGCGCGTAATTGAGATTCTCATTCGGGGATTTTCTCAGGACGACGCCGACGACCTTGCCGTTCCGGTCCAGCAACGGGCCACCACTATTGCCTGGCGAGGCGGCTGCCGAAAACCTGATGAAATTCCAGCGGCCATCCTGGTCCTCCGGCGTGTTGGAGGTGTAGAGCCCGTCCCTGAGCACAATTCCGGTGCCCAAGGCGTTCCCGACCGAATAGACGACGCTGTTCAGCTCCGGGCTCGAATTGGTCTCGAATGGGACGATGTCCGGCGGAGAGGCCAGCGAAAACACCACAAAATCGCGGTCGAGCGAAAATTTCTCGATCTTGGCGACGGCATACACCTTGCCGCTGCCGTCGCGCAAAGCAGGCGCGCCCCACAATCCGCCCATGAGCGGCTGGAAAACATGGCCGGCGGTGACATAGAGATTTTGGCCGATCGCGAAAGCGGTGCCGATCGAGTAGTATTTGTCGTTGCGTTCCTGAAAGGGCAGCAATTCCAGCGGCAGCGGCTTTTCATAAGAGAGCGGATCGTTTTCCGGCTTCGCGGCGACGACTTCGAAGGTCGCGGCCTGGATTTTGGCGACGAGACCCGGGTCAATACTCTCGGCACGCGCGCCATCGATGAAGAAAAGCGATAGGGCAAGGGACGCAATAGCGGCCACTCCCTTGAAACTGACACGGACCGTTTTCATCTAATTCCTTCGCGTGGGGAAACGGCGGTGATGATAGCCGCGAATCCAGGTCACGCCAATATCGCCCCGTCCCTAAAAGAGATGTTTGCGGCGAGCAGGTCGCCTTGTAGTTGTCTCGCGAACCAGGATGCCGACCCTGTCGCAACCTGTCCGCCGCAAAGGGGTTGTAACCGCATGCGCCGCTCCCGCTTCTCCTCCTCCACCCGCTCCTCCTCAGCCTCCCGGCTGCTTGCCGAACTGGGCGCAGCTTCGGCCGAAACCATCGCCCGCCGCCTGATGCTGATGGGCACGGGTCACTGCACCCACGCGGAATATCGCAAAATGGTCACCGAGAAGGTGGCGGCGACACAATCGGCCTGGCTGGCGATGGCCTTTTCACCCTGGACGATGTGGAGTTCGATGCTCGCGCCCTATCACCGCGCGGCCAAGCGCAACGCGCGCCGTCTGCGCAATAAACCGTGACGATCGCGGCGCGGGACCGCAAGCCGGGCCGCCCGCCGCTCGCCGAGCTGATCGGACCCGGCCTGATTGCCGGTGCCGCCGACGACGATCCCAGCGGCATCGCCACCTATTCCCAGGCCGGTGCCCGCTTCGGCCCGCACACGGCCTGGTCGCTGGTGCTCGCCTTCCCCTTCATGGTTGGAATTCAGGAGATCAGCGCCCGTATCGGGCGGGTCACCGGCAGGGGCATCGGCGGCAATCTGGTTCACCATTATCCGGCCTGGCTGGCCCGCGCCCTGATCCTGCTGATGGTGATCGCCAATAGCTGCAATCTCGGCGCCGATCTCGGCGCGATGGGGGCGTCGCTGGCCATGCTGATCGGCGGACCGCAGAAGCTCTATGTGGTTGGGTTCGCGGTGGTGTCGGCCTTCCTGCAGGTCTTTTTGTGCTTTGCCGAATATGCGCGCTTCCTCAAATGGCTGACCCTGTCGCTGCTGGCCTATGTCGGCGCCGCCTGCTTCGCCCATATCGATTGGGGCGAGGCCGCCCTGGCGCTGGTTTGGCCGCATATCGAGTTCACCGCCCGCTATGCCACCCTGATCGTCGCCGTGCTCGGCACGACCATCAGCCCCTATCTGTTTTTCTGGCAGGCCGGCCTCGAAGTCGAACAGTTGCACGAAATCGGGGCGAGCGAGCCGCTATGCGACGCGCCGCAGAATGCGCAGCGCGAACTCAATCGGATCAGGTGGGACACGGTGGTGGGGATGGGACTGTCGACCTTCATCGCTCTGTGTATCCTGATCACCACATCCGGCACGCTGCATGCCCACGGCATCACCGACATTCGCAGCGCCGATCAGGCGGCCGAGGCGCTGCGCCCGATCGCGGGAAATTTCGCCTTCATCCTGTTCGCCGCCGGAATCATCGGCACCGGCATGCTGGCCCTGCCCTCCCTGTCGGGCTCGGCCGCCTATGCTGTGGGTGAAGCACTGGACTGGCCAGTCGGGCTCGGCCGCAAGGCAGGCCAGGCGCGGGGCTTCTATGGCGTAATGGTGGCAGGGACGGCGATCGGCGCCGCGCTGAATTTCGTCGGCATCGACCCGATGGACGCGCTGGTGTGGAGTGCGGTGCTGAATGGCGCGGCTGCGGCGCCGATCATGGCGCTGGTGGTCCATATGGCGTCGGACCGCGATGTGATGGGCAGATTCGCGATTTCTCGCAGCCTGGCCTGGATCGGCTGGGGTGGAACCGCGCTGATGGCACTCGCCACCCTGGTGATGTTCGTTACACTTTGATCAGGGTTTGGCCGCGAGCGCGGGCGCGATAGGAGCCCATATAAAGTGGTATAATTTTTGCAAGTTTTTCTGCTGCGGGGGTGCCCCACCTTGCCAAAGAAGCGACCATATTGGCTTTGCCAGCAGGAGACCAGCGCGAATGATCACTGTGCCATGGACCCAACAGACCGCTGCGGCGAGATTTCTTCTCGCGATGAATTTCAAGTTGTACCGGGATCTTCGCCAGTTGACGACGCTCTGCAGCCTTGTGGCCGATATCGCCGCTCTGATCCATGAGCTGCAGAAAGAACGGGGGGCGTCCAATATCTATTTGACCAGCGAGGGGCGGCAATTTCGCGAGCAACTCGCCCAACAAATAGGCTGTTGCACCGAGTTTGAGCAGCGCGTCGTATCCGGCTTCGCCAAAATAGATCGATTGACGCAGGGTGTGGAGCTGTTCGCCCATGTCGGACTCGTCCTGACCGATCTCGAGCAGTTGCCCCAACACCGGAGGATGGTCCATGACCTGGCGATCGCGCCGAAGGATTGCTTTGGTTTCTATACGGCGGCGATCGCCAATCTGCTTGCGCTGGTGACGAGCGCGACGGATTGCTCGGCGGATCCGCAAATTTCCGCCATTCTGATCGCCTATGTCAATTTCATGCAGGGCAAGGAATTTGCCGGCCAGGAGCGGGCGATCGGTGCGGCAGGTTTCAGTGCGGGGCGTTTCGAAAGTGGCAGCCATCGCCGGCTACAACACCTCGTCCTAGCCCAACAAAAATGCTTTACAACCTTTGCACGCTATGGCGATTCGGTTCACGTAGGCTCTTTCCATGCGGCCTCGGTGAATGAGACCGCGGAAGAGTTGCAGCGGCTGCGCGACATCGCCAGACGCGGCGGATTGACCGGCGCGCTGGACGGGGTTGCCGCATCGCACTGGTTTGACATCACGACCCGCAGGATCGATGCGTTTAAAGTCATCGAAGATCGCATCGGCCAGGATCTGAAGGCGCATTGTGCCGCAAGCCTAGCGCAAGCGCAGCGTGCGCTTTGCCCCTCTCGATCCGACGCGTCCTTGTGGCAGGTGCTGATGGTCAATCTCGATCTCTATCGGCGGCGGCGGGCGGCGACGCTGGATCAGTCGGTCGGGCGCGGCATTCGGCTGCTGGCCGAGCAGTTTCGCCAGGCATCGCTCGAACAGGCCGGGCCGCTGGTGGAGCATGCAGTGATGCTGTTCCGGCGGGGCCGGTCGGATGGCGGCTCGCTGCTGGCCCATCAACGCAAGGAGCAGCGCGCCCAATTCGAACGGCAGGAAATGCTTGAAGATGCCATTCATGATTTCGGCATCAATACCGATGCGGCCTTGGAGGCGCTCGGCGCCATGTCGGTGGCGATCGGCGATTCGGCGCGGCATATGTCGTCGATCGCGACCGAGACAAGCGAAAGCTCGGTCGCCATGAGCACCGTATCGCGCCAATCTCTGGGGAGTATCCAGACGATCGGGGTGGCGGCCGCGGAATTGTCGGGGGCGATAGCCGAAATAAATGACCAGGCCGAGCAATCCTATCGCTTTGTCACCGCCGCCACCCTCGAGGCGGAAAAGACCCAGTCCACTGTGAGCTGGCTATCCGAGGCGGTCACGCAGATCGGCGAAATTGTCGTTTCGATCAAGGGTGTCGCTGCACAAACCAACCTGCTTGCGCTCAATGCGACCATCGAGGCCGCGCGCGCCGGGGCGGCGGGAAAAGGATTTGCCGTCGTCGCGTCGGAGGTCCGACTCCTGGCGAACCACTCGGCCCAGGCAGCCGTCGAGATCGACCGGCAAGTGGCCAATGTTCAATCGATCGCGCACGGCTCTATCCAGCAAATGACGATGATCTGCCAGACGATCAAGAATATGGATCAGTCAATCGCCCGGATCACCCGCGCTCTGCTGGAGCAAAGGGAGGCGACCGAGCGAATCGCGCGGAGCCTCCAGGAGGTCAGCCAGGGCACCGAACGGGCCGCCGACACCATCGATCGCGTGGCCGGGCGCGCCGTCGACACGCAATCCATGGCCGGACGTGTGCTTGAAGCGGCCGGAACCCTGGCCAAGGTGACGGGAAATCTTCAGCAGGGAATCGACATGTTTGTCGGCAAGGTCAAACTGACCTGAACCGTCACGCCTGCGCGGCGATCAAACGCCTCAACGCCTCTCCGGTTCGATTGACGACCATATCGGCGAGTGTGAAGCGATCCAAATAGTCGAGGAACCCGCGCTCCGCCCCGTCGAGGACCTGTTTCAGCACGCATTTCAGCGCGAGCGGACAGGGACCGCGAGCACAATCGACCAGGCAACCCGAGCCTTCGAGTTCTGCAACCACGCCGCCCAACCTGATCAGGGCAGGCTCCTTGGCCAGCCTTATCCCGCCGGCGCGGCCCTTAAGGGCTTCGACATAGCCCGCCCGCACCAGACCCTGGACCGCTTTCTGCAGATGATTCAAGGAAATATCGAAGGCGCGCGCAATGTCGGGGGTTGCGATCCAGGCGCCCTGTTCGGTCGCGGCCAGATACATCAGGAGACGCAACGAGAAGTCGGTATAGAGGGAAAGACGCAGTTCAAACTCCCTGATCGTCGGTCATGGCGGATATTTCTGCCGCTTGGTTGAGTGGAACTATAGGCCCTAACGCGGGAACCGACCATCGCAATCAGGACCCGCGCCGCTGCGGCAATCCCCGTATGCACAAAACACAGGCACATTTGCTCATTGCACATTTTTGAATCTGGTATAAAATTTACCAGTTTAAAACTCTCAGCCATGGAGGTGCAGATGACCCCTGATCAACAGAGTCTCGTTCAATCCAGTTTCGCCAAGGTCGCCCCGATTGCCGATGTCGCGGCACGGTTGTTCTATGACGATCTGTTCGAGCGTGATCCGCGGCTGAAAAGCCTGTTCAAGGGCGATATGACCGAGCAGCGGCGCAAGCTCATGGTCATGCTGGCGATGGCGGTGAACCATGTGGGTGACTGGCACGCGGTTCAGTCGGCCATGCGGTCATTGGGCCGTCGCCATGTCGCCTATGGTGTGACGCCTGCCGATTATGAAACGGTTGGCGCGTCGCTGATCGCCACGCTCGAAAAGGGGCTCGGCGCCGACTTCACCCCCGATGTGCGCGGCGCATGGCAAGCCTGTATCGCCACGATCGCCAATGAGATGCTGAGCGCGAGCGCCCTGCCCTAACGCGTTCCCCCGCCTTCTTTCACAAAAATTCCCATGGCCGAACCACGAGATGGTTCGGAAAGGAGAAATCATGCCCAAAGCCCTTTTAATCCCAGCCATTGTGAGCGTATTTTTCGCAAATCATGCCCTCCGCGCGCAGGCAGATGACGCAGCGCCCTTCTTCGACGCAGGCTCGATCCTGGTGCGCGCCAGGGTCGACGCCGTGATTCCCGAGAACTTCTCAAGTTCCATTTCGACCATCGGTGGTTCGGTCAAAGCCACCACCGACGAGATCCCCGAACTCGATCTGTCTTATTTTCTCACGCAGAACCTGTCGATCGAAGCCATCGCTGGATCATCGAACCATACCGTATCGGCGCACGATTCCGCTCTTGGCTCAGCGGTGGATGTCGGCAAGATCTGGGTGCTACCGCCCACCGTGACCCTCCAATACCATCAGCAATTTCAGAAATTCATCCCTTATGCCGGTATCGGCCTGACGGTCGCCATTTTCTATGCTAGCCAGCCGGACCACGGCAATGGCATCACCAAGGTCGATTATGACAACAGCGTCGGCCCGACGCTGGATGCGGGATTCGACTATGTGATCGCCCCACATTGGGTCCTGAATGTCGATGTGAAACAGATGTTCGTCGACACGACAGCAAGGATCAACGGCGCCATCACCGCTAAAACCAACCTGTCGCCCACCGTAGCCGGTGTCGGAATCGGCTATCGCTTTTAGAGGGAGTCTGGAGGGGTCTGTGAGGTCCGGCACAGAAATGGTTGAAGCAGAGGAGTGCCGGACCTCATGAGGTCTAGTTGACCGGGTCCTGCCTGACGATCTTGCCGGCCGCCATCACCAGCTTGGGGTGCTCGGTGACATGGATGTCCGCGAGCGGATTGCCCGGCAGCACGACGATGTCGGCGCGCTTGCCGGCCTCAAGCGTGCCGGAATCGGCGGAAACCCCAAGCAGATCGGCAGCATTGACCGTCGCCGCCTGCAGCGCCTGTACCGGCGTGAAGCCGGCCGAAATCATCAGGCTGAACTCCTTGGCGCCCAAGCCATGCGGCTCGACCGCGGCATCGGTGCCGAAGGCGACCTTGGTGCCGGCTTTGACCGCCATCGCGAACATCTTCTGGCTCTGCGCCGCGGCGGCGCGCGCCTTCTCGGCGATGGCGGGCGGATAGTCGTCGAGATGGCTTCCGACCCAATAGGTGGCGAACAGGGTCGGCACCAGATAGACGCCCTTTTCCTTCATCAGCTTGAGCGTGTCTTCCTGCAGAAAGGTGCCATGCTCGATACTGTCGACGCCGGCCTTGATCGCCATCTTGGCGGCCAGGTCGCCGTGACAATGCGCCGCCACCTTGCGGTGCCAGGTGTGCGCTTCCGAGACGATGGCGTTCATCTCGTCCTGGGTCAATTGCGGCACATCGACCGGATCCGCCAGCGACAGCACGCCGCCCGAAGGCATGAATTTGATCACGTCGGCGCCGTATTTCATCTGGTAGCGCACCGCGGCCCGGCATTCGTCGGGACCGTTGCAGACGCCCTTGATCGGCGTCGCCTGGGCCAGGATGTCGGGACGGATCGGATCCTGGTCGGCATGGCCGCCGGTCGACCCGATCGCATAATTGGCGACCAGCATGCGCGGGCCTTCGACGGCACCTGCCTTGATCGCGTTGCGCAGGCCCAGCGATATATAGTCGGAATCGCCCAGATCACGCACGGTGGTGAAGCCGGCCTCGACCATCGCCTTGGTATAGACGGTGGCGCGCAGGGCCAGTTCAGGCGGATGCTCCATCAGATTGTCGAAGAAGCCCTTATACCAGTCGCCATTGTCCTGGCCCGACATATGCACATGGGCATCGATGAAACCGGGGCTGAGCGTGGCGTCGCCGAGATCGATGATCTTGGCGCCGTCCGGCAGTTTGGCGTTGGCGCCAACCGCGAGGATCTTGCCGTCCTGCACCACCACAACGCCAGGCGAGACGAGCTTGCCGGCCGCGGCGTCGAACAGATGCGCCGCCTTCAGCACCGTCACCGGCGCCGGGGCCGAAGGTGCGCCGGCGTCGCGCGCCTGAGCCGACAAAGCTCCCACCAGCAGCGCGGCCAAGGCCGCGCGGCGCACACTGTTCAAACCTGTCATGACATCCCCCTTGGACGAGAAAAACCGTTTATCTGTAGTTTCTTGCGAGGTCGACGTAATGTTTGGCCGAAACCGGAAAGAAGGCCAGTTCCTCCTGGCTCAGCGGCCGCATCAGCTTGGCCGGGCTGCCGCCCCACAGCTCGCCCTTCTTGACCACCTTCCCGGGCGTCACCATGGCCCCGGCCGCCACCATGGCGCCGCTCTCGATGCGGGCGCCGTCCATCACGGTGGCGCCCATGCCGACGAAACAGCCATCCTCCAATATGCAGGCATGCAGGATGGCGCCATGGCCGATGGTGATGTCGCTGCCGATGACACAGGCGAATTTGTCGCGGGTACAATGGACGATCGTGCCGTCCTGGATATTGGTGCGGGCCCCCACCCGGATCTGGTTGACGTCGCCGCGCATCACGCAGCCGAACCAGACAGAGCTGTCCGGGCCGATCTCGACATCGCCGGTGATCACTGCGGTTTGGGCGATAAAGGCGCTGTGATGGATGCGCGGCAGGATGTTCTTATAGGGCAGGATCAGGCCGTTCATGGCGGCGTTCCTCTCACTTCAGGGCGTTATGGAGCAGATAGGCGGCGATGTCGGCGGGTTTGACCTTGATCTCCTTGGGCGCTTCGCCGTCGAGCGCCTTTTTGACCATCACATGATTTTCGACATTCTCGATCTTCACCTTGAACAACCCCTGGAAGCCGCGCAGACGCGGATAAAGAGTGGGATCGACCCGCTTTTCCCGGGCGCTCAGCTTGTTTTGCACGGTTTCGGCATCGGCGGTCTCGAGATCCGCCTGCTTGATCAGGATCCAATCCTCGGCGCCGCACGGCTTGGCGGCCAGGAAGGCGGCGGCATGATCGGCATCGTCGGCGGTCGACAGGAGGAAGATGTTCTTGCCCAGCCCGACATCGCCGCCCCAGGCGGCGACTTGCTTGCTGTGCGCGATAAAAACGATCGGCATTCTATGGGGTTCCTGAGATTTAACTGACGACGACGCGGTTGCGTCCTTCCCGCTTGGCGGTGTAGAGCGCGGTATCGGCGCGCGCCAGCAGGCTGTCCAAGGTTTCGCCGACGCTCGCCAGAATGGCGATGCCGACGCTGGTGGTGATCTTCAGCATGGTGCCGTCCTCGAATGGAAATTCCAGCGCCTCGACGGCGGCGCGCAGGCGCTCGGCGGTGTAGCCGGCGGCGTTCTGGTCGGATTCCGGCAGCACCACGGCGAATTCCTCGCCGCCCAGCCGTCCCAGCAGATCGACCGAGCGCAGATTGCCTTCGAGCACGCGGGTGAAGGATTTCAGCACCTCATCGCCCACCGCATGACCATGGGTATCATTGACCCGCTTGAAATGATCGACATCGATCATCAGCAGCGCCAGCTGATGATTGAAGCGGCGACAGCGCTCCAGTTCGCGGCTGGCCATGGCGGTGAACCAGCGGCGATTGGCCACGCCGGTCAGCTCGTCGATGCTGGCCAGGCGCCGCAATTCAGCCTGGGCGGCGCGGGCCTGGCGGTGCGCATCCTCGATCTCGGAAAGGGCTGTGGCCATGCGTTCGACCGAGCGGTAGAACAGATCGATCTCGCCGATCGCCGAGGCCGGCAGCCGGACAAGATGGCTGCCTTCCTCGCGGTCCAGCGCAGCCGTGGTCAGCAAAATCGGCTTCAAAAGCAATTGATGCACCAGCAGGCCGCCGCAGACCAGGGCCAGCGCCAGGATCACATAGGCGGTCGCAACCATCAGTTCGACATGGTGGGCCGCCCGGTCGAAGGCCTCGGCGCGCTGGGTGCCGAGATCCCCGGCGCTGACGAACAGGCTTTCCGACATGGCATCCAGGGCAACGAAGGTATTGCGCCAGTCCTGGCGGGCATTGCGTTCAGCCTCGTCAGCAGCGGCCCGCTGACCGGCCGCGCGCAGGCGATCGCCTTCGTCTCGGGCCTTGGCGAGTTCCGCCACCACATCTGACGCGTGGTGAGCCAGCGAAGAGGTGCTGGGATCCGCCTGCAGCGCCGGATGGTTCACCAGATAGGAAAACACCACCACCGTATCGTTGCGAACCCGGGATTCCCCCGATTCCAGCACGGTGGTGCCATATTGCTTGAGGCGCTCGAGATTGACCACGGCGCGCTGGCGCTCGAGCATCTCGGGCAGCAGCGCGCTGCGCGTGTCCGAGGCCAGATGACGGATCATAGCGGCCTCGTGCAGCAGAGCCCAGGCGCCCAGGGCGAAAACGACAGTGAGGATGACCGAGGCGACCAAAGTCACCCGCCCCAACCGCCATCGATACGTGTTTTGCCCTGTCAATTTCCCTCCGCTGTCTTGTGCAGCCCTGAGTATACAGCGAAGCGGGCGGGTGGCAAACTTGGGCCGAGAATTATCGCACAGCCCGCAGTTGCATCCGCGGCGAAGCGTCGATATTCTCTTCGGCACGGCGAATTATTTTGCGGAGGGGCAAAAAGCGCGCCGCGAACGGGATTGCGCATCTAGGGGACTGTATAATGGCATTGTCGCCACCGGTCGGAAGGCCAGGTGGGGCAACGGATCTGTCTCCGTTGCCTGAAGCCATCGCTATACTTCTGTTGGGAGAGGCTGGCCTCGCTGGCGCTGCCCTGCCCGTGATGCTCACGCATCTCGGCCCAATTCCGCTTCATTTCGTCTGGTCGCTGCTGTTTCCGATGGTCGCGGCGCTGGTCTTCGGTGCTTCCGGCGGCCTGGCCGCAGCGCTGGCCGGCCCGGTGTTCATTCCTTTCCTATTGTGGCCCGGCCAGGGTTGGGCATCGCTGATCTTCAGCCTGTGCTGCCTGATCTGGTTCGGCTGGACAGGCCATTGCGCCCGGCAGCGCAGCGTTCTGCCGGGCTGGTGGAATCATCCGGCGATCGCGCCGGTGGGACCGCTGCTGGCGACTCTGGCACTCTATCTGCTGATTTTTCCCGCTGCGCTCCGCCTCGGTGACATGGCCGGCCCTGTCCTGCCCGCCACCGCGGTGACGGGTATCGCGCTCAAGGCTGCCGCCAATTTCACCTTCGCCCTGCTGGGTGCCCGCTGCCTGCTGAAGCTGACGCCGGTGCGCCGCCTGCTTGGCCTCGCCACCCCGGCCAGCTATCGCTTCAATGGCTGGGTCCTGGCCGCCACCTTGGGCATGGTCTTGTTGCTGGCGGCCATGGTGGTCACCCTGGAGACACTGCTGATCGACCCCGGCCATATCGAAGGCGTGGCCTCCATCGAGTCGATCTTCCTGGTGGTCATGTCGGTAACGCTGCTGGCGGGCGGGCTGATCTGCTGCCGCTTCATCGAGCAGCAGACGGACTCGGCGGATCGCTTGCGCGCCGTCGAACGCACGCTGCGCCAGAGCGAGCAGCGCTTCGACCTGGCGATGAAAGGGGCCAATGACGGGGTGATCGACTGGATGCCCAAGGAAAAGCACCTCTATGTCTCGCCGGCCTGGATCGCGATGCTGGGCCACGCCCCCCATGACTTGCCAATCCGGCCGCGGACCTGGGTCCGCCTGCTGCATCCCGAGGACCGCAGCGCCGCCGTCGCAGCCCTCGGCAGCGCGCTGCGCGGCCAGGCTGAGCGCTTTGAGACCGAATATCGGCTGGCCCACAAGGAAGGCGGCTATCGCCATGTCGAAGCCCGCGCCATGATCTTGCGCGGCGAAGACGGAAATCCTGAACGCGTGATCGGCACCCATCGCGACATCACCGACTGGGTCCAGGCGGCGCAGCGCCAGAAACAGGCCCAGGCGGTGTTCAATACCACGCTGGAAGGGCTGGTGGTGACCGATACCGATGGCGCGATCCTGGCGGTCAATCCCGCCTTCAGCACGATCACCGGCCATCCCGAAGCCGCAGTGCGCGGCAAGACGCTTGCGCTGCTCGATATCAGCCCGGCGGATACGCCCTCCTGCTTCGCCGCCATCCTGGCCGCATTGAAGACGTGCGACCCTTGGCAGGGCAGCGTCTGGATCCGCCGCGCCGACGGCCAGGCGCGGCAGCAATGGCTGACCATCAGCGTGGTGCGCGACGATCGCGGCCGGCCGCTGAACTATGTCGGGGTCTATACCGACATCTCGGCGATCCGCAACAACGCCAGCCAGATGGAGCATCTGGCCCATCACGATCCGCTGACCGGCCTGCCCAACCGCCTGCAGCTGAAATCGCGCCTGACTCATGCGCTGGAGACGGTGAAGCGCAATAATTCCGTCGGCGCGGTTCTGTTCATCGATCTAGACCGCTTCAAGCATGTCAACGATTCGCTCGGACACCGCTTCGGCGACGAGCTGTTGCAACAATTGGTGCAACGACTGCGCCACCGGCTGCGCGAGAGCGACGCCCTGGCGCGTCTGGGCGGCGACGAGTTCATCGTGGTGCTGGAACGCATGGCCACCGCCGAGGACGCCGCCCTGGTGGCCGCCAGCCTGATCGAGCAGGCCGCCCTGCCATTCCATCTGGCCGAGGACCATACCGCACAGATCGGCTGTTCGATCGGCATCGCCCTGCTGCCGTCCGATGGCGCCGACGCCGACGAACTGCTGCACAATGCCGATCTGGCCCTCTATCAGGCCAAGGAGCAGGGCCGCGGGCGCTATTGCTTCTACAATATCGACCATGCCGTGCAGTCGCAGAAGCGCCAGACCAGCAATGTGGCACTGGCCGAGGCGCTGACCGCGGGCGGTCTCGAACTCTATTTCCAGCCGGTGGTGTCGCTGGTCGACGGGTCGGTCCAGGGCACCGAAGCGCTGCTGCGCTGGCGTGACGGCAGCGGCCGGGTGCTGACCCCCGACCAATTCATGCCGATGGCCGAAAACACCGCGCTGATGACCCGCCTCGGCGATTGGGTGCTGAAAGAAGCCTGCCGCGTCATGAAGAGCTGGATCGATGAAGGCCTGCCGATCGGCACGATGACCGTCAATTTGTCCGCGCACGAGTTCAAGATTCCCGATTTGCTGGCCCGGATCGGCGCCGCCCTGGCGGAAAGCGGGCTGGAACCGCACCGGCTTGAACTCGACATCACCGAGGCGACGGTCATGCCGCGCGGCGACGATCCGCTGTCACGCCTGCGCGACCTGAAATCGCTTGGGCTGCGCCTGGCGCTCGATAATTTCGGCACCGGCTATTCCTCCTTCGCCAATCTCGGCGAATATCCGGTCGACAAGATCAAGGTCGACCGCAAATTCGTCCAGGAGATCAACGGGTCCGGCAGCGGGACCGCGGCGGCGATCGTCGCCATGGCCCGGCTGCTGCAGATCCCGGTGCAGGCCGAGGGAATCGAGACCGAATGGCAGCGCGAGGCGTTGGTTCGCTCGCAATGCGACGCCGGCCAGGGCTATCTGTTCTCGCATCCGATGCCCGAGGATGAATTCCGGAGCTGGATGGACAGCAAGCGGGTTCATTAGAGAAAATAAAGCTTGGCATCGCCGTCAAACGGGTTTACCCAGAAATGAATGCGAATCATTCTTAACTCATAAAGTACCCTTCCCCATGCAGCACAGTCCTGCACTGACCTCGTCCCGCACCCGTTGGCTGACCTTGCTGGCCGGGCTGGGGCCGGGACTGATCGTCATGCTCGCCGACACCGACGCCGGCAGCATCATCACCGCCGCGCAGAGCGG
>Ga0116226_10001989_pt1 | contig 17679 bp, 11 predicted proteins | sample S1TSphfallax_FD_89692 | JGI IMG/M metagenome (GOLD analysis project Ga0116226, IMG submission 89692) | Host-associated microbial communities from peat moss isolated from Minnesota, USA - S1T2_Fa - Sphagnum fallax MG | ecosystem: Host-associated > Plants > Peat moss > Unclassified | place: USA... | reverse complement strand
TGCAACTCGGGTCCGATCCGCAATGCCGGCGGCCGGGTGACCGGCGCGGTGATGGCATGGCAGGACGTGAGCGAGCTGCAGCGCGCGCAGTCGGCCATGCGCGACAGCGAAGCGCGGCTGCGCGAGGTGCTGCGGCAAATCCCCGCGGCGATCTTCATCCTCGAAGCGCCGGATGGGCGCGTGACGTTCAAGAGCCGGATGCTTGACGAGGTGCTTGGTCCACCCAGCGCGGATGTGGCGATGGCGCACGCACAGCTGCGCGGCGCTGCGGTCCACAAGGACGGTTCGCCCTACAACCTGTCCGAGTATCCCAGCCGGCGCGCGTTGTTTCAGGGCGAGACGGTGCGGGCGGAACCGATGACGTTCATGCGCGGCGACGCAAGGCTGATCGAACTCGAAATGCATGCCGGCCCGGTGCGCAACGAGTCCGGCGAGATCTTCGCCGCGGTTGCCGTCGCCCTGGATGTCACCGAACGCCGGCAGGAGGAGGCGCGCCAGGCGTTTTTGTTCCGTTTTCAGGATGAACTGCGTGCCCTCGCCGAGCCGCGGCAGATCCTCACCGCTGCCGCGACGCTGCTCGGCCGGCATCTAGGCGCGGCGCGGATCGGCTACAGTGAAATCCAGCCGGACGATGAGACCTTGATGATTATCAACGGCTATGTCGACGGCCCCCCACCAGTGAACGGCCTTTTTCCGCTCAGCATGTTCGGTGCATACCACACGTCACAGATGCGCCAGGGCCGCACCGTTTTCTACAACGATGTACAGGCGGATGAGCGCGGCGCCCGTACGTTCGGCCTTAAACTTGGAACGCGGGCGCATGTTTCTGTGCCGCTGGTACGTGGTGGCCGATACGTCGGCTCCCTGTACGTCACGCACCTCAAGCCGCATGAATGGACTCCCGCGGAAATCACCCTCATCGAGGAAGTGGCCGCGCGTATCTGGGACGCCGCCGAGCGTGGCCGCGCCGAGGCGATGCTGCGCGAAAGCGAGCAGCGGCTGCGGCTGGTGATGCAATCCACCGGCCTCGGCTCGTGGGAATACGATGCCGCCAGCGGTGCCACCATTCGCTCGGCGCGGCATGACGAAATATTCGGCTATCCGGCGCCGGTGAGCGACTGGAGCTATGACCGTTTCAAATCCCACATTCCGGAATCCGACCGCGCGCTGGTCGAGGCGGGCTTCCGCGCGGCGCTGGAGCAAGGCCGGAACTGGGATGTCGAATGCCGGATGATCCGGACCGATGGCAGCCAGGGCTGGCTGAAAGTGGGCGCCCGGCCGCATTACGGCGCGGATGGAAAGATCGCCCGTCTGATCGGCACGGTCGAGGACATCACCAGCCGCCGCCAGGCCGAGGATGCCGCCCGCGAAACCGCGGCGAAATTCGAAATGTTCGCGCAGACGATGCCGAGCATGGTGTGGACATCGCTGCCGGACGGCAGCATCGACTGGTTCAATGCGCGCGTTCCTGAATATTGCGGCAGAAGCGAATCCGAGTTGAAGCCGGACGGCTGGGTCCCGGTGCACCCGGACGATGTCGCGGCGGCGACCGCGGCCTGGCACGAAGCGCTGGCCTCCGGCCAAACCTATTCAACCGAGTATCGCGTTCGCCGACACGACGGCGAATACCGGTGGCATATCACCCGCGCCGTCCCGATCCGCGGCGCGAACGGCGCCATAACCCGTTGGATCGGCACCAGCACCGATATTCAGGACCTGAAAAGCACCGAACAGGCGCTGGCGGATTTGAACGCAACGCTGGAGCAGCTGGTGCAGGAACGCACCGCCGAACTGCTGGCGGCCGAGGCCACGCTGCGCCAGTCGCAGAAGATGGAGGCGGTGGGGCAACTCACCGGCGGCCTCGCGCACGATTTCAACAACCTGCTCACCGGCATTACCGGCAGCCTCGAATTCCTGGCCAGGCGCCTCGAGCAGGGCAAACTGACGGAACTGCACCGATACCTCGATGTCGCCCAAGGCGCGGCCCGGCGCGCGGCGTCGCTCACCCACCGGCTGCTCGCGTTTTCCCGCAGGCAGACACTCGACCCGCGGCCGACGGACATCAACCAGCTCGTCTACGGAATGAACGAACTGATCCGCCGTACGGTCGGCCCCGCGGTGACCGTGCAGGTGAACGCCGCCGATGAATTGTGGGCCGTGCTGGCGGACCCCAATCAGTTGGAAAACGCGCTGTTGAACCTGTGCATCAACGCCCGCGATGCGATGCCCGATGGCGGCAACCTGATTATCGAAACCTGCAACCGGACGCTGGAAGAATCCGAGGCACGGGAACTCGAATTACAGGATGCCGCGTACGTATTGTTGTGCGTGTGCGATACCGGCAGCGGCATGACGGCGGACGTAATCGCCCGCGCCTTCGATCCGTTTTTCACCACCAAGCCACTCGGCGAGGGCACCGGCCTCGGCCTCAGCATGGTTTATGGTTTCGTCCGTCAATCCGGTGGCCAGGCAAGGATATATTCGCAACCCGGCGCCGGCACGAAGGTGTGCCTGTACCTGCCCCGCTACGTCGGCGGCGACCGCGTTTTCGAGCCACCGTCCGCCGTCCAGAAGGTGTCACGCAGCGGTGGGGGCACCGTGCTGGTGGTGGATGACGAGCCAAGCGTGCGCATGCTGGTGAACGAAGTGCTGGAGGAGCTTGGTTACGACGTGCTGGAGGCCGAAAATGGCCCATCCGGCCTGCAAATCCTGCAATCGGTCGGCCGTGTGGATTTGCTGATTACCGACGTCGGGCTGCCCGGCGGCATGAACGGTCGCCAACTCGCGGACGCAGCGCTGGTGAGCCGTCCAAACCTGCAAATCCTGTTCATTACCGGTTATGCCGAAAATGCGGCACTCGGCGAGGGCAACCTGAAGCCTGGGATGCATATATTGACCAAGCCGTTCTCGCTCGAAATGCTGGGCGTGCGAATCAGGGAGATTATTGCCGCGATTTGAGGCAAAGGAAGGAAAGGACGTCTTTTTTGAAGGAAAGGAGTAAAAACTTTTACCGATTGCGTCCAGCCGGCATTACAAAAGGCCGCCTGAAGTTCGGCCCAAAATAGGCAAAAGTTTTTTGGTTCTTTTTTTCAAAAAAGAACTGCTTGCCTTCCTCCCAATCCATGCTGGCGGTTTCCAAGCCGCGCCAATATGCCCTAGCCTGCCGTATGCGTACGATCCTCGCCGTCTTCGCCGCCCTTCTCGCTTCCACCGCCCACGCGGCCGATCCAGCCCCGGTTGCCGCATCGAAGGGCATGGTGGTCACCGCCCAGCACATCGCCTCCGACGTGGGGGCCGACATTCTGCGGCAGGGCGGCAACGCCGTGGATGCCGCGGTCGCCGTCGGATACGCGCTCGCTGTCGTGTACCCCGAAGCGGGCAATATCGGCGGCGGCGGCTTCATGACCCTGCGCCTGGCCGATGGACGCGCCACCTTCCTGGATTTCCGCGAAAAGGCGCCGCTGGCCGCCACCGCGACAATGTTCCAGGACAAGAACGGCAACGTCGTGCCCGGCCTTTCCACCTCGTCGTGGCTGTCGACCGGCGTGCCCGGCTCGGCCGCCGGCCTGGAATATGCGCGCGCCAGATACGGCACCCTGCCACGCGCCACGTTGCTGGCGCCGGCGATCAAGCTCGCCCGCGACGGTTTCGTGCTCACCCAGGGCGACGCCACCATCTTCGACATCATGACGCCCCATCTCGTGCAGGACCCGGCCACCGCGGCGATATTCCTGCCCGGGGCCAAGCCGCTGAAAGCCGGCGACCGCCTGCGTCAGCCGGCGCTTGCCGCCACGCTCACGCTGCTGAGCGCGGACGGCCCGGCCGCCTTCTATCACGGCCCGATCGGGGCAAAAATCGTCGCCGCGAGTAAGGAAGGCGGCGGCATTCTCACCCAGGCGGACCTCGATCATTACAAAGTTCGCGAGCTGGCCCCGGTCGCCTGCGACTATCGCGGCTACCACATCATTTCCGCCCCGCCGCCGAGCTCCGGCGGCGTCACATTGTGCGAAATCCTCGGGATTCTGCAAGGCTACGACCTCACTGCCATGGGATTTCATTCCGCAGCCGAAGTGCATGTGCTGGTCGAGGCGATGCGCCACGCCTACCGTGACCGCAACAACCGCCTCGGCGATCCGGATTTCGTGAAAAACCCGGTGGCCGAACTGATCGACCCCGCCTACGCGGCCTCGGTCCGCAAACAGATCGACCCCGTGCGCGCCACGCCCTCGGCAGCTTTGGACGCAGCCGCCGCACAGCACGCCGCCTTTCATGAAGGCTCAAACACCACCCAGTTCAGCATCGTGGACCATGCCGGCAACGCCGTTTCGGTGACCTACACCTTGAACGAATGGTTCGGTTCCGGCCACGTCGCCGCCGGTACCGGCATCGTCATGAACGACGAAATGGACGATTTTTCCTCCAAGCCAGGCACCCCCAACATGTTCGGCCTGATCCAGGGCGCGCCGGACGCCATCGCGCCGGGCAAGACACCGCTCAGTTCCATGACCCCCACGATCGTGACCAGGGACGGCCACCTGGTCATGGTCATCGGCAGCCCGGGCGGCTCGCGTATCATTACGATTACGCTTGAAGCCATCATCAACGTCATCGACCATGGCATGAGCATCCAGGAGGCCATCGACGCCCCCCGCATCCACGAACAATTCCTGCCGGATGCGGTGCAACTCGAGCGTTTCGCGCTGTCGCCAGATACGCGCGCATTGCTCGAGCAGCGCGGTTATCACTTCGTGCAGGGCCAGTATTGGGGCGTGGCCGAGGGCATTCTGACCGGTGGCCCAGCCCTGGCGCCGCACACCGGCAACGATGAGACGGTGCTGCCGCTGGGTCTTTTGTCCGCGCCTGGGGCTACGTTGTATGGCGCGCACGATGTGCGCGGAGGGGCGGGGAAGGCGAGTGGGGTGCATTAAGGGAGGAAGAAAGTTCTCCTTTTTTGAAAAAGAAGAACTTCCTTTCCTACTGCGGCGCCATCCTGTGCAATTGCCCCTCCGTCAGCAGCCGCTCGAATTCACCGGCGGAGACGGTAATCGGCTCCGCATCAACCACCGCAATCACGAACCCCTCCGCCGTGTGACGCACCTCGGAATGGCCCGTCGGCAAAACGACCCGCGTTCCATCCACGGTCGTGGCGGGCGCACCGTCCAAAACCACATATCTCAAGGCCTGCATCGAATCCCTCCCCGAGCCATCGCCATCCAGTCTAGCACAGCCGGGCTGCCGCATGCCAAAACAATGCAGGCGGCGGCCCTGGCCTGTCCACGGGCGGCCGCGCGCCATGGGTAAATGCAACGGTCGTTCTCGGCATCGGGCGCTCCCACCGTGCCGGCTGGCCTCTGCTTCCTCCCTTAGCCAGCCGAGACAGTTACGACCCGCCGCCCCACTGCCTCCTGAACCCCGCAATCTCCGCCGCCGTATAAAAATGCTTCACACACGGCACATCATAAATTGAATCGAGAAGCTCCGCCGGCAGGGCGAATTGTGCGGCGACCTGGGCGTAAAGCGGGTACGACCGACGCGTTGATGCGGTGTTCACCGCGGGAAGGGCAAATTTGCTGACCTCGAGGAATTCGGTGGCTGCCTCCGCCAGGGCGCCGTGCGCGGCGGCGTCCGGATGCATGTCCTCAACGCGGTAGGCAAGCAGGTCCACGTGGCCGTGCCGCATGCGTTGCGCGCCGCCGCCGGATGGAAACGGCATGGACATGATATCGATGCCGAACACGGTTTCGAGTTCGTCGCCGAACCAGGTGCGGTAGGAAGCGGTCATGTGCCACAGCAGCTGGTCAAAACCGCCATCCGGCCGCTTGCCCGAAATGACCGACCGCCAGAGTTGTTCGAGATACGCACAGACGTCGTCTGCGTCGGCACCGTCGCGCGCGCTGAGGCGATCGCCGGCGCGGCCGCAGAAATCGGCAAAAAAAGCCAGCAACGAAAGCGACCTCGCCACCGGGTCACGCATGCCGGTCACCAGTCGCATCGCCCCGCCCTGTGCGCGGGCGGCTTCTATTACCGGCGCCATCTGTTTGCCCTTGCGCAGGATATGCGTCGCCACCAGGGGGTTTGCGATGCCGTTCCAGCCGCGCGGAGATGTGAGGATGTCCTCGAGCGCGCGGAAGTTTCGCGCGGTGAGGTAATGTATGTGCACCGGCTCATGCGGTGACCCGAGCGGGGCATTGCGCGCTGCCTCCGTCCAGGCCATCGATGCTACCTTGGCCATCTGGTAAATTACGATCATGCAGTCGTCCCGCGGCACCCTCTCAGGCGGCGGCGCGATGTTCGTCGAGCACGGTCATGCGGCGTAGCCGTCGCGGTTCGGCCGGGTCGAAGTCCGTGCGCGCATGGATACAGGAGCGGTTATCCCATACCACCAGGTCGCCGGGACGCCAGACATGCTCATAGCTGAATTCCGCCCTTTCCTGATGGTCGAACAGCATGTCGAGGGTTTGGCGGCTTTCCTCGGACGTCATGCCGACGATCGATCGCGTCATCAGGCGGCTGACATAAATTGCCGTCCGGCCGGTTGGCGGATGGACGCGAAACACCGGGTGCACCGCGTGCTTCCAGCCTTCCGGCACGTGCTCGGGACGGCGGCTCGGGCTGGTCAGTTGGTCATAGGCGTGCTCGGCCTCACAGTGCGCGAGGCGACGCTTGAGGTCTTCGGGCAAGGCATCATAGGCGCGCAAACCACTGGCAAAAATCGTGTTGCCGCCCTTCGCCGGCACGTCCATGGCGTAAAGAACAGTCGCGATCGAGGGTTCGGCCAGATAGGATTGATCGCTGTGGAAATCGACCGGGCCGGCGGGCAGAACCGCGGGCTTCGCGAAGGTGCTCCGTGCGTTACTGACATAGAGCACCGGTGGCGGCCCGCGCCGGGGCCGCGTGAGTGTGCCAAAGCGGCTTGCGAACTGCGCCTGCTGTTCCTGGGTGATGTCCTGGCCGCGCACGAGGAGCACGCAGTGCCGTTCCCAGGCGCAGCCGATCGGTTCGAACGACGCCTCATCCAGCGGCTGCGCAAGATCGATGCCGCGAACTTCGATGCCGATGGCTGGAGACAGGGGCACGATTTCGATTTGCATGACGGGGGCTTCGTGTGGGTGATAAGGAAGGAAGGTAGCAGTTCTTTTTTGAAAAAAAGAACCAAAGAACTTTTATCTATTTCAGACACCACCACGTCGGACCTTTTTTGGAAAATCTGCTGGATGCAATTAGTAAAAGTTTTTTGCTTCTTTTTTTCAAAAAAGAAGTCCTTCCTTCATGCTTGCTGACTCCACGCTGGCCGAAACTCTGTCCCGCCAAGCCGCGAGGTTCCCCGACAAGGCAGCCTTTCGCTTTCTCGACCATGGCGGTCGTGAGCGGGAGGCGCTGACCTATGGCGCGCTCAACCGCCGCGCGCTGGCGATTGCGCGCGCGATCCACGCCGGTGGCTACGCCGGCAGGCGGATCGTGCTGGCCTATCCCCCGGGCCTGGATGTCGTCTCCGCCCTGTTCGGCTGTTTTCATGCCGGCGCCACGGCGATCCTGGCGCCCGCCAGCGACCACGGGCGCGGCCTGGATCGCATCCTGGCCATTCTGGATGACGCCGACGCGGCCTGCATCCTGGCGTCGCGGACGGTCGCGAACCAGCCGGGCTTCATCCCAGACCAGGGGAACCTGCCGTGCATTTTCACCGATGAACTGCCGCTGGATCACGGCGAAGCCGTGTTGGCGGCGCCGCGGCCGGAGGCGATCGCCCTCCTGCAATACACCTCGGGTTCAACCGGGCATCCGCGCGCGGTGATGCTCACGCACGCCAATCTCATACACCAGCAAGCTGTGCTCGCATGCGCACTGGGCTCGACGCCGGCGGATATCGCGGTCAGTTGGCTGCCGCTTTATCACGATATGGGGCTGGTCGGCGCGGTGCTGCAGTCGGTTCATGCCGGCGGAACATGCGTCATGATGGCGCCGCTTTCGTTCCTGCAACGGCCTTTGCGATGGCTGCAGGCGATCAGCCAATACCGGGCAACCGTCAGCATGGCGCCCACCTTCGCGTATGAATTATGCACCCGATTTGGCCGCCGCCCTGACGCGGCGACGCTGGACCTGTCGTCATGGCGGGTCGCAATATGCGGCGGCGAAACGGTGCGCCCGCAGGCGCTCCAGGCCTTTGCCGCGTGCTTCGAGGCGGCGGGTTTTGACCGGCGGGCCATTATGCCGGCCTACGGCCTAGCCGAGGCAACGCTGCTCGCGACGTCCGTGCCGCCGGGCAGCGGCTTGCAGGCATACGGCGCGCCGGGCGGCATCGCCGGCAGTTTGCCGGCACCGGGCACGGTTTTTGCCTGTTGCGGAAAGCCCTGGCTGGGACAGCAACTCGCGATCGTAGATCCCGAAACAAGCCGGGAACATCCTGCTGGCGAGGCGGGCGAAATCTGGTTGCAGGGGCCGAGCGTCGCGGTCGGCTACTGGAACCGGCCGGCGGAAACCACCGAAACGTTCCACGCGCAGCGCGCGGACCAGGCGGAGGGGACGGGATGGCTGCGCACCGGCGACCTAGGGTATCTGTGTGCCGACGGGCTTGTCGTGACCGGCCGCCGTAAGGATTTGATCATCGTGCGGGGCGCGAACATAAATCCACACGCGCTGGAGACCCTGGCGGCAGCGTGCGATGACGGCCTCACCGATGCCGCCGCTTTCGCGATCGAACAGGACGACGGCACCCGTGTCATCCTGATGCAGGAAGTTTCCCGTGCCGCCCTGCGCGCCATCGATGCCGCCGGCGTCACCGGCAAGGTGGCCGCGGCGATCAGCCGCGATTTCGGGTTGACACTTTACGACTACGTGCTGTTGCGGCCAGGCGCCCTGCCGCGCACCACCAGCGGAAAAATCCAGCGCCATTTGTGCCGGAACAGCTATCTGGCGGGCGATATGGCACGGCTGCCGCCGATCGAGCACCCGGCGCTCGCGCGTTGCCGGCCAGGTCGGACAATGCCGGGATGATGCAGGCGCGCGAGCCCGATCCGCTGGACGCGCTCACACCCGAAAATCGTTACGGCATCTATGCCGCGCTGCGCGCCAACAGGCCGGTTCACTGGAGTGCATGTCATGTCGGCTGGGTATTGACCCGCTATGCCGACGTGGCGATGATATTGCGCCATCAGAACGCCCTGGCGCTGGACGTGCTTTCGGGCATGCAACAGTTGCACGCGCGCGGCGGACCGGCGCTGCCGAGCCTGGTGGAATTTTGCGCCTCGCTGTCGCTGCTCACACGGCCGCCGCGCCACGCGGCGATCCGGCGGCTGCTTTCCGCCGCCATGGGCGGCCTGCGTGACCTGGACCTGCCGGCGATGCTGGAGCGCAAGGCCGGCGACCTGCTTGACCGCGCGGCGTCGGACGGCGGCATAAACCTCGCGGACGGCTATGCGCGCGAATTGGCACTGTTCGTCATCGGCGCCTTCCTTGGAATCGAGCCTGACGATCTGTGCCGGCTCGGTGGCCAGGCGCGCGACTTCATGGTCGTTTTTGAGCGGTCCCTGCCGTCCCTTCGCGTGTTGCGCCAGCTCGACCAGACCGCGCACGCCATGATGTCGTATTTTACCGACCTCATAACCCGCCGCCGCCGCACGCCGGGACAGGACGGCTTGTCGCTCATGGTGAAACTGGCCGCCGAAGAGACAGCCGGGATGGAGACGAATGGCAGCGACCACGCGCTGGCGGCGTGCTGCATGTTCTTCTTCATCGCGGCGGAGGAAACCACGTCCGCGGCCATCGCCACGGCCGCGCAGATCGTCTTGCAGCGGCCGGAATTGCGCCAGGCCCTGACCGACCGGCCGCGGCAACTTGCGGCCGCCTGCCGCGACCTGGTCCGCCTCGCCTCACCGATCCAGTATGTGGTGCGCACGATGTCGGTGGATCTCAATCTTCACGGCGTGCATATACCAGCGGGAGAGCCGATCTACCTGATGCTCGGCGCGGCCAACCGCGATCCGGACGCGTTTTCCAACCCGGACGAACCTGACCTGGCACGCGACGGGCCAGAGCCGCTCGATTTCGCGGCGGGACCCTACAGGTGCATTGGCAAAGCCTTGGCGCTGTTCGAAGTGGAGACGGCGCTGCGAAAAATTATCGAGCGGCCGCGCCTGGCCTTATCGCCCGATCCGCCGGTTTGGTGTGACCGGATGAACGTCGCGCCGTTGCAAACGCTGAACGCGTATTTTGAATAAGAAAGAAATCAGTTCCTTTTTGACAAAAAAACTTTTGTCTGATTGCGGGCGGCGCCGTATTGGCCCTTTGAGACCACGTGTTGGACGTAATTGGTAAAAGTTTTTTGCTTCTTTTTTTCAAAAAGAAGTTCTTCTTTCCAGAGGTGGCCATAGATGACGAATGAGGAACGCCTGCGTGCCTGGCTGCGCAACCACCTGGCGCGGGTGTTGGGCGCAGCGCCGGAGACGATCGCGCTCGACCGCACGCTCGGCGACTACGGCCTGGATTCGGTTGATGGAATATTGATCGCGGGCGACCTGGAGGAATCGTTTGCAATTGAAATCGACCCTGCCAGCTTCATACGTTTTGATACGTTTGAATCGATGATCGTCGCGCTGGCGCCGCAACTGCCGGCTTGACGCGGGCAAGTGGCCCGGGGCGGCAAACCCCCTGGCCTACCTACCGCCGACCGAGCACGCCGCGGAACGACCGTAACAGGCGGCCGGGCCAGGGTGCGGGCGCCAAACCGAGGGCGCCGCGCAGGAAATCCACAAATCCCGCCTCCGATGCCATCTTCGGCATGGCGCGGTGCTCGGCCACGCCAGCCAGGGGATGCAGGCGAACGTTGGCAATATCAGCGAGATAGCTCGCCTGATCGCGGTCAGCCTTGGCCGCCTCGCCATACACCAGGGTGATCGCAGGCAGGTTGCTCCGCCCCCGCAGCAACGGGCCGACATCGACCATGTCGCCGGGAATTTTTTCGCGCACGCGCCAGGCAATGAACTTGACGTCGGGATCCTCGATCGTGGCGATGGTGCCCTTGATGCGCCGGTTGGTATCGCCGGAAAAACTTATCACGTGGCTGGCGCCGAGTTCGACGCCGTACCGGATCGCCGCAAGGCCGCCGCCGGAAATTCCCATGGTGCACAGGCCCGATGCGCCGAGCAATTTTACGCGTTCGCGGATTGCCGCCTGAGTGCCTTCATAGGTGTCGGCGAGCGACGCCACGCCGCGCAGGAACAACAGCCGGCTGAAATCGCGCACATAGATGCCGGTGACGTCCATGGCCGCCAGATAACGGTCGAACACAGCGATCGGAAAGCCGAACTGATCGTTCGCGGCGGTAAACACCAGGACCGCCGGGCGGCCAGGCGACGATGCCCCGATCAGCACTTCCTGCTCCAACTGGTCAGTCACGAGCGGACGCCGAAGCTCGCTGTCTGACGGCGCCAATTGATAGGCGGCACGTAATTGTTGCGCCTCCCTGGCGACGGCACGCGCGGTCGCGTCCTTCAATTCGTGCGGCGCCGGCTCGCGCATGATGGTGTCGAGCCAATAGGCACCTGCCGATGCAAGCATAATATAAAGCCGCAAGTAGGGGTCGTTTGGCCACCGCCGCACCGCCGCATCGAGTTCGCGCGCATGTTCGCCGGGGCGGCCGAGCAGGCTAAGCATACGGATGGCCTTTACCGCATAGCGCGCGTCATCGGGCGTGAGTACCGCGAGGCTGCGGTAATGTTGCAGGATTTCCTCGCCGCGGCCGGCCTTCTGTGCGCTGCGGAGCAGAATATGGTGGCCGTGCAGGTAGTCCGGGTCGATCGCCACGACCCGCGAGGCGGCTTCCGCCGCCGCCGCATTGTCTCCGAGGCTTTCACAAGCCGTGACCAGCGACACCAGAATCGGCTTGGCGGGTTCGACGCCCGCCGCGAGCAGGGCTTCGGCCGCTTCGCGCACGCAGGCCCAGTCGCCGCGACCGCGCGCGAGGGCCAATTGAAGCTGCAAGGCCGGCGTGCCTTTCAGGCCGCGCTGGCAGGCAATGTCGAACGAGGATTGGGCAGCCTCGTGCTCACCGTTCCTGAGCTGCACGCGCGCCAGCGCGGCAGCGGGCCACGGCAGGGTCGCGAAAATGTTCATGGCTTCGCGATAAATGGCGGAAGCAGCTTCGTTGTCGCCCTGGGCTTCCTCGATGCGCCCGGCTGCGAGTGCGACCCCTATGTGCTCCGGCCACTGCGCCCGCGCCTGCGCCGCAAGTTGGCGCGCGAGCGCGAATTCGCCCGCGGCGAGGTTTCTGTCGATCCCTTGCAATGCGGAGTCGACCTCCTTTACCTGAACGCTTGATTCCGACGCCATAAATCTCCGCTTCCTCCAAGAAATTGAGCCGTTCTTTTTAAAAGAAGAACCAGGAAACTTTTGTTCCTCGCGGGCGGCGCCGATTCGCCGTCTCGAACGGTATGCGAGACGCAATTCGTAAAGGTTTCCCTCATCCTTTTTCAAGAACGAGGTTCTTCGCCGCGGCAAGCAACCGCCGGCGACGCCCCGCATGTTGGCAAACCCGGCCAGATAAATCTGCATCTTTCTTCGCATGCACAGGACGCGCTGCAAACGCGTCAGGCCGGGTTTCAAACAAGAACCCTTCCTGCCTATTTCATGCGGCAGCTTCAGCGCCACGTCGCGTTCGGCCCGTCGCCGGTGCCGACCGCGCACCACACCTCGCCCATGCCGCCTATGCCGAGCCGGCGCGGCATTCCGACAACGCTGCGATGCCGACTGACCTTTACGATTGCGCGAGCCCGTTACCGAAGGCAAGGTAGACGTGTTCGAGGCATGGTTTGGCGACTTCCTCGGTGACAGCCTCGTCGAGACTCTCGAGTTCCTGGCGGCCGCGCGGCGTATCATGGACGCGGAGGAGCGCGGTTTGCTGGTCGATTATCTCGCCCGCAATCGACGAGCCGGCGATCTGCTCCCAGCCGCCGGTGGTGCGCGCCAGCTGCGCTGGGCCCTGCAAGGCGGCCTTTGGCAGAATGAACTCGGCCGCCTGCTGATGGCCAGCGAGGGCAAGGCAAAGGCACCCAATCGTGAGGAACGGCAGCGTCAGAACTTCATTGGAGGTGAGGCCGCCGGCACGATCAGGCCGGGGCCGGGGCGCAGCCGAGTTGGCAAGCCGAATTTCGGTATGCTGCTGAGACGGTATTACTGGCCAGCACACACGAGTATTTTGTCTCACCGTTCCAAAAAAGAACAGGTTCCGCTTCGGGATGTCGTGGAGCGACAAGGGTTGTGACAATGTCGACTAAATCCACGGCGTCAATCGCGATTCAGGCGGCTAGCCTCACGATATAGGGCGCCTTGTACCGCCGCGCGAGCAATTCGGGGCCGGGCTGGTAAGTGCGCAGTATGAGCTTGAATGGACCAGCCGGCGCCGGCAGCCAATTGGCCGCATTCGCTGGCAGATTATGCTGAATGATGATCCGCAGGGCACCATCGGAGTCAAATTGCAATCCCTCGGTGCGGTCGTTAATGCTGTAACGGTTGATCGGATTGTCGACCAGGAAAAAATCAGCGCCATACAGGATCAGCGACCAGAATGCATCCACCGGCGGCAACTGCCCCTTCGGAAAGGTAATGCTATATCGTTGCGAACCATCCAGAAGCTGCCCATCCGAATCGTGCGAGGCGGTGAAATACAACGCCTCCTCGGCGATGTTCGCGCCTGGGCCGAATTGATTCACCCCGGCGCGCAACAGCGGATCAGCGATGAAGTTTGTGATGTGATAGTTGACCCGCCAGCCGTCATCATCCTCGCTGACCTTCGCCGCCTTTACGCGCTGCAGAGCCCTCTCGAGGGCTTCCTGCAAGGCATTGGGCGACAGCTTGTTGTTTCGCGAAAACCCGCGGCCGAGGCGCAGCGCCGAGAATTTCCTGAATTCAGCAAGTTCCTGGCCCCGCGGCGGATAAAGCGTTACCAGCGAATTGAGCTCGTCGAAGAATTCGCCAGCCGAGCCGCCGAGATCCGGCGCCGGCAGGATATTGAGGACATTGGCTTCGACGACGCCAGCCTTCTTGCCGGCTGGATAATTGGCAAGTGGCGAAAGAGTGTAGGCATCCTGCAGAGCCTGCGCTGCGGGCAAATCCTTTGGTCCCTTGACCAATGTGCGCGTGAGGACAAGAACTGCATTTGTTGGCGCATCAATGCGTTTGGCCCCTGTCGGCAGGGAGCCGTCCCAGTCCGGGCCCGCAATCACGAATGTGCCGGCACTGGTGCCGGTCGCGCGGCGGCCGACATAAGCGAAAGTGTTTTCGTAGGCATCCATGAACTGGAACGAATAATAGCGGTCGCCGGCATCGGGCACGTCCAGAACAACCGGCCCGGCGGACAGGTCTAGCCAAGCGAAACCGTAAATCGTATCGACATTCGGGCCTGGCACGCGCAGTGCCGGCGTGGCGAGAGTCTGGTTCAGGTAAAGCTGGTTCCACTTAATGCCCTTGGCCCGCGCCAAAGTGATATAGCGGCCGGTTTGCACCAGCGGCAGCCCCCAAATGGCGGCATCTTCCGCCACGTCCTCAAGATCGGATTCGTCATCATTGTCTTGCGCCCATGCGCAGGTTGGCGCGGTGGCACCCGCAACCAGCAAACCAGTCGCAAGCAGGGCCTGGCGGCGCGAAAGATCATACGACATATCTGCGATTCCTTTTTCTGCCGCTCGCGTTACAAATGCACTTTCAGGGTGATGCCGAAGGTGACCGGATCGCCGAGGTCGCCGGTGATGAGCCCGGTGGCCGCGGTCGCGCTGATGGTGGTGAAGTAGTGCGTGTTCGTCGCGTTGTGCGACCACAGGAACAGATCGTATTTGCCGTCCGAGGTCCGCGCGCCCAACCGCACGTCGAGCAGCCCGTAGCCAGGAACCTGCGAGTATTTGGAATCGCTGGCCGTCACGTTAAAGCTGGAGCGCAGGCTGAAATCGGCGCCGGTATACCCGACCACGTCATAACGCCCGTAACTGCCCAACGGCTGGGTGATTTCGCCGCCCGCCGACATCGTCCAGCGCGAAGTACCAGGCACACCCTCGCCAGAGAGATTGCACGTCTTGCCTGTTTTCGGGACGAAAACTTCCGGCGGGCACTGACCGTCCGGATAGGATTCGTAAATCGCATCGGTAAACGCGCCGGCGAAATTCAGGGATAGCCAGTCCGTCGGCTTCGCCTGCGTGTCCACTTCAAAACCGCGGGATTGCACTTTAGGCACGCTCGAAAGGAAATACGTGTAAAGGCCGGTGGGCAACAGAGCTGCGACCACGCCCTGGTAGTCGGAATCCTCGATCCAGAATGCGTCCGCGTTAGCAACGAGGCGGTTGTCGAACCAGGAGGACTTCACGCCGATTTCGTAATTGTCAACGCGCTCCGGTTTGACGATGGCGTCGTTATTCTGATTGGGAGGCAGCGCGGTGACGTTAATGCCGCTCGACTTGTTGCCACGGGAGTAGGTGGCGTACGTGTACAAATCGTCGGTGAACCTGTAGCTGGCAGTCGCCAAGTAGGACAATGACGCATTGTGCGTCAGGTCCTTGTAGTAATAGCCCGAAGGCACGCCGGTGGCGATGGCTTCGCGGAGCGAATAAATGGTGGCCGCTTCCTTGGCGGGCAAACCCCCGAGCGATGCGCCACCGAACCAGGTTTGATAAAAACTGCCGGATTTATCCTCGTAGGTGTAGCGAAGGCCGCCGGTGAGATCGAAGCCAGGCAACACATGCCAGGTTGCCTGGCCGTAGGTGGCGTAGCTGTTGGTGACCGGGTCGGAATCAGCCTGAACGTTGAATCCATTGAGGGCCAGATTGCCGATAGGCGTTGGCACTTTCGGCCCAAATATATAGGAGCCGGCCTGCGGCCCGTACCCGGTGCGCGTATAGCCCGGCACATCCTGGTAGAAGAAATACGCACCGGCGGTATAGTCCACCGGGCCGCCGGTGGGCGAGGTAACACGAAATTCCTGCGAGGCCTGGCGCTGCCATTCCTTGATCGAACCGTTGTCGGTGATTTCCAGGTTCTTCTCAATCTCCGAGCCATTGAACGGCCACCAGTTCCAGAACCGCCAAGCCGATATGGATGTCAGCGTGAAGCCGTTTAAATCGTAATCACCCTGCAGCGACACGCCGCCGGTTTCCATGTGAAATTCCGTAATGCGCGTCGTCGACACATCGTCATTGAGCGGATTGAAGATCGGCAACGGATCGCCAAGCAAGGCAAGATGTTTGTAAAAATTGGTGGCTATCGGGGTGCCGTTGGTGAAATTGGTGAACACACCTTCGGCGACAGGGACGCAGCAATTCTCCAGCTGGTGCGTGTAATCCACGATGAAACGCAGCCGCAAGTCGTCGGTCGGCGTGGCGAGCACCTGAATCTTACCGCCCTTGTCGTCGAGCGTATTGTAATGCTGGTCGCCGTCGACGCTATTGATCGTGCCGTTGCGCTGATCGGCCAGGAAGGAGACGCGCACCGCAACCTTGTCGTTGAAGCCGTCGCTGACCGAGCCTTTCACCTGCCAGAACCCGTAATTGCCGACAGAGGCCTCCAGATCGGCCTGTGGCGTGAAGCTCGGCAGGCGCGAATGCACGTCAACCGCGCCCGCCGTGGTGTTCTTGCCAAACAGCGTGCCCTGCGGGCCGCGCAGAACCTGTATGTCCGCGATGTCCGGGAAATCAAACGCCGCCTGCCCTGGACGGCCATAGAGAACGCCATCGACATAGAGGCCGACACCGCCCTCCAGCCCGTCATTGGTAATGCTGACATTGGCACCAATGCCGCGGATGTTGAACGCGGTGTTGCGCGGATTGCTCTCTATGACCTGCAGCGTCGGAATCAGCGTCTGCAGCTTGTTGAGCGAATTGATCGCAGTGGCATCGATTTTGTTCGCGCCAATGGACGTCAGCGCAATGGGCACTGTCTGTGCCTTTTCGCTGCGGTGCCGCGCGGTGACCACCACTTCTTCCACCCCGGTCGTGACCACGCCGGCGCCGGTCGCCAGCGGCATCCTGGGGTCGCCCGCGGCTCGTGCAAGGCAGGGGCACAATGCGAACACGCCGGCAAGGGCAGTGGCGGTGGCCATGGTGGCACGTAGGGTTGCACGCCGGTTCGGCCCTGAAGCGTCGCGGTTCCAGCAGCGCGCATTAAGCGATATCATTATATACGTCCTTACGTCGTGCAATACATAATAATCCACTCTATGAATGTATTTATACGGTTTGTCAACGCTTGCAGGAACAGCATTGGCGTGAATTAGCCAATTTTATTCAGTATTATCAGTTATTTATGGGCTGGCGCCGCACATGGGGCGCCATTCAGCACCTGGGGCCCCAGGACTGAACTTGCGCCTCGTTGCGACCTGCACTTACCCCACATGGCGCGGCACGCGTGAAAGAACGGCCCCGCCAAGAGGTATATTAATTCTACTATTTTTGGTGAGTCAATATTATGAAGGCCGCTAATTGAACTTGACGTCGCGTAACATAAGAATGCACATACACATCCGTCGGCCATCTACATAATAACATTCTATGAACGTGTTTTACCCCGCATCCGCCGACGCCCCGTATGAGGAAGAAGCCGCCATGACGACCGCCACAATCCACCGGGCAGGCAGACAAACCTTGACCGTCCCGGCGCTCGGCTGTGCCGCGGCGGCCTGTCTGCTGGCAACACTGACCGGCCGGG
>Ga0116226_10001988_pt1 | contig 17680 bp, 11 predicted proteins | sample S1TSphfallax_FD_89692 | JGI IMG/M metagenome (GOLD analysis project Ga0116226, IMG submission 89692) | Host-associated microbial communities from peat moss isolated from Minnesota, USA - S1T2_Fa - Sphagnum fallax MG | ecosystem: Host-associated > Plants > Peat moss > Unclassified | place: USA... | reverse complement strand
GTTTTGTTACGGAACGCGGATTGTGCTTGCTACGCGCGTGGGCGCAGCTACAATTTTAACGATTGGAGCGCAAAACTGTAAGTCAGGCACGAAGCATCGACGCCGATTAACGAGGAGTGGAGCAATGCTGCGCTTGACGATGGTCGATGACCCCACCTCCACCCCTTCCGATACTGACGAGACGGCGCGTGCCGCGGCCATTGCCGCCATGGGCTATCGGCTCGCTGCCGCCGGACCTAGAACCCGGCAACGTCTGCTCGACCGCCAGGCCGACGACGACATGCCCGAGGAGAGTTTTAGCATCTCCCCTGCCATGCTCCGCCGCCTCGCCGTGATCGGCGCCGCCGGCGCGTGCAGCTTCGGCCTGGTTCTCGCCGCCCAAGGCCGCAACTGGAATTTCCTGCCACCCGCCGGACCCGAAGCCACCATCATCGCACAGGCCGAGCAGGCTCGGGCGTCCGCCCCGCCGATGCTCCTGCCCTTGACCGCGCCGCCGACTCTCACGGTCGCCGCCACGGCTGAGGACCACCCACAGCAACTTGCCACTGCCGAGCCGCCGGCCGCAGCCAAAATGCCGGTGGCACCCAGAACCCCCGTTCATAGCGCCATCCCCGCCAAGCCGGCGCGTGCGGTCGCCGACATTCCCCATCCGCATCTGCGGCAAGTCGCCGCCCGGACCGACCCGATGGCGCCCAAACTGGCTGACGCCAAACCCCATGTGATGCCGCACCCGGTGGCAGTCGCCCACTACGAATTGCCGCACTGGCTGACCGACTACCATCCCGAGCCGAAACATGCGCTCGTCATGTCCGAACCACCGCACGATCTGGTCCCGCCGGCCAGCGTCGAGCATCACGCAGCGGCGCCGGAATCGGCACCCGCACTGCCGCCGGCGAGGATGCAGTATGCATCGGCAGCACCGGCGCCTCGCCCGATGCCGACGCTTCGGCCGCCCTATGGGTACGGTTACGGCGGACCTTATGCCTATGGCGGCCCGGCATATTATCCTTATGCGCCGCCGCCGCCGCCCTATTATTATCAGCGGTGGTAGGGAAGAGCGTTTTTAAAAATAAGGCGTCGCTCTTGGATGGCTGGAGCGTGATCGATTGAGGTTGACCTGATCGGGCGTGCCGATCACGCTCTATCTCTTTTCAAGCACTTAGCACCGAGCGGCCGCGACCGCGGCTTCGGGGTCCAGCAGGCGGGCTATGTAGGCGGCCATCTCGGCCTGGCGGAACGGTTTGGCAAGGCTGGGCAGCAGGCCGAGTTGGCCGTCGGGCACGGCAGCGTAGCCTGTGACCAGCAGCACCGGCATGCCCGGGCGCAGACGCGCCGCTTCCGCCGCCAAGGCTGCGCCGTTGATGCCGGGCATCAGATAGTCGGTGACCATGATATCGAGCTCCAGCGCCGGGTCGCGCAGGTAGCCGGCGGCCTCGGCTCCGGAGCCCGCCTGGATGACCGCGTAGCCGATGTCGGCCAGCATGTCGGTGGTGCCGGCGCGAACCAGATCCTCGTCATCGACCAGCAGCACCGTCGCTGACACGGCGAGCGGCGGGATGCCGGCGGGGATCTGGGGCACGGGCGTCGCTGCTTCCTCGCTGCAGGGCAGCCAGATGTCGGCGGCGGTGCCCTGGTCGGGGGCGCTGGTCAGGTGCAGCGTCCCGCCCGACTGCACCGCCAGGCCGCGTGCGGTGGAGAGGCCTAGGCCGGTGCCGCGTCCGGCACCTTTGGTGGAAAAGAACGGCTCGGTGGCGCGGGCCAGCGTTGCGGCATCCATGCCGATGCCTGTGTCGATGACGCGTATGCACAGGTAGCGGCCCGGCGGCAGCGCGTCGGGCGGGGCTGGTGCGCCCGCCCCGCCGCCGATCACGCGGCACGCGGCGCGGATGCCGATCACGCCGCCGCCTGGCATGGCGTCGCGCGCATTGACTGCAAGGTTCAGGATGGCGAGTTCCAACTGGTTCGGGTCCACGCGCACCGCCGGCAGGCCCGGCTCGATATCAAGCGTCAGTGCCACGCCGTCACCGAGCGAGCGCCTGACCAGCGCTTCGAGGCCCCGCAGCAGCGCGCCGGCGTCGATGACCCTGGGCTGTTGGTCCTGGCGGCGCGCGAAGGCCAGCAGCCGCTGCACCAGGGCGGCGGCGCGGGTGGTGGACTGCAGCCCGGTGTCGATCATGTGCTGGTTGCGCAGGTCGTTGCGCGGCAAGCGGCGCTGCAGCAGTTCGAAGCTGCCCAGGATCGGCTGCAGCAGATTGTTGAAATCATGCGCGACGCCGGTGGTGAGATGGCCGATCATGTCGATCTTCTGCAACTGCATCACCTCCGCCGTGCGGGTGGCGACGGTGTGCTGCAGATCGGCGTTGCTTCGTGCCAGCGACTCGCGAGCCTCCGCCAGCTCTTGGATGTCGGTGCAGACCACCATCCATTCGCGGATAGCGCCATCCTCGCCGCGGACCGGCAGGCCTCGCACCAGGTGGCAGACGGCGGCGCCATTGCGGTCGCGGAAGCGCTGCTGCGCCTGCCAGGGCTTGCCGGCGCACACCGCCCGGCGCCAGGCATCGGCAGCGCGGGGCGCGTCCTCCGGGTGCAGGGCCGACACCCATCCGTCGCCGAGCAGCGCGGCGGCGTCCAGCCCGGCGAAGCGCTGTAGCGTCGCGTTCGCGTACGTGCAGCGGCCGGCGGTGTCGGTGATGATGACCATGCTCGGGGTGCCATCGAGGAACTGGCGGAAGCGCATGTCGCTGCGCGCCAGCGCCACCTTCACGCGCCCCATGGCGGCAGCCTGCCAGGCCAGGCCGGCGAATACTGCAGCGCTCAGCGCCGCGAGGACGAAGCCGGGGATAAGGCCGTGGGCATCCAGAACCCAGCCGGCCAGCGCCAGCAGTGCCAGCATACCGGCGCACGCACACATGACCAAGCGGATCATGATGTGCCGGTGCGGCATGCGTAATCGGCCAGCCATTGAAAATACCTCAGCTCACGGAATTGTTTTGCCTAATGACACACAATTGATCCGTTCGGCGCTTTTAGCAACATTAACCACGCGCCAACTCGTGACATTTGCGATTTATTGTGCATGCTCCCGTGCGCGCACCTGCCTGTCGCGTAATTTCCGCAACGTGTTTCGTCCGGTGATGCGATGACTTTGGTCAAAAGGGCGGCGATGACGGCGCATCAGGCCGCCACGCTGCCGCCCGCGGCACCGGCGGCGGCCGAGGCAGCTCCGCCAGCGTCTGCCGGCGCCGGGCGCCTGCGGCAGGCGCCGGGTGGCGCACGTCAGCAGAAGATCGCCGAACGGGTGGCTGCTGCCTCCAGCGAGGTGGCGAGCGGGATCGTGGAGACCGCGGCCGCGGCCGCGCAATTGCGCCAGAACATGGAGGCGATCGCCGCCGGCGCGGAAGCGGCGGCGAGTGCGGCCCAGGAGTCGCTGGCGGCGATGGGGGCGGTTGCCGCCGCGCTGAGCCAGGCCAGGCAGCGGGCAGAGATGGCGCAGGCGCGCACCGAGGCGCTGAACCTGTTTCTGCTCGACCTTGGCGGCCAGATCGAGGCCGCCGTCGCCGGCATCGTCGCCGGTGCGGACCGGCAGATTGCGCAAGCCTCGATCATCGGCGCGCTGGAGGAGCAGGCGGATGCGGTGGGGCGCATCGCGGCCGTGGTTAGCGACATCGCCGACCAGACCAACCTGCTGGCGCTGAACGCTGCCATCGAGGCGGCGCGTGCCGGCGCCGGGGGGCGCGGTTTTGCGGTCGTAGCCGATGAAATCCGCACGCTTGCCGACCGCACGGATGACGATGCGCGGCGCACCAGCACTACCGCGGTCGAGATCCAGGCGGCGGTGCGCGGCGTGATCGGGGTGATCGCCGCGGCCACCGAAGCCGCGCGGCAGGATGCCGGAGGCGGCCGCGACGCGGCGGCGGAACTGGCGCGGCTGCGCGCCGGCATGGCGGCGCTGGCCGGTGCCAGCCGCAGCATCATGGCGGCCGCGCTGGAAGCCGAGCGCGGCGCGCGCGAGGTGCTGCAGGGCGCCGAGCAGATCGCCGCCGCGGCCGAGGAACAGGCCGCCGCCGCGGCGCAGGCCCTCCAATCGGTAGCCGAACAGTCCAAGGCGCTCGAGCAAAGCGAGTCGGCGGCCGAGGAACTGGCGCAGCTTGCCGAGGTGCTGCGCGGCGACGGCGGCGATGCCGCGGCCGGCAGCGAGGCGGAGCGGGTCGCCGCAGCCGCCGAGGAATTGTCCGCCACGGTGACGCAAATCTCCGGCTCGGCCGCGCAGATCGTGGGCGCGGTCGGTGAAATCGATCGGGGCGTGCGCCAGCAGGCGGCGGCGACCACGCAATCGGCAGCGGCGGCGGCGCAGATCGAGGCCGGCGCGCGCGCCGCACTGGCCGCGGCGGAGGCGGCGCTGGCGCAGACCGAGGCGATGGCCGCACAGGTGGCGAGCAGCCGGCGCGGCATCGACGCGCTGGTGGGCGGCAGTGCGGCGGCTGTCGCGCGCGCGCAGGGCACGCTGGCTTCGCTCGCCGCGCTCGGCCGCAGTGCCAGGCGGATCGAACGCAGCGTCGGCGGCATCGAGACCGTGGCGGTGCAGATCAGCATGTTGGCGGTGAGCGGCGCGGTGGAGGCGGCGCGGTCGGGCGAGGCCGGGCGCGGTTTTGCGACTGTCTCGGCCGACATCAAGGCGCTGGCAGCGGATGCGGCGGCCAACACCGGGCGCATACGCGACACGATCGAGGACATGCAGGACCGGGTGGCCGGCGCGCGGCAGGATTTCGATGCGCTCGCCGCGTCGCTTGCCGCGGAGGCGGAGCGCAGCCGGCAATTGCCGGCGGGGCTCGTGCGCGTCGGCGCCGACCTGGATGCGGTGCGTGCCGCCAATGCGGATGTGCGGGGCGGCGCGGAGTCGATTTTTGCGGCGGTGCGTGATGTGTCGCAGGGGGCGAGGGAGATTGGGATGGCGGCGGAGCAGGCCAGCCGCGCCGCCGGGGAGGCTGCGGCGGCGGCTCGGCAGCAGGCTCGGGGGGCCGAGGAGTTGGCTGCGGCGATCGAGGAGATTGCTTCCTTGGCTGAGTCGCTGGCGGAGGGTGAGGGTTGAGGAAGGAAGAATCTTCTTTTTTTCAAAAAAGAAGCAAAAAACTTTTGGACTTTTGGAGCCGCAGTGTTGCAACCGCTCAGTCCAACCAATCAAAAGTTTTTTGCTTCTTTTTTTCAAAAAAGAAGATTCTTCCGTATGGACTATAGAACCACGCTAACCGTAACCGCCGGCGCCCAGCGCCACGCGGTTCCGCTCGGTGACATCACGGAAATCATCCGCGTGCCGGTCGCCGCACCGGTGCCGATGGCGCCGGCATGGCTGATCGGGCTGATCAATCACCGTGGCACGATCCTGCCTTTGATCGATCTCGCAGAGCGGCTGGGCGGCGGCAGATGCGTGGCGACGGCGCAGTCGCGCGTACTCGTTGCCACGGCTGGCGCGGGGTTTCTGGTGCAGGCGGTCGAAGCCGTGGGGGCGCCGGCCGATGGGCTGGATCTGGCTGCCCTGGTGCAGCCGGCGGTGCCGGTCGCGACACGGAGTGCCGCGCTGCGGGCGGGCAGCGGCGGCCAGCCGGAGGCGGGCGAGGCGGACACAGCCGCGCTGCTCGGCGTCGTCGTGGCTGGCCAGGACTATGCGTTCGATCTGGACAGCGTGGAGGCGGTGACCGTGGTCACCGGCGACGCTGCTGGTTTGGGCACCATGTCCTGGCGGGACAACAGCCTACCGGTGCTGTCGTTGCGCACGCTGCTCGGCGCGCCTGGCGATGACGCCGCGCATGCGGGACGCGTGGTGGTGGTGCGGCTGAATGATGGGGCGCGCGTGGCGCTGCGGGTGGATGGGTTTGCCGGCATCTTTCGGATGACGGCGAGGCAGTGCCATCCGGTACCTGCCCTGCTCGCGCGCGGCCGGCCGATGCTGGAGTCGCTCTGCCGGGTGGACGGGGGCGCCCTTGTTTGCGTGCTGTCGGCCGCGCGTCTGATGGAAGGCGCCGCGGCGGTCCCTGCCGAACGGTGCGCGGCGCGCGTGACGACCCAGGACGACGAATACGGCCGTTTCATCGTTTTCCGTCTGGGTACGGCCCGCTTTGCCGCCCCGCTGCAGGCGATTGATGCGGTGTTGCGCGATGCGCCGCTGACGCCGGTGCCTGGCGCGCCGGCGTTCGTCGCCGGGGTGCGGCGCATGCGGGGCCGGGTGCTGCCGGTGACCGATCTCCGGCGCCTCGTGGCTAGGGCTGGGGAACCGGCCGGCGTCCCCAAAACTTTGGTGTGCATGCTCGACCATGATGCGCAGGCGGGTTTCGTGGTCGATGCGGTGGAGCGCATCGTGTCAGTGGCGCCGCGGGATATGCGGCCGGCGCCCGCGGGGCCGGGGCTGGTCACGCAGGTGCTGAGTGCGGCGGAGGGCGGACCGCTGCTGCCGGTGCTCGATCTGCCGAGGCTTATAGCCGCCCTCGGCCAGGCGGGCGTTCGGCCGGTCGAAAGCCTGGCCGCCCTGCTGGCGGCGCTTCCGGCGCAGGCGGCATGATGACCAGGCTGCTCATCGTAGATGACAGCGCGCTGATGCGCCGGCTGCTGCGCGACATTTTTGCCCAGGTCGGAGGTTTCGAGATCCAGTCCGCCCGCCACGGCGAGGAAGCGCTCGCCATGATCAAGGCCGGGAAGCCGGATGTAGTCACGCTCGACATAACCATGCCGGGCATGGACGGCCTGACCTGCCTCGGCCGCATCATGGTGGAGGCGCCCTGCCCTGTCGTCATGGTCTCGTCCCTGACCACGCATGGCGCCGAGGCGGCGCTGGAGGCGCTGCGGCTCGGCGCGGTGGATTGCGTGGCCAAGCCTGAGGGACTTCTGTCGCTGTCGATGGAGAGCGTGCGGGAGCGGCTGGTCGATACCGTGCGGGCGGCGGCCGGGGCGCGGATGCGCGGCAGTTTTCGCCTCGCCGAGCGCGTTCGGCACAAGGCGGCCGCCCTGCCTGCGGCGCATCCCCGCCCGCAGGCGTCGGGCATCGTGCTGATCGGCACATCCACTGGCGGGCCGCGTGCGCTCGATGCGGTGCTGACCGGCCTGCCTGCCGGATTCCCTTGGCCTGTGCTGGTGGCGCAGCACATGCCCGCCAGTTTCACCGGCGCGCTCGCCCGGCGGCTCGACCAGATTTGCGCGCTCGAGGTGGTCGAAGTGACCGAAGCGATGCCGATCCTGCCGGGGCGCGTGCATATCGGGCGCGGCGATTCCGATTTGGTGGTGATGCGCGCTGACGGCATGCAGTGCGCGCCCGCGGCCCCCAGCACCCTGTGGCAGCCGAGCGTGGACCGGATGGTGACCACATGCCGCGCGCATTACCAGGCGAGCGACATCATCGGCGTATTGATGACCGGCATGGGCAACGACGGCGCCGCCGCGATGGCGGCGCTGCGCGCGGCCGGGGGACGCACCATCGCCGAGGCGGAATCCACCGCCGTGGTCTGGGGCATGCCGGGCGAGCTGGTCCGGCGCGGCGGGGCGGAGCAGGTGCTGCCGCTGAACAGCATCGCCGACGCGCTCGCCGGCATGGCGGCGGCGCGATCGCCCGACCTTTGCCGATGATTTCGGACGGGGAACGGAAGCGCTTTTGCGACTATTTCTATCAGCAGACCGGCATGTCGTTCATCGACGGAAAACCGTATTATGTGGACAAGCGGCTGGAGGAGCGCATCGACGCCACGCGGACAGGCAGTTTTGCGGCCTATTTCAGCCTGCTGTGCGCCGGCGGCGCGGAACTCCAGCGTCTGATCAGCCGATTCACGGTCAATGAGACGTATTTTTTCCGCGAGGATTATCAGCTTGCGTGCCTGACGTCCGACCTGCTGCCCGCACTGCTTGCAGGCCGGTCCGCCGAGCGGCCGATCAGAATCTGGTCGATACCCTGCTCGACGGGGGAGGAGCCGTATTCGCTGGCGATCTGGCTGCTGGAGAATTTTCCGGGGATCGACAATCACGACATCGAGATCACCGGCTCGGACATCGACGCGGCGGCGCTCGATGCGGCGGCGGCGGGGGTGTTCGGCGCACGCGCGCTGCAGCGGCTGCCGCAGGCCCTGGTCGAGCGGTATTTCGCCCGCGAGTCGGATGGGGCGTGGCGCATCATCGCGGACTTGCGCGGCTCGGTGTCGTTCACCCGGGTCAACCTGATCGACCGCGCGGGCCTTGCCCTGCACCGCGGCTTTGACGTTGTATTCTGCCGCAACCTGCTGATCTACTTTGACGATGCGTCGCGCCAGATAGCTGCCGAAAACCTGCACGAGGCGATGGCGCCGGGCGGGTTCCTGTGCCTGGGGCATAGCGAATCGATGAGCCGGATTTCGGCGCTGTTCACGGTGAGGCGGTTTCCCGGCGCGATCGTGTATCAGAAGCCGTCACGGCCGACGGCGTCACGGCAGGAGGCGGGCCGATGAACCCGCTGCTGCCGCTGTTCCTGGAAGAGACGCAGGAGCTGATCGAGAGCGCCGGCCAGGACCTGCTGGCGCTCGAACAGGGGCAGGGCAGCACGCCGGCCCTGCTGGATGGGATTTTCAGGCATTTCCATACGCTGAAGGGCGGCGCCGCCCTGTTCGATTTTGCGCCGATGACCCGCCTGCTGCACGCGGCCGAGGATGTGCTGGATGCGGCGCGGCAGGGGGCTGTGCAGCCGGGTCCGGCGCTGGTCGATGCCATGCTGCGCTGCCTGGACGACATAAGATCGTGGCTGCCGAGCATTGCCGACGCCGAGGCGCTTCCCGCTTCGGCCGAGGCTCAGGCGCAGCGCACCGCCGCCTTGCTGCTGCCGCTGCTGGATGGGGGCGCTCCGGCCATGCAATCGATTGCAACACCTGCGTCACCGGTTCGCCTGCCGCCTGCGCGCATGCTCCGCGTCCCGCCCGAGCGGGTGGAGCACATGATCGCCCTGGCGGGCGAGGCGGTGATTGCCCGCAATGGCTTGCAGCATTTGGTGGCGGGGGCCGGGCGGGAGGCTGCGGCCCCCGCCTTCGTCGAGACGCTGGCGGCGCAGGCGGCTGCGTTGGATCGGCTGGTGCGCGACTGGCACGACGCCGCGCTACGTCTGCGACTGGTGCCGGTGGCGGACCTCTTCGCCCGCGTGCCGCGCCTGGTGCGCGATCTGGCACGGCAGCTTGGCCGGGAGGTCCAGGTGCACATCGAGGGCGAGACGCTGGAGGCCGACCGCGATGTGCTCGAAACACTGTCCGAGCCGCTGATGCACCTGGTGCGCAATGCGCTGGATCATGGGGCGGAGGATCCGTCGGCCAGGCGCGACGCCGGCAAGCCGGCCACCGCCAGCCTGATCCTGCGCGCCAGGCGGGCCGGCGAGACGCTGGTGATCGAGGTGGAGGATGACGGGCGCGGGCTCGATACCGGCGCGCTGCGCCGACGCGCCGTGGCGGGCGGCCAGGTGACGGAGGCGGAAGCCGCGGCACTGTCGGACGAGCAGGCGGCGGCGCTGGTTTTTCTGCCTGGCCTGTCCACCGCGGCGAGTCTGACCACCGTGTCCGGCCGTGGCGTCGGCATGGATGCGGTGCGCAGCGCCGCCGAGGCGGCCGGCGGGCGCGTGTCGATTGCCAGCCGGCCCGGATTGGGCACATGCGTAAGTCTGTCGTTGCCGATGCAGGTCAGCATGACGCGCGTGATGATCGTGCAGGCCGGCGCCCTGCGGTTCGGCGTGCCGCTCGATGCGGTGCGCAGGATGGTGCGCGTGCCGCGCAGCCGCATCCGCGCGTTGCCGGCCGGGCTCGGCGGCGGCGGGGCGTTTGCGTTGGGCGAGCAGATTCTTCCCCTCGTCGGCCTGGCCGATGTTTTGGGGCTCCCTGCGCCGGGTGTTTCGGACGATGCGTGGGTGCTGGTGGTGGATGCCGAGCAGGGGACGGCTGGGCTGGCGGTGGAGGGATTCGGGGCACGCGCCGATGTCATCCTGCGGCCGCTGACCGGTGTGTTGGCCGGGACGCCGTGGTATCTGGGCGCCGCCCTGCTCGGCGATGGCGGTGTGCTGCTGGTGCTCGATGTCCAGGCGGTGCTGCGGTGAGGGTCCCGGCCTTCGCACGGCCCGTCGCGTGTCCGTGGGTTATCACCAACGCTACGGCAGCTCGAAGGAACGCCGAGGCCTGTCGCGGCTTATCTATCGAGAAAGGCATCGCCGGGCTTCCTGATTGATGCGGCAGTGCACCATTGAACCCGACCGAGGCTGACCATATCGTGAAACGACAGCACCCCGGTTGCAAACCCCGGCGCAGACCGGACTGAAGGGGAGACTTATATTGCTTGCCCTCGTCGTGGACGACAGCCGCCTGGCGCGGCGCAACGCCGTCAACATCCTGGCGCGGCTGCGTCCTGACTGGACGTGCGCGGAAGCCGCCAACGCCGCCGAGGCGCTGGATGCAGCGCGCAGCCATGCGGTCGCGGTGGCGCTGATCGACTACAACATGCCGGGCGACGACGGAATCACGGTGGCGCAGGCGATACGCTGCATGCATCCGCAGGCGGCCATCGCCATCGTCTCGGCCAACATCCAGGACACTGTGGTGGCTCGGGCGCAAGGGCTTGGCCTGACCTTTGTGCCCAAGCCGCTGACGGAGAGCGCGTTAGGGCCGTTCATGGCCGTCGCCTTTCCGGCTGCCGCACAAAATTCGGCCCAGACGACGGATTGAATCGTTGCAACTGACCGAGCATGAGCGCGATGCGCTGACAGAACTGGCCAACATGGGAGTCGGCCGCGCCGCCGCGAGCCTGAGCCGCATGGTGGACGAGCCGATCCACCTCTCGGTGCCCGACGTCGCTTTGCTGACCCGCGAGGAGGCGGCGTGCGAGATGGAAGCGCGCGACCCTGCCCGGCTGATCGCGGTGCGGCAGGATTTTTCCGGCTCGTTTGCCGGCCATGCGCTGTTGCTGTTTCCGGAGACGAACAGCCTGGAACTGGTGCGTGCCGTCGTCGGCCCGCACCCGACCCTGGAGGAAATCGCCGACCTGGAAGAAGAGGCGATGGCCGAGGTCGGCAACGTCATCCTCAACGGCTATCTCGCCACCATCGCCAACCTGCTGCAGGAACAGCTCCAGATATCGCTGCCGGATGTGCTGCGCGGCAGCGGGCGCAGCATCCTCTCGATGCGCGACGAGCCGTCGGTGGAGGGCGCTGCCTCGCCCGTCCTGTTCCTGTATATCGATTTCTCGGTCGGTGCGCGGGGCATACGTGGATATATTGCGGTCGTGATGAATTTCCCCTCCCTGGAAGCACTGCGCCGGCTGACGCAGCAGTTCGTCGAACGGATCATCGGGGAAGCACCGTGACATCGGCGGCGCCTGCGGGCCAGGCGCCCCTGGTGTTCGCGGTGCTCGACCAACTGGACGGCGGCGTGGTGGTGCTGGACCAGGAGCAGCGTGTGGTCATGTGGAACGACTGGGTCGCCTCGGCGTCTCGCGTGAGTGCCGCCGACATGCTGGGCCGGAACCTGTTCGAGACGCTAGCGGCGGGCGAAGCGGCAAGCCGGCTGCGCGGCGCGGTGGCGGATGCGCTGAGCAGCGGCGCCTCGACGCTGCTATCCTACAGCCTGAACCGCGCCCTGCTGCCGCTGACATCGCGCGACGGCGGGCCGCTGCTTCATGCCGCATCGGTCAAGCCGATGGCGCTCGGCGGCGGGCGCTTCTGCCTGATCCAGGTCACCGACGTGACCCGGATCGTGGAGCGGGAGCGGCTGCTGCGCGAACGCCGCGATGCGCGTTTCCGCGCCCTCGTCGATGCCGCGTCCGACGCCATCCTGACCACCGATACGCAGGGCCGCATCCTGTGGGTGAACGGCCAGACCGTGCAGCGCTTTGCGCATTTGACCCAGGACGGCGCGCAGGCGCTGGAAGGCGCCTCGATCGCCATGCTGCTTGGCGCCGATGCGCGGTTCTGGACCGATCCCGCCGCGCCGACGGTGGATGTCGAGGTGCCGGGCGAGACCGGCGCGCCGATGCCGATGGAGCTATCGCTGGCGCGCTGGCGCAGCGATGGCCGCACCCTGGTCACCGGCTTCCTGCGCGACATCGGCGAGCGAAGGCGCGCCGAGGCGGAGATCGCCGCACGGCATGCGGACATGGCGCTGCTCGCGGCACAGACGCGCATGACGCTGGACGCGCTGCCGGCCAGCATCGCCGTGCTGGACCCACACGGGCGTATCCTGTTCGTCAATCGCAGCTTTGCCGCCCTCGGCGAGACCGGCGTGCTGGCAGACGGCGGCTGGCGGGTCGGCGAGAATTATCTCGCCGCCCTCGCCCACGCCGGGGACAAGCATCGGGACCGGCTGCGCGCCATCGACAATCTGCGCGCCCTGCTGCGCGGCGACGTCGCGTCGTTTTCCTTCGAGGCGTCGATCGTCATGCCCGACCGGGTGCAGCACTTCCGCTGCATCGGCGCCACCATTGCGTCGGACGGCGGGGCCGCGGGGCCGCTGGGACGCGCCGTGTACATGCTGCTGGACGTCACCGAGCAGAAGCAACTGGAGGATGCGCTGCGCGACCTGAACGCCACGCTGGAGGCGCGGGTGGCGTCGGAGACCGCGGCGCGGCTGCGTGCGCAGGAAATGGCGCGCCATGCCGACCAGATGCGCACGCTGGGCCAGCTCGCCGGCGGCATGGCGCATGATTTCAACAATGTGCTGCAGGCGATATCGGGCGGCGCGCGCCTTTTGGGCCGGCGCATCGACCGGCCGGACGCCGCCATGCCGCTGATCCAGCTGATCATCGATGCCGCCGAGCGCGGGGCCTCGATTACCGGCCGGCTGCTCAGCTTCGCGCACCGCGGCGAGCTGCGGGCCGGGCCGGTGGATACGCTGGCGCTGCTGCGCGACCTCGGCGTGGTGCTCACCCATACGCTCGGATCCGGCATCCTGGTGCAGTTGCGCGCCCGGCCGAACCTGCCGGCGGCGCTGATCGACAAGGCGCAACTGGAGACGGTGCTGATCAATCTGGCGACGAATGCCCGCGACGCGATGCCGCATGGCGGGCAACTGGTGATTTCGGTCGAACCGGCGGTGATCGGCGAGGCCTCGGGCGGGCCGGGCGCAGCACGCGATGCGGCGCTGGGGCTGAAGCCGGGACGCTACCTGCGTCTGAGCGTCATCGACAGCGGCACCGGCATGGATGAGGCGACGCTGGCGCGGGTGTCGGAGCCGTTTTTCACCACCAAGCCTGTCGGGCGGGGAACCGGGCTGGGGCTGGCGATGGCGCGCGGATTTGCCGATCAGTCGGGCGGTGCGCTGCACATCACCAGCACGCTGGGCGAGGGCACGTGCGCGACGCTCTGGCTGCCGGCCGCCGAGGCGGCCGCGCTGTTTGCGGGGTCCGGTGCCGCATCGGCCGGGGCGGAAGCCAGGGCGCCGGCGCCGAGCCATGTGCTGCTGGTCGATGACGAGGCCCTGGTGCGCGAGGTGTTGCGCGCCGAGCTGGAGGATTGCGGATTTATCGTCACGCCTGCCAGCGGCGGGCAGGCCGCGCTGCATGTCCTGGAGCAGGAGCCGCGCATCGGTGTGATGGTGACCGACCTGGCCATGGCCGAGATGGACGGCATTACGCTGATCGGCCGAGCGCGGGCGATGCGCCCGGCACTGCCGGTCATCCTGCTGACCGGCTTTGCCGAAGCCTCCCCCGCCGCGGTGGCCGACGCTGCGGCGGGGCGGTTCGAAATGCTGCGCAAACCCGCCTCCGTCGAGCAGATCGCCGCCGCGATCACCGCCCTGCTGGCGCGCCACCAGGGCGATGGAGGTGTCGCCGCGGCACCGCAACGCCAGCCCAGCCGGGCCGATGCGAGCTAGAGCAATACCGCTTGAGGTTGACGCCAACCGAGCGATAAAATTGCTCGGTCTAACAAAGATCTAGAGCGTGATCGACACGCACGGTCAGGTCAACCTCCAACGATCACGCTCTAGGAGTGAAACGGCCGAGTTGCACGCGAGCTTCGGGCGATAATTTTTTTCGCGTGACTTCTCACGCGGCCGCCATCGTGTATGCTCATCTGATTACGCTCCTACGTGGTTGAACCTCCTGGCTTTTTTATTTTTTGATATTGCCGGGACTGGCGTTCCCTCGCGGTTGCGCATGATTGACGCGCAGTTAAGGGTTCTTGCCAGATCGGTTCGGATGTGCAACCCATGGTTGCGGTCATGGGTGACAATCATGTTGGCTAGGCGGCGTAGCAGGCGGCTGGCTGGCGCCGTGCTGGCTTTGGCCGGCGCGTGGCATGGCGCTTGGGCAGACGACGGCGCTGGCTGGCGCCTGGTTGCCGACACGGTGTTCCGCCCGGCGGTGATGGATGGGGGCGCCCCAGGCGTGCTGCTGCCATTGGCGATGGCCGAAGACCGGACCGGCTTCCTGTGGGAGGGCGGCGAGGGCGGTCTCGGGCGCTGGGACGGCTACAGCTTCCGGCTCTACACCGATGACGGGACCGAGCCCGACGGGCTCGCGGATCACCACGTGCAATCCTTGCACGCCGACCGGCAGCGTCGGCTCTGGGTCGGCACAGTCAACGGCGGACTCGCGCGCTACGACCCGGCGACGGACCATTTCGTGCCGGTGGTGCTGGACGCTGCGGCGTCTGTCGGGTGCGTCTGGAGCATGGACGATGACGGCGACGGCGGATTATGGGTCGGCACGACGAAGGGCCTGTTCCATCTGGATGGCGCCGGCCATGTGCTCGCGCGGCTGCGGCATGAGTCGCGAGGCAGGGCGGGCGGGTCCGGTCTGCCGGCTGACAAGGTGGCGGCGGTGCGGCTCGACCGGCAGGGCGTGCTGTGGATCGGCGGCCCTGGCGGCCTGGCGCGCGGCATGGACGGCAATATGCATTTCGCTAGCGTGGCCCTGCCGGTGCCGGCGGGTGGTCCTGCCGATGTTGCCCATCTGCTGGAGGATTCCGAGGGCCGGCTGTGGATCAGCTCGCGCCAGGAGGGGGCCTATGTCATCGACCTGTGGCGCGGACCTGCCATCCTGGTTGCCGAAACCACGGCGGCGCCGGGCGATTCGGTGGCGCCGGAAATCCTGGCGATGGAAGCCATTGGGCCGGAAGTCTGGCTGGGAATCAGCGGCCACGGCATTGTCGCCGTCGATCGACAGAGCCGGCGGGTGCGGCACATCAGGCACGACCCGTTCGTGCCGGGCAGCCTGCCCAAGGATACCGTTTCCTGCCTCTACCGCGACCGGTCCGGCCTGCTTTGGGCCGGCACGGTAGAGGGGCTGACGCGCTATGATTCCAGCAATGCGGGCATCCTCACTCTGCTCGGCGACCCCGGACGCCGGTCGGGGCTGCGGCTGAACGATGCCTCCTCCGTGATGGCGCGGCCGGATGGCGCGCTGTGGGTGGGCTCGGAGGATAATGGCGTGCAACTGCTTCGCCCGTCAGGCGGCGGCAGTGCGGGCGCACTGCCGCTGCCCCGCGTGCTGGCCATCGCTCCCGCGCCTGGCCCGGCGCAGTCGGCGCCGGCCTACCTGGGCACCAGGGCCGGTCTCTACCTGGCCGACGCCGCAGGCAGCAGGGCCGTGCGCATCGACGTGCCGTCGCGCAACCCTCGGGCGCAGGTCAACGCGCTGCTTGCCCTGGACGACACGCTCTGGCTCGGCGGCGCGGAGGATGGTCTGTGGCAGGTGCGCCCGGGGCCGGACGGTACCCTGACGACCGTTCGCCACATCGCGTCGCCGGAGCTGACCAACGATACGGTCAATGTCGTCGGTTCCGTGCCGGGCGGCAGGATTGCGATCGGCACCGATCACGGGTTCAACCTGCTGGACCCCGCCACCGGCGCCGTGGAGCGCATGCTGCCCGATCCGGCCAATCCCGCCGGTCTGAAACCCGGCGCGGTGATGTGTGTCGCCACCGACCGGCACGGGCGCCTGTGGATCGGCACCGATAGCACCGGTATCGCCGTGATGATGGGGCGGGATGGCGCCGGGCGGCCTCGCTTCCGCTATGTCGGCCGTGCCGAGGGGCTGCCTGACCTCGATATCAGCAAGCTGCTCGTCGATGGCGCCGGCATGATTTGGGCGAGCACCGACCGCGGGCTTGCCGAAATCGACCCGGAGCGCTTCACCGCGTTGCCGCTGCAATCGCCGCAGGGCGTGGTGGTGACCAGCTACTGGAGCAATTCGGGCGACATCACGCCGCGCGGCGAGCTGGTGTTCGGCGGCGCCGGCGGGCTGACCATCCTGCAGCCGGCCGAGGTGGCGCAATGGCATTACCGGCCGCCGGTCGTGGTGACCGGAATACGCGTGGGCGGTGTGGCGCGCGATCCGGGCCACGCGGCGGACGGCGGGCTGCTCGTCATCCCGACCGATGCGAACAAGCTGTCGGTGGAATTCGCCGCGCTGGATTTCTCCGCCCCCGAACTCAACCGCTACGCCTACCGGCTGGACGGTTTCGACCGCGGCTGGGTCGATACCGACGCCGGCCATCGCATGGCCGCCTACACCAACCTGCCGCCGGGCGACTACGTGCTGCGCCTGCGCGGGTCGAACCGCGCAGGCACCTGGAGCGAGGCCGAGGGGTTGAGCGTACGGGTGGAGCCGGCGTGGTATCAGACGCGGTGGTTCCGGGTCGCGCAGGGCAGCGCGGCGCTGCTGGCCGTGGGCGCCCTGGTGCGCTGGCGCACGATGATCCTGCGCCAGCGCCAGCGCGAACTCGAACGCCAGGTGGCCGAGCGCACCGCGGAGCTGCGCGCCAGCCAAAAAGAGCTGGAGGAGTTCGCCTACCTGGACCCGCTGACGTCCCTGCCGAACCGCCGCGCCTTCAACGAACGTCTGGCACGCCTGGTCAAGGCGGCGCCGGCCGAGCCGTTCGCGCTGGTGCTCGTGGATCTCGACGGTTTCAAGACGGTGAACGACCAACTCGGCCACCAGGCCGGCGATGCGGTGCTCGCCCTGGCTGCCGACCGGGTACGCCATGCGGTGCGCACGCGCGACTTCGTCTGCCGCCTGGGCGGGGATGAATTCGCCATCCTGGTCCGCCACGCGGGTGAGCCGGACCTGATCGACGATCTCTGCGAGCGGATCGTCTGCGGCATGGCGGTTCCTGCCATGCTGGACGGCACTCCGATCACCATCGGCGCCAGCGTGGGCGCGGCGCTGTTCCCCCGCCACGGGCTGACCGAGGATGAGCTGTATCGGCACGTCGATCTGGCGCTTTACGAAGCCAAGCGGATCGGCCGCGGCACCTGGTGCTGGTACGGCGGGCACCCGGCCGCGCCGGCATCGCAGCAGGTGCTGTTTTAATCAGTCTTGCCACCGCGCGGTGTCGACGTGTCATACCAAAGCAACTTACCGCTGACTCATACCAGGGCAACTAACTTTTGACTGTTGTCAGGCTCTTGCCGCCGTAGGGTGGGCTTCAGCCCACCACAGCCGGGCGCCGCTGCCATGGTGGGCTGAAGCCCACCCTACGAATGCGCCGGCCCGCGATCCCTACAAGTCATTGGTATGGCGCGATGGTATCATAGGATTCCCACCTCCGCTTGGCCACTAACGTTCGCGCTAGCAATGATGGGTCGAGACCCATCCTGCGGTTGCTCTCGCCCGATGGCAAAGACAGAGATTTTATCTACTGATTTCACAGATCATGAGAGTGCCCGTTGTTCGCCTCTGCGGTCCAACCGGCTAGTACGGATAATCT
>Ga0116226_10001987_pt1 | contig 17683 bp, 15 predicted proteins | sample S1TSphfallax_FD_89692 | JGI IMG/M metagenome (GOLD analysis project Ga0116226, IMG submission 89692) | Host-associated microbial communities from peat moss isolated from Minnesota, USA - S1T2_Fa - Sphagnum fallax MG | ecosystem: Host-associated > Plants > Peat moss > Unclassified | place: USA... | reverse complement strand
GCCTAGCGCGCTTCAATGGCGTCAAGGCCAATTTCGACCTCCATCTCAAAGAATGTGAGTGGAGGTGGGGCAAGGACCCTGATACGATCCTCGCCGAACTGCGCAAATTACTGGTCTAGAGCCTTTCAAAAAAGAACTTCTTGCTTCACTTCCCCTTAGCTAATCGGCACCGACGCCGTGAAAAAAATCGACCGGCCGGGCAGCGCGAAATAGAGCGGCGTCACGCCGTCCAGGGCGGTGCCGATGCTGTCGAAAATCTGGCGTGCGTCGAACAGGTTTTCGACGTCCAGTTTCAGGCGCAGATGCGCGAGGCGCGGATTGGGGCCGGAGAAGTCGTAGGCCACCGACACGCCGGTGAGGTTGTACGGGTCGTACCACTGGCCGGGCACGTTGCCGGCGGCGAGGCCGTTATTGTCGTAGTGTCCGCCGGTCCACTGGTTGATGACGGCGGCGTAGAGGTTGTTTTTGTTGTAGATGAGGCCTGAGTTGGCGGTGAACTGCGCGGTTTCGCCGACTGCCGTGTGTGTGGCGGTGGTCTCCGCGCCGTTGAGGCTGCCATTGCCGAACACGCTGAAGCCGGCGGGAAGGCTGTAGGTGGCCTCGGCCTCGGCGCCCTTGAACACGGCGTCGCCGGCATCCGTTGCGATGCTCACGGCGCCGACGCCGTGCGAGACGGTGAGGTTGTCGAAATGCACCAAATAGAGATTGGCATCGAGTGCCAGGCTTTCGGTCTGGTAGGCAAAGCCCGTCTGGTAATTCCAGGTGGTTTCCGGGATCAGATCGGGATCGTAACCGCTTGTGGTCTGCAGCGTATAGCGGTTGGGGCCCAAAAAGCCTTGTGCGACCTGCGCGTAGACGGAGAGCGCGGGGTTGAACTGGTAGCGCGCCTCGAAGCTCGGCAGTAGCGCGTGATAGGCTTTGATGTAGCCGACCGGGATCAGGTTGCCATTGGTGTCGGTCAGGTCGGTGTTGAGGGGTTCGTTGAGGGCGCGGACGTAATAGGCGTATTTCACGCCGGGGATCAGCGTTAGGCCCGGCAGCGGCTTGAGATCGAACTGCAGATAGGGCTGCAGCGTCGTTGTCTGGTTGTGGATCAGTTCGTCGAGCGGCGAATTGCCCACGCCGTTGACGGCGTAGTTGTAGGCGCCGCCTTGGGTCAGGTCGATCTCGGTCTGATAACGCGTGCTGTGTTGAATGTCGGCCCACATGCCGAATTTCACGTCGCCATAGTCGAAGGCGCGATTGAAGCGGACGATGGCGCCGTAGGAGCGGTAGGCGTTGCGCAGATTCTGGCCCGGCACGTCGTTAGGATAGCTGACGTCATTGCCCTGGTTGTCGAGCACGATGGTGCCGTTGGGGTTGTCGCCGTTCGGGTCCTCGCCGTTATGGCCGTCATAGTCGTAGGCGTAGGAATAGATTTTGCCATCCAGCGTCCAGTTATCCGCGAAGCGGGAGGTGATGCCGGCGTATTCGATGTCGGAGTTGATGCGGTCGGTGTTAAAGCCGGTATAGGCCTGGCTGGTGGGGTCGCTGGAGAGGCCGTAATTATCGCCAAGCGCCTGAATTTCCGCCTGCGTCTGTCCCAACGTGGTATGCTGGAACGTGCGGTTGACCATCGCCAGGAAGGTCAGCACCGTGTTGGCATTCACCGGCACGATGACTTTGGAAAAGAAATTGCCGCGTTCCTGGCCGGCATTGGTGAGGTAGCCGCTGGATTTGAGGTGCTCGAAATCCAGCACTGCGGTGGTGCCGGTGGCGGCGATGCTGCCGGTGTCGATCTCGGCGCCTTCGATGCCGGTGTTGAAGCTGCCATAGGTCAGGGAGGGCGTCAGCGTGAACTGCGCCAGCGGATTTTTCGTCGTCACCGCGATGGTGCCGCCAAAGGTCGCGTTGCCGATGGTGGACGCGGTGCCGGGACCGCGGTCGACGTCGATTCCACCAACGTCATTGTCCATGAAGTATGACGTGGTGTGGTGCGCGAAATCGTTCGGGTCGCCGCCGGGCGCGGTTTCCACCACCGGTATCCCGTCAAACGTCACGTTAAACTGGCCGTCCTGAAAGCCGCGGATGGACAGCGCCTGGCTTTCCATCAGCCCCGGCCCGTCCGGGTCCGTGCCGGAAACCGAGGGCGAGAGTTTGACGATGTCGCTGTAGCTGGCGGTGGAAGAAAAATTGTTCTGGACGGATTGCTGGCTGATCACCGAAATCGGCTGCGTCGCGTTCATGGGCGCGATGCTCGGCGCCTCGTACGGCGCGGTGCCCTGCTGCTGCGCGAGCGTGCCGCTACCCTGCGCGGTGACGCTGCCGAGATCGAGATTGATCGCGTCCTGCGCGCGCGCGGCCGCCGGCAGGCACAAGGCCACGCCGCCGAGAAGCCAGAACTTCAGCTTTATGCGACCCACGTCGAGCTCCCCGCGTTTTTGATTGCGCCATGGCAAAACAGCGAATTGCATAGCATCGCGCGGCGCCGCCATGATGAAGGTTGCGTGGCGGAATGATGACGATGCAGGGATTTTTGCGGCGGCGGAGCAGCCTACGGCCCGAACAGCTTTCTCGCCTCAGCCTCCGCCCGCACCGTATAGGCGCGGTTCAACACCGCTGTGTGCGAATGATAGTCGCCGATGGACGGCAACAGCGCGCCACCATTCTGGTTGAGATATAGCCGCAGAATCAGCCCGGCGGCGGCGATGTTGAAACAGGGATCGCCGATCAGCTTGGCCCTGGTGACGCGCGGCGGCAGATGCGCCCGCGCCGCGATTTCGTTCACCCAGATGGTGTTGACCTGCATGACGCCGAGATCGGCGGTGCCATTGCTGTCCGGCCGCACCATGCCCGGCGCCCCGCCCTCGATATGCGCGATGACCGGCAGGATGCGCGGCGGGAGATGCGCGACCGAGGCCACCGTGATCATGCAGGCGAGGTAAGGGATCATGCCGTGGGATATGCAAGACGCACGGAAAAAGGCAAGCCAGCGCTTCTTTTCAAAAGAAGAAGTTGTGACTTTTGCGTTGCCGCTCCCGATGGGCTACCTGCGCGTTGAAAGATGCAACTGAGTGAAATAAAAATGTCACGTAACAGACTAAAGACTTCAAAAGGCGATGAGGGCTTCACGCTGCTGGAACTGCTGGTGGTGATCGTCATTCTCGGCCTGCTCATCGGCCTGGTGGCGCCGGCGGTGCTGCGCCAGCTGGGGCACGCGAAAAATTCCATCGCCGCGCAGTCGATCCAGCGCATCAGCTCGACGCTCGATTTGTACAAGCTGGACGTCGGCAGCTACCCGACCACCGACCAGGGCCTAGCCGCGCTGGTGACCCAGCCGGCGGATGTGACGAGCTGGAACGGGCCGTATGTGAAGAGCGCGACGCCACCGCTGGACCCGTGGGGCCATCCGTATCTGTATCAGGAGCCGTCATCGCGGCCAGGGCTGGATTACGATTTGTGCTCCCTGGGCAGCGACGACAAGCCGGGCGCGCCGGGCGATCCGGGGTTGATCTGCAACCATTGATTTAGGCGCCGCCGGCGGGAGGCTCGTGCGACGCCGCCTAACCCTGCACCGCGGATTTTTCTTGTCTTTTCGCGCCAAATACTGTTTATGGTCGAATAATATCGAGGAAGACATGCCAATCACATCTGGCCTGATGATAGGCACGACACCGCAGATGCAGATGATGCCGCAAGCGGTGACTTCTATGCCTCAGCGGCCAGCAGTCGCACCGTTTTTGTGGTATGAGGCGGGTGTTTTATGGGCCGGACAGGGGCCGGCGGCGAAACTTCTGCCCATTGGCTTTGATAACCAGGCGGCATTCCAAAACTGCATGCTGGCTAATGTGTCTAACCCGTCCTTTCCAACACTGCACGGCGCGTATGCGGCAAGTTTTCAGGTGACGAACTTTGCCTATAGTGGCGGCCAGTATTGCTTGGTGGCGGTAGCGCCCAGCATGGCCAGCTATATCCAGACCTTCTGCGGGCAGAACGGGATCAGGGCGATAACGTCCTCAGCGGGAAGCGGATATTGTTCTCCGGTTAGCCAATCCACCAACGTCGCAGCTCTATTGGGTCCGCCCGTCGGCCCTTATACGCCGGTTTATCCGGCATCCCTGCTGAATTCGGTGTCCGCCCTGTCGCCAGGCGGACAGGCGACGGTGACACCACAGTTCATTTTGTGCACCGGATCGCCAGCGGGACAGCCGGCAACCCTCGCCGGATGTATGTTCACGTTTTCACCGAGCAGCCAAGGTCTCCTTTAAGCCGGCCGTTATCGCTCGGCCAACTGACCGTCGGCGAGCTGCTCGATGACGAAAGGCGTCGGCGCCGCGAGGCCGGGAAGGCTGACGACGGCGTGGCGGCACAGCGGCGCCGGGCCGGCGGCGCAGGCGATGATGCTGACGGCCGGCGCGCCCTCGGCGCCACTGCCCGCCGGGCCCGTGGCGCTGGCATAGGCGATCGCCTGACGCACCACCGGGTCCGCCGCCGCCGTCTCGGGATCGCCCGGCTGGAACAGGCTGAGATGCGGTTTCAGCGCGGCGAATAAAGCCGGCGTCACGCCCAGCACGTCCGAAACCTGGCCGATTTCGGTAAACCGGCTGGCGGGCGGCCCATAGGCCAGGCCAGCCGCGCGGTATTGCTGCAGCAGCATGGCGGCCGCCTGCGGCGACGGCGCCGGCGCGCGCCACAGCACGATGTTGGACGCAATCCCAGCCGCCTGATCGGAAGACGCGCCGGCGGCCCGCACCAGCCCGGTCAGCAAAGCCAGCGAAGCCGTGTTCGGGTTCACCATGCCCGCCAGGCTTCCCACCGTCACATTCACCCCGATACCACCAATGACGAGCGCGTGCGGCTGGCCATCCGCCATCCACTGCGCCGAACCAGCCGCCAGCGCGTGAAAAATCGCCTCGTGGATCGCGCCGTCATCCGCTTCCCGCGCCTGCGCCGCCGCGCGCAGGTTTTCCGCGAGGTTCAAAGCAGTGCGGCTGGTGGCCAAAATCTGCGTCATCAGAAACGCCAAAAATACAGCGGCCCAGAGAACGATGAGCAAGGCAAAGCCAGGAGAAGCAGAAGTAAGCAGCGCTTTTTGAAAAAAGCGCGCAAAAACTTTTGCTCCTGGGGGCGTTTGGACCGGGAGTGCCTTTAATTGCCTCCGTCGGAGGCAATTAAAGGCACTCCCGGTCCAAACGCCCCCAGGAGCAAAAGTTTTTTGGTTACTTTTTTTCAAAAAAGTAACTGCTTTCTTCTCTAATCACCGTACTTCGCCGGAATTCTAGCCCGCAAATTCGCGTCCGGGTCCGGCGAGCCGCCGGGGGGATTGAACTGCAGTGCGGCCGGCACCTGGGCGGCGTTGGGGAGTTCCTCGCGCAGATCGGCGGTCAGCGCGTCGGCGTCGTTTTGCGTGCGGATGACATGCGGGGTGATCAGGACCAATAATTCGGTGCGGGTGCGGGCATTGTTCTGGTTGCTCACCAGGTCGCCGAGCAGGGGGATGTTTTTCAGGAACGGGATGCCTGAATTGGCGTGGCTATCGTTGTCTGAGATCAGGCCGGCGAGGCCGATGGTTTCGCCGTCGGCGATGGCGACGCGGCTGGTGACGGCGCGTTCGGAGAAGGTGGGGGAGTCGATGCCCGCGGTGGTGACGCCGGTTTGCACGCCGCTGACTTCCTGCGCGACGTCCAGCGTGACCAGCCCGTTGCTCCCCACATGCGGCGTGACCTGCAGGATGATTCCGGTTTCACGATAGTCGATGGAGTTCACGACGTCGGAGGTGGAGGTGATGGTGGATTGCGAGGTCTGGCTGAGATAGGGCACCAGGTTGCCGACCTGCAGGCTGGCCGCCTGGCCGTCCAGCACCATCAGTTCCGGTGAGGACAGGATATTGACCTTGGTGACGGACTGCAGGGCGGAGATGGCGAGCGGTGCCGCGTCCGACCCGGCGCCGGAGAGCACGAAGCCGGGGAACGAGGTGTCGAGCGCGGCGGTGGTGACGTTGGCGGTGGAGAGCACGGCGTTGATGTCGCCGGATTTGAAGAAGAACTGGGTGCCGTATTGCAGGGCGTTGTCGAGATCGACTTCGGCGATGGTGGCGTCGATCCGCACTTCCACCGGCGAGATATCGATTTTGCTGAGCATGGCGTTGATTTTGTCGTCCTCCTCCGCGGTGCCGTAGATCAGCAGGGAATTGTTCTGCAGGTCCGGGATGATGCGGATTTCGTCGGTGGTCTGGGTGCCTGCGGTCTGGCTGAGCGGGCCGAGCAGCGCGGAGGCGCCGCTGGAATTGTCGGTGGAGGTGGAGGCGGTGGTGGTTGACCCGGTGCTGGTGGCGGAGGGCGCATTGGTGAGGCTGCTGCCGATCACGCCACCAATGCCGCTGGCGCCACCAAGGCCGGTGATGCCGCCGGCGGAGGTGCCGCTGCTGCCGCTGCTATTGTTCTGGTCCTGGAGGCCGGAGACGGCCTGCCCGGTTGCCACCGGCGTCGGCTGGGCGGTGACGTTATCGGGCGTAAAGGCCTGCTGCAGCACGTAGGCGGCGTCGTTGGCGCGGCCGTTTTGCAGATAGTACACATGCCAGCCGCGCACGGTTTCGCGCTGGACTTGGTTGATCACAGCGTAGACGCGCTGGGCGTCGAACAGAAAGCTCTGGGTCTTGGCGATCACCAGCACGGCGTCGATGCGCTCGAGCGGCACGACGCTGATGGGGCCGGGGGCGGTGCCGGCCTGGCTCTGATCGCCGCTGATCCCCAATGCCGTGGAAAACGCCGCGGCGAAATCCTTGGCGTCCCCGGAGGTGACCGGGAATAATTCGTAGGACTGGCCGGCGAGCTCATCGACGTCAAACGCCTCGATCAGGCCGGTCAGTGCGGCGCGGGTGGAGGGGTCGCCGCTGACGATGATGGCGTTCTGGTCGGAGGTCGCGACGATCTTGCCGCCGGTGGCGACATAGGGCTGCAGCACGGTGGCGAGCCTGGTGGCATCGGCGTAGCGCAGCGGGATGACCGCGCCGCCACCAAGCGCATCGGTGGAGGCGAGGCCAGCCGAACTGGCGGCCTGGTCGGCGGGCATCACGCGGTACAGGCCGCCGGTTTGCACCAGCACCGCGTGGTTCTGCGCCAGCAGGGTTTGCAATGTCGGGATCAGCGCGTCACGCGGCAAAGGGTTGACAGTGTGCAGCGTCGCCGTGCCGGTCACGGACGGGTCGATGGTGTAGTTGGCATGCAGGATGCCGCCGAGGATTTGGTCGACGACGGTGTGGATATCGGTGCCGGCGAAGTCCAGCGAGATGTCGCCGGTGGTGGTCGTACTGGCGGGTGCGCCGAGATTAAGCGCGGGTGCGGCGCTATAGGCGGCGCTCGGCCGGGCCAGGCCCGCGCCGGGGCTGATCTGCCCGTCCACCCGGCCGGTATAGGGCAAGGCCGCCGGCTGCGGTTCCACCACCACCGCCCCCGGCGCAACGCTGGTGGCGGGCGGTGCGGCCTGCTGGCAGCCGGACACCGACAGCAGAGCGGGCGCAAGGAAGGCGAGCAGGCAAAAACGGCGGTGAGCAGGCATGTTTTTAAAATCGATCCACGTTATTGGGGATGCCCGCGAGCGGGACAGGCGGGCTCGCCGGGAAGCCGGAAGCTGGAACACCGGCGGCCGGAGCCTGGGCATCAGCGTCCGGCGCGGTGGCTGGCGCGGCGCCGAACTGCGGGCGCAGGGTGGTGATGCCGGTGGGGCCGGCGAGCGTAACCGCGCCGGCGGTGATGGATTTCACAACCTGGCCGTCCACCAGCCCGCCTTTCCTCACCGCCACCGCCGTCCCATCGTCACCAACGAATATCGCCGCGGCGCCGGTGGCGGTGATGACGATGGCGGTCAGCCGCGGCATCGCGGCGGGGGCGGAAGGTGCCGCTTCGAGCGGCCTTCGGTCCGGCCGGAAAATCGGCCGGGCGAGGATGGTGGCGGACCAGGCGGCGGCGAGGCTGGACACATCCGCTTGAGAGACCGCGGCGGCGGTGTTTGCTCGCGGCGCCGCAATTTGTGGGGCGACATCCGCCGGCGCAAAAATCTCAGCGAGCACGATGATTCCGAGCAAGGCTGCCAGACCGGCCGGCCAGATCGCAGCACGCTCCATCATGGGCTCCATCATGGTGACCCGCTGCGGAAGGCCGAAACGGTGAAATTGGCCTGCAGCGCCACATCCTGGCCGGCATCGGGCGTGGCGTCGGAGGTCACGGAGAGATCATCCACCATCATCCGCGGCTGCGCGGTCTCGATCGCGGTCAGGAACGCGACCAGCGTCGGCCAGGTCGTGCTCATGCTGACCGCGACCCCGATCCGGCGCAGCGACCCGACCGGCGTGGCCGCGACGGTCTCCACGCTGTCCAGGCTGGTGCCGGCGGTCTGCGCGAGATTCGTCAGGTCCGCCTGCAGGTTGGCGCCGCTGATCGCATCCGAATCCCCCGCCACCAGGATTTGCCCGGCAGGGCTGATGGCGCTCGCGGCGGCGGCCGCGCGCAGGGCCGGCAGTTCCTTCTCCTCCGCCTGCATATGGGCCACCTGCTGCAGGCTGTCGTCCAGCGCCGCCTGGCGCCCGGCATACCAATCCAGGCACGGCGAGACGAGGCCGAGCCAAACCACCCCCACCACCACCAGCGCCCCACCAACCGCCAGCACCTGGCCGGCACGGCCCTCCGGCAGCGAGACTCTCCCGGCCATCATGGCGCCACCGTCAGGTGAATCGAGAACAAATCCGTGTCGCCATTGATGGAGCGGGTGACCGGCGCGGCAAAACCCGGATTCTGGAAATTCGGCGCCGCCGCCAGCAGGGAAATCAGCTGCGCCGCGTTGCTCGACTCCCCGTCAAACGTCAGCTCGCCGGATTTCAGTGTGAAATCGGTCAGATACGTGCCATCGGGCAGCGCGCTGGTGAGGGCGGCGAGAGTCGCCAGCGCGTCGCCATGCGCCTGCGCGGCGGCCACCGCCGCCTGGCCGGATGCCGCGATGGACAGGCGCTGCCGCAGCCGCATCGCCTCATGCGCCGCGGGGGACAGCGCGTCGATCCGCGCCTGCGCCGCGTCCAGCGCGTTCTGCTGGCGGATTACGGGTATCGCGACGCACGCCAAAGCCAGCACGGCGCATAGCCCGTACAACGCCGCATAAAACCGCTTTTTGCGCGGCGCGAGGCCGGGCGAGAGCGCGATTCGGCCGCCTTCATCCTCCACATAGCCCGGCCGCAGCTTGCCGCGCGCCAGGGCGGCGAGCAGATTTTCCAGCGGCGCGCGCAGGGTGATCAGCAGGTTCAGTCGGATGGCGCCCGGCGCGTCCCGCCGCACGCCGCCGACGCCCCAGAAAATCTCGTCCGGCGAAAACGGTGTCAGCCGGTCCATCTCAAAACCCAGCACGCGCACAAGATCGCGCTCAGCCGCCGCCGGCAAACGCACGTCCCGCCGCAGCACCGTGCCGGGCGGCAGCCGCAAGGCGGTGGCCAAATGCGGAGCGCCAGCAAACGCCGCCCCCGAAAACCGCAGCGGCGCGGCAAAGGTTTCCGCCCCCCGCCGGCGGACCAAAATCGCGCCCTCGGAACGCTCGGGGTCCTCGTCCAGCCGGTCGATCCGCACGATGACCGCGTCCTCCCCGCCGGTGCCGCGCCACGCGGCCGGGATCAGGCTTTTCACCTGTCGAAGCCACCATGCCCAAATTTCGTTTAGCATTTCGATTTTTGGAACAAAGTGGGGACGCCAATCATGTGCATGCGGTTAATCGTGTGCCAGCTGTAAGAAAAATGAAAGTTTTAAGTCATGAACCCGCGCCCGGCGGCGCCACCACGATATCCGGCCAGGTCTTTTGGCCCGCCAGCGTGAGATGCAGCCGGATGAGCAACGGCAACCCGCCGGCCGAATAACGCGGCGCCCAGGCCACCGACCCATTCGGCTGCCCGGCGAGATAGGATACATCCAGCCCGGTGACGCCCGCCAGCAAAATCTCCGTCCGCGCCGCGGCGGGCACCCCCAGCGCCGGGCCAGCCGGATGCGGCCGCCACCGCAGCACCAGTCCCTCCGGCGTCACCACCAGCGCGGCGTCGGCCAGCGGATCCGTCAGCCCAGCCCCCTCCGGCAAAAAGGTCGTGAAGGCGAAACCGTCCGGCCGGCCGGTCAATTTGTCCGGCGCCGCCTGCTCGATCAGCCGGCGCAGCGCGCCGTCCACCGCCGCCAGCGTCTCGCTGCCGTCGGCCGCACGAGTCTCGGCGGTCCAGGCGGTCATCCCGTAGCGCATGGTCTGCGCCACGCCCGCCATCAGCAGGCCAAACACCACCAGCGCCACCATCAGCTCAAGCAGCGTAAACCCGCTCTGACGCCTCATCTGGTGGGTGCCAGCCGCCGGGTCCGCAGCGTCAGCCGCCTTCCGCCAAAACTCTCGGTCAGAGCAATATCATAAAGCGACAACGGACCGGCGGTCTGCAGCCTGGTGATCTCCAACGACCACAAAAACCCACCGCCATCATCGCCAGAGAGCTGCTCCGGCTGGATCGGCGTCAGCGGCCCCAGCGACGCCAGCCGAGACTCCGCCCGCGACAGCGCGTTGCCATAATCAGCGGCGGCGCGGTTCTCCGCGGCGCCAGCGAAGCCAGCCTGCAGCAGAACCACAGTGGCGAGGGCAGCGATGACCAGGGCGGCCATCACTTCGAGCAAGGTAAAGCCAGAAGAAGAGCCGGGCGGGGCGCCCTTTTTTTCAAAAAAAGTAACGTCTTTACTGCCCACTGAGCCTTGCCTGACCCGTTAGCCAATCGGCGGTCACCGTTAGCTCCCGCCCATTATCGTCCAGCACCACCGTCCCGCCGGAAGAACTGCCATCCGGCTCGAACGTAATCGGGCCGCTCACGGTCTCGCCCAGCCAGGTGGGGACCTTTGGCAAACTCACCGTCACCGCCTCGCCGCTGGTAATCGCCTGGCCACGCGCCGTCACCATCGCCGCCGCCACGCCGCGCGCCGCCGCCCTGGTTTCCAGCCAATGGCTTTTCGGCGGACCATAGCCCGCCAGCACGGCCATGATCAGGCCCATCACCAGAATCACAATCAACATTTCCAGCAGCGTGAAACCGCTATGTTTGCCGGTGTTTTTATTGGGCGATGTCATTGAGGCTGAGCATCGCCAGCAGCAGCGAGGACACAATGCCCGCCACCGCCGCGCCCATCAAAATCGTGATCGCCGGCACCAGCAGCGCCACTAGCCGCTGCAGGCCGATCCTTGTGCGCTCCTCGTGCATATCCGCCGCCCGCAGCGCCATCGGCCCCAGTTGCGCCGTCTCCTCCCCCAGCCGCAGCAATTGCGTCATCCGCACCGGAAACACCGCGGCGGCGGCGAGCGCGCGCGAAATACCCTGGCCGTTCTTCGCACTCTCCACCGCCTTGCCCACCGCCTCGCTGGCCACGCGGTTGGAGATAATCTCCCGCACCGTCGTCATCGCCGCCATCAGCGGCACGCCGTTCAGCAGCAGCGTCCCCAGCGTCCGTGAAAACCGCGCCGCCAGCACATCCTTCACCAGCCCCCCCACCACCGGCAGCCGCAGAAGCAAGGAATCCGCCGCCAGCCGCGGCCCCGGTCTGTCCAGCAATATCTTGGCACCCACCACGCCCGCAATCGTCACCACCAGCCCGAGCAAACCGTAATTCGAAATCACGTTGCCCAGCCCCAGCAAAAACGCCGTCGATGGCGGCAGCGCCACACCGTTTTCCGCGAACAGCGGCACGAACTGCGGCAGCACGCGCGTCAGCAGCAAAAAAATCGAACCCGTCGCCGCCACCACCAGTATGCACGGATAGATCATCGCCGACTGGATCGCCGCCGTCAGGCTGCGCTGCCGCTCCAGCAGCCCCGCCAGCCGGTCCAGCGTGCCGGCCAGATCCCCGCCGGATTCGCCCGCGCGCACCAAACCCACGAACAGCTTGGGAAAACTCTTCGGCTCCTTCGCCAGCGCCGCGGAGAGGGCCGCGCCGTCCCGCACCTGGTCGCGCAGCCGCGTCAGCACCGCGCCCACGCGCTTATTGCCGGCGGTTTCCACCATCGATTTCAGCGCCCGGTCCAAATCCTGCCCGGCCCCCAGCATCGCTGAAAGCTCCCGCGTCACGTCCACCAGCTCGCCCCGCCTCAGCGCCTGGCCGCCGCCAAAATCAAAACTCAGCCGCCAGAAACCGCCGCCCGCCGGGTCGATGCGCAGCACAATCAGCCCGCCGCGCTGCAGCTGCGCCGCCACATCCGTCAGCGTGGGCGCATCAAGATCGCCCTGCTGAATGTCGCCGGCCGGCCCGATGGCCCGATAGTGAAAAAGGGGCATTCAGAAGCCCCCAGCCGTTGAGCGGCCAAACTCTGGCCAATCAAAAGCCGGGGGAATCAGGAGTTTTTTTTGCTTCTTTTTTTTGCAAAAAAAAGAAGTCCTTCCTTCCCCCTTCATTACTCTTCCGCCTTAACCGCCCGCAGTATTTCCTCCACCGTCGTCTCCCCCCGCGCCACCGCTTCCATCCCCGCCTGCAGCATGGTCTGCATCCCCGCCGCCACCGCCGCCTGCTCGATTTCCGCTTGGCCCGCGCGGGCAAAAATCAGGCGTTCGGTCTGCGGGTCAGGCGTCAAGAATTCCGCAATCGCCTGGCGGCCCTTATAGCCGGTATTGCGGCAGGCCGGGCAGCCAACGGCGCGCCACGCGGTTTTCAGGCCAAAACGCCGCTCAAATTCCGCCGGCGCGGCGGAGTCCTGTCTGCAGGCATCGCATAATTTGCGCACCAGCCGCTGCGCCAGCACGCCGCGCAGCACGGCCGCGAGCAAATAATCCTCCAGCCCCATATCCCGCAGCCGCGTAATCGCCGCCGCCGCCGAATTGGTATGCAGGGTGGAGAGGACCAGATGCCCCGTCAGCGCCGCCCGCGCCGCGATTTCCGCGGTCTCCACATCACGGATTTCGCCCACCATGATGATGTTCGGGTCAAGCCGCACGATGGTCCGCAGCAGCGAGGCAAAGCCGAGATCGATCTGCGGTTTCACCTGGATCTGGTTGATGCCCGGCAGCTGGTATTCGATCGGGTCTTCCACGGTGATAATCTTGCGGTCCACCGTATTGAGCGAAAGCAGCGCCGTATAAAGCGTCGTGGTCTTGCCGGACCCGGTAGGCCCGGTGACCAGCAAAATCCCATTGGGCGCGTCCAACGCCGCGCGCAGCCGCGAAATCACCTGGTCGGTATGCCCCTGGGTTTTAAAATCAAACACCACCGCGCTGCGGTCCAGAATCCGCAGCACCAGAATTTCGCCGTGCAGACATGGCGCGGTGGCCACCCGGAACACCACGTCCTCGCCACGCACCGCCATGCGGATGCGCCCGTCCTGCGGCAGCCGGCGCTCGGCAATATCCAGCTTGGCCAAAATCTTAATCCGAGAAATAATCGCCGGCGTCAGCCGCGCAGGGTGCGTGTCCGCATCCTGCAGCTCCCCGTCATGGCGATAGCGGATGCGCAGCCGGTCCTCGAACGGCTCGATGTGAATATCGGACGCGTTATTCTCAACCGCCTTCGCAATAATCTGGTTCACCAGCCGGATCACCGGCGCCTCGCTCGCCAGATCCTTCAGACGCTCGGTATCGTCCTCGTTCGCCTCATGCGCCTCCGGCGCCGGCCCGGCCTCCGGGTACAGCCGGTCAAGCGCCGCCTCCAGCTCCACCGGCAGCCCAATTTCCACCCGCACCGGCAAACCGGTCGCCAGCCCCACCGCCTGCGGCGTGAACCGGTCGCCAGGGTCCGCCATCACCAGCTGCAAAAAACCGTTTTCCACCGCCACCGGCATCGCCCTCGCCGCCCGCAGAAACCGCGGCTTTAGCCGCTCCGGCAAGACCGGCTCAGCCGGATAACGCTCAGGCCCCGCCAGCGGCAACCCAAAAACCGCCCGAAACACCTCCGCCAGCGTGCGCTCGGAAACCAGCCCCAGCCGCACCAGCGCATTCGGCCGCGTCAGCCCCGTCTCCGCCGCCACCAGCGCCGCGCGCTCCAGCGCCACCGCATCGCACGCGCCGCCAGCCAGCATCGCCAGCACCGCGTCCTCCGGGCTTTCAGGCCCGCCGGCGAGCGAAAACGATAGTGAATTGGGCAGTATGTCCATAACCATTCATCTCATGTTAACCCAGCGCCTAAAGCAAGTGACAGGTTCATGTCTATGTCGGCACCATGTCCGCCTGGTTGATACTACCGTTCAGCCTCTGTGTGGGCAGTTTTTTAGGCGTCGTCATCGGCCGCTACGGCACCGGCCGCACCATATTATGGGGCCGTTCCACCTGCGATACCTGCGCCGCCCCGCTCACGCCCGCCGACCTCATCCCGCTGGCAAGTTTTTGGCTCCTGCGCGGCAAATGCCGCCACTGCGGCGCGCCCATCGGCTGGTTCCACCAAGCGGCTGAAGTTTCGGCCCTCGCCATCGCCGCCGCCGCCCTGGCCGCGGACGGCCCCACCACCGCCGCCTGGATCGATTCCGCCCTCGGCTGGGCCCTCCTTACCGCCGCCTGGATCGACTTCGACACCTTCATCCTGCCCGACGAAATCACCCTGCCGCTCATTCTCGCCGGCCTCGCCGTCACGTGGTGGCAAAACCCCCCTGCCCTTTTCAACCACGCCGCCGCCGCCGCACTCGGCTATCTCGGCTTCATCCTCCTCAACGCCACCTACCGCGCCCTCCGGCACCGCGACGGCCTCGGCCAAGGCGACGCGAAACTACTGGCCGCCGCCGGCGCCTGGCTCGGCGCAGCACAGCTGCCCAACGAAATCCTGGCCGCCGGCCTCATCGGCATCGCCATGGCCATCGTCACGAAAGCGCAACCGACAGCCAGAATGCCCTTTGGCCCCGCGCTGGCGTTGGCTTTTTTTGGGCTGAGGCTGAGCGGCGCAGGTTAAGGGGAGTAAGGAGTTACTTTTTTTGAAAAAAAAGTAACCAAAAAAACTTTTGGCTCGTGGGGGCGTGGGGACCGGGATTGCCTTTAATCGCCACCGAAAGTGGCGATTAAAGGCAATCCCGGTCCAAGCGCCCCCAGAGCCCAAAGTTTTTGCGCGCTTTTTTTAAAAAGCGCTTCTTTCTATATCTAAAATTGTCACGAAAACGAAGCCGTTTCATCACAAAACCCCGCACCGGCCTGATGTATAAAAACCTCAAGTTTAATACCTACTTAACCTCAGGGCGGACCCAATGTTGTCAAAACGAACCATGAAATCGCTGCTTCTGGCGTCCGTGGCCGCCATCGCGCTCACCGGCGCGGCCCGCGCCAGCCAAAGCTCGGGCACAATCGCCGATGGCGACGTCATCTCGCCGCGCGCCCTGCCAGGCGACAATTTCCAGCCGCTGAACCCGCACATCAAGGGCTATGAAAACTACACCGCCGGCCAGGCCATCAGCACCACCATCAGCCCGGACGGCAAAACACTGCTCGTTCTCACCAGCGGCTACAACCTTCTTGAAGACCAATCCGGCAACAACATCCCCGCCGCCTCCAACGAATACGTCTTCGTCTACGACATCTCAAAAGACAAACCAGTCGAAACCCAGGTGATCGAAGTCCCCAACACCTATGTCGGCATCACCTTCTCCCCCACCGGCGCGAATTTCTACGTCTCCGGCGGCGTCGATGACGAAATCCACACCTACGCGCACAACAACAGCAAATGGGTCGAATCCGGCTCGCCCATCAAACTCAACCACACCGCCATTCCCAACGACCCGTTTAGCGAAGGCGGCGTCGGCATCGAGTCCCAGCCGGCGGTCTCCAGCATCGCCGTGACCGCCGATGGCACCAAACTCCTGGCCGACAATTTCTACAACGACAGCCTGTCCATCATCGATCTGGCGACCAACGCCATCACCGAACTGCAGCTGCGCCCCGGCCTGATCAGTCCCGCCCTACAGGGCGTGCCAGGCGGCGAATACCCGTTCGGCCTGGCCATTAAGGGCAGCGAAACCGCCTATGTCTCCAGCGTGCGCGACCGTGAGATCGACGTCATCAAACTCACCGGCAGCACACCGGAAGTCTTCGCCCGCATCAAAGTCCCCGGCAACCCAACCAAAATGATCCTGAACAAGGCCGGCTCAAAACTCTACGTCGCCACCGACAACGCCGACGCCGTGGAAGTGATCGACACCGCCAGGAACGAAATCATCCAGTCCATCCCCACCGTGGCGCCAGGCCAGATGTTGAGCACGGCGGTGCAGTATCGCGGCGTTGACCCGAACAGCCTGGCGCTCTCGCCGAATGGACAAACCCTCTACGTCACCAATGGCGGCACCAACTCCCTCGCCGTGATCGACCTGAAAGGCACACCGGAAAACGCCGCACCGGCGGTCGTCGGCCTCATCCCCACCGGCGACCTGCCCAACGCCGTCAGCATCAGCCCCGACGGCAAATATTTCTACGTCGTCAACGGCCGTTCCACCCCCGGCCCCAACCCCGGCAACTGCTCCACCAACGGCTACAGCGCCACCCAATACGATCTTTGCGACGGCGCCAATCAGTACGACCTCCAGCTCTCCAAAGCCGGCTTCCTCTCCGGCCCGATTCCCACCGGCATCGCGCTGAATTACGATACGCAGCTGGTGGCGCAGAATGACCATTTCGATGCGATGCCGAACCCGGTCGACGTCGAGACGATGCTATTCCTGCGCAAGCACATCAAGCACATCATCTACATCATCCGCGAAAACCGCACCTACGACCAGATTCTCGGTGACCTCGGCGAAGGCAACGGCGACCCCGCGCTGGCCCAGTTCGGAGCCGTCATCACCCCGAATGTCCACGCGCTCGCCACCAATTTCGTCGATCTCGATAATTTCTATACGGTTGGCGAAGTCTCCGGCAATGGCTGGCCGTGGAGCACCTCCGGCCGTGAATCGGACATGGGTTCCAAAAACCTGGCCGTGAATTACGCCGGCCGCGGCCTGAGCTATGACTGGGAGGGCGAAAACCGCGACGTCGACATCGCCGAACCCACTCTGGCCGCGCGCGAAACCGAAGAGCCGCTCTACACCTACGCCTTCCCTAGCGATCCGGCGGACGTGCTGCCCGGCATCGCCAACGTCGCCGCACCTGACGGCCCGAAAGGCCAGTACCAGCAGGGCTATCTGTGGGACGCCGTTTTGCGCGCCGGCATGACCGTACGCAATTACGGCTTCCTGGAAGACCTCGATCGCTACAGCATCCCTGTTCAAGAAGGCGGCATCCCGGAACTCACCAACCCCTACGCCAGCTCGACGCAGGTCGCCTTTTCCGCCAACCCGACTTTGATGCCGCTGACCGACATCTACTTCCGCGGCTTCGACACGGCGTTTCCGGACTATTACCGCGAAGCCGAATGGGCGCGCGAATTCGCCCTGCAGGTCAGCAACAACAACATGCCGAACCTGACCCTGCTGCGCCTGATGCACGACCACATGGGCAGCTTCGGCTCGGCCATCGATGGCGTGAACACGCCCGAGACCCAGCAGGCCGATAATGACTACGCCGTTGGAGAAGTGGTGCAGGCCGTCGCGCAAAGCCCTTACGCCAGCTCGACCCTGATCTTCGTGCTCGAGGACGACAGCCAGGACGGCCCCGACCATGTCGACGCCCATCGCAGCGAGGCCTACATCATCGGCCCCTATGTCGCGCAGCACAAAGTCGTCTCCACGCGCTACTCGACGGTCAACTTCCTCACCACCATCG
>Ga0116226_10001986_pt1 | contig 17696 bp, 10 predicted proteins | sample S1TSphfallax_FD_89692 | JGI IMG/M metagenome (GOLD analysis project Ga0116226, IMG submission 89692) | Host-associated microbial communities from peat moss isolated from Minnesota, USA - S1T2_Fa - Sphagnum fallax MG | ecosystem: Host-associated > Plants > Peat moss > Unclassified | place: USA... | reverse complement strand
CGCTTGCGGTCACCCATCCGCAGCCCAAGCTCGCGCAGGTCGTCCTCGGTCAGCTCCGGCGCCTGATCGAGGGTGATGTTCTGGCTGCGGAATACCGCGACCAGTTCGCCGAGCCCGACCGATCGCAGCCACTCGTCCAAATCGCACCTCCCGGGCTCGGAGCGTCTTGGACGAAGGCTAGGACGAATTGAAAATGGCGGCAACGCAACGACGGCGTGTTCCGTTTCAATTCATGAACGTTCCGCCAATCGCAACACCGGCCGAGCGCGGGCGCCCGGCAAACTTCAGATTTCATTTACGATTGCGCTGATATGCCGGCGCCGCGCTGGAGCAGCCCAGCGGGGCTGATTCGCACGACTCTCCCTCGTGCGGCCGGCCAACGTTCATCCGTTCGCGTGGTTCAATCCGGCCGCGCCGTCGCAGGCGCGGCACGATTTCAGTGGTGCTCCCGCATGAACAAAACGTCGTTCGGTACAAGTGCGCAGCGGACTGCGATTCCGGCAATGAAGCGCCGAGGGGTTACGGCGGGCGGTGTCGCGCGCCTCGCCATTTTCTCTCTCATTGCCGGCATCATGCTGGGCGTGCCCGTCATCGCCCGCGCGCAGGGGCAGGTGGCCGACCTCAACGGCTCGGTGACCGGCGGTGTCACGCCTGCCACCGGCGTCTGGCAGCAATATACCTACACGTTCACCGCCTCGCAGAATTCGTCCTATCTGACCTTCACCTTCCGTAACGATCCCGGGTTCACCAGCCTGGACGACGTCTCGCTCACACAGGGTTCCAACACGACGAACCTCGTGACCAATGGCGGGATGGAAACCGGCACGCTGGTGAACTCTGTCATGCAGCCGAACGGATGGGCCCTGGTCGGGCAGCAGGGACTGTCCTCCGCCGGAACGCTAAGCACCGGCAATACGCCCAGCACCGACCCGGACCTCGGCAGCCACAGCGGCGGCGGCGATTGGCTTGACGGCGCGATAGGCGGCCATGACGGCATAGCGCAGTCCATCACCGCGATCGCCGGCGACTCCTACACGCTCACCTTCTGGCTGGGCACCAACGTCGCGTTCAACGGCACCAGCGTGGACACCGGCGTGTATTTCGGCCCGCTGCCGAGCGGCTACACCGTCACCTCCAACGCGCCCACCAGCGCCACCAACATCGACACCGCGCAGGCGAACTACCAGGCCAGCAACCTCGGCACGACGGTCAACCCGGTGTTCCAGGGCGGCACGCTCCAGATGAATCAGGCGTCGACCACCTATTCGCAGAATTTCACGCTGAGCAATGCCGCCACCAACACGATCGACCAGGACGGCAACGCCTCGATTTTTTCCGGCGTCTTCTCGAACGCCGTGACGAATACCGCGGGCGGCATCGGCATCAGCAATTCGGGAAGCGGCGGCTCCGTCACATTCACGGGCGTCAACACCTACACCGGCGCGACCACGATCAATTCCGGCGCCACTCTGGCGCTGTCCGGCACCGGCAGCATCGCCACATCCTCGGGTGTGGCCGACAACGGCACGTTCAACGTGTCCGCCGCCACCTCGGGTGCCAGCATCGCCAGCCTCTCCGGCACCGGCGCCGTCACACTCGGCGGCCAGACGGTGCGGCTGACCAGCGCGTCCGGCACGTTCTCCGGCATCATCGCCGGCACCGGCGGGCTGACCCTCAGCGGCGGCACCGAGACGCTCAGCGGCACCAACAGCTTCACCGGCGCCACCGCCATCGGCTCCGGCGCCACGCTCGCCCTGTCGGGGAGCGGCAGCATCGCCGCGTCGTCGGGCGTGGCCGATACCGGGACGCTGACGATTGCAGCCACGACATCCGGTGCGACGCTCAAAAGCCTGAGCGGCGCCGGAGCGGTCACCCTCGGCGCGAAGACGCTGGCGCTGAGCAATGCCAGCGGCACGTTCTCCGGCATTGTCGCCGGCACCGGCGGCCTGACCCTCAGCGGTGGCACCGAGACGCTCAGCGGCACCAGCAGTTTCACCGGCGCCGCTAGCATCGGCTCCGGCGCGACGCTTGCCCTGTCGGGCAGCGGCAGCATCGCGGCCTCGTCCGGCATCGGCAATGCCGGCACGTTCGACATCTCGGCCACCACGTCCGGCGCCAGCATCGCGAGCCTGTCCGGCGCCGGCAGCGTCGCGCTTGGCGCCCGGACGCTGACGCTCAGCAACGGTAGCGGCAGCTTCTCCGGCGTCATCGCCGGCACCGGCGGCCTGACCCTGAGTGGCGGCACAGAGACATTGACGGCGGCCAACAGCTATACCGGCGCCACCGGGATCGCCTCCGGCGCGCTGCTGGTGCTGTCCGGCAGCGGCAGCGTCGCCGGCGCCGTCGCCGCGGCCGGCACACTGGACATTTCGGCCACCACGTCCGGCGCCAGCGTCGTCAGCCTGTCCGGTCCCGGCAGCGTCACCCTCGGCGCCCAGACGCTGACACTCACCAACGCCGCCGACACTTTCGCCGGCACCATCGTCGGCACCGGCGGCCTGACCGTCGCGGCCGGCACCGAGACGCTCAGTGGCGTCAACGGCTTCAGCGGCGCCACGACCATCGCCTCCGGCGCGACGCTGGCACTGTCCGGCAGCGGCAACATCGCCGCCTCTTCCAGCGTCGCCAACGCGGGCACGTTCGACATCTCGGCCACCACGTCCGGCGCCAGCATCGCCAGCCTCTCCGGCGCCGGCAGCGTCGCCCTCGGCGCCCAGACACTGACGCTGACCAACGCCGCCGACATTTTCTCCGGCAGCATCGCCGGCACCGGCGGCCTCGCGATCACCGCCGGCACCGAGACGCTGACCGGCAGCAGCACCTATTCCGGCGGAACCTCCGTCAGCGGCGCCACGCTGCAAATCGCCAGTGACGCGGCGCTCGGCGCCTCCACCGCTGGGCTCGCGCTGAGCAGCGGCACGCTCGTGGCGCAAGCCGCGTTCACGTCGGCCCGGCCGATCGCGCTGAGCGGCGCCAACGCGGTGAACGCCGGCGGCAACGCGATCACGCTGTCAGGCACGATCACCGGCACCGGCAGCGTCTCGTTCACCGGCGGCGGCACGGTGACGCTGTCGGGGACCAACCTCTACAGCGGCGGCACGACCATCGCCGGCGGCACGACGCTGCAAATCGCCGCCGACGCCGCGCTCGGCGCCTCCTCCGGCCCGCTCTCGCTTGGCGACGCCAGCACCAGCGGGACGCTGCTGGCGCTCGCCAGCTTCACCAGCGCGCGCCCGATCATCATCAACGCCGGCGGCGGCACCATCGACGCGAACGGCAACATCGTGACCCTGACCGGACAGGTCACGCAAGTTGGCGAACTGCACACGATCAGCGGGACCGGGGGCGAGGTGCTGCTCACCGGCCCGTCCGCCGTCGACAATCTGAGCATCGGCAACGGCACGACGACCAACACCGGCACCGTCACCGCCGCCACCGGGGTCACGGTCGCCAGCAACGGCAGCCTGACCAACAGCGGCACCGTCAACACCGGCCTGCTCACCGTGGACGGCACCGCCACCAATTCCGGCAAGGTCACGGCGACCACCGGCACCGTGGTCGCGACCGGCGGTTTCCTGTCCAACAACGGCGCGCTCACCTCCCCGTCGCTGACGGTCAACGGAATGCTGCGCGGCACCGGCTCGGTCAACGCGGCCACGAAGGTCACGGGCACGCTGGCGCCCGGCAACAGCCCGGGCACGCTGACCTTCACCGCGCCGGTGACGCTGACCTCCACCGCAACCACCGAGTTCGATATCGACGGCACCGGAACCGGCACCGGCGCCGGCAACTACAGCCGCATCGTCGTCACCGGCGCCGGCAACAGCCTGACCGCCGCCGGCACGCTGGAGCCGCTGCTGCGCGGCATCACCGGCTCGGCCACCAACAGCTTCGTCCCGTCGCTCGGCGAGGCGTTCACCGTCATCAGCGCGGCCGGCGGCGTCACCGGCACGTTCGCGACGATGCCGCAGCCGACCGGCCTCGCATCCGGCACCCGGCTCGACACGATCTACGGCGCGACCACCGTGACGCTGGTTGTCACCCCGGCCTCCTACGCCAGCCTGCCGACCATCGGTGTGCCCGAGACGCCGGACGAGACGGCGGTCGGCAAGGTGCTCGACACGGTCCGCCCGGCGGTCGGCGCGGCCCCGACGGCGGCACAAGCGGCGGTGTTCACGCCGCTCTATGCCGTCCCCGCCAAGTCCCTGCCGCCGACGCTCGATGATCTGTCGCCGTCGATCTACAGCGACGCGACGATGACCGCGCGTGCGACCTGGTATCAGATGACCGCGTCCGTCACCAACCAGATGGCCGACCGCCGGGACAACCCCGCGCCGACCAGCACCGCCCAGACCAACACTGCCACGAGCAACACCGCGCCCGGCCCGCATGGCTCGATCATCTGGACCAACGTGATCGGCCAGAGCGACAGCGTCGCCACCTCGGGCGCGCCCGGCTATCACGCGACGGTCGGCGGCGCGGTCGCCGGCATCGACGTCCCGGTGGCGCCCGACGCGCTGGCCGGGTTCGCGGTGGGCGGCGGCAGCGCCGCGACCTCCGGCGCCGGCGGGACCGACAGCGGTGCGGCGGTGCAGTTCGCAGTGTATGGCGGGTGGCAATTCGGCAGCTTCTTCATCGACGGCCAGGCCGCCTATCTGCATGTGGACCGCGACGTGCGCCGCAACGTCAGCTTCGCCAGCGTTTCCGTGACTGGCAACGGCGACATCAACGGCGCCGGCGGACAGATCGAAGGCGGAATGCGCCTGCCGGAACCGCCCTGGATGATCGAGCCGACGCTGGGCTTGAGCGCGCTAGGGCTCCATGCCAACGCGTCGACCGAAGTCGGCAGCAGCACGTTCGCCGAACATGTCGGGCCGCAGGATCTCGGCAGCATCCAGTCGCTCGCCGCCGTGCGGGTCAGCCGGCAGTTCGCGATAACGCCGACCCAGTCGATCCGAGCGAATGCGCAGGTCGGTTGGCAGCACGAGTTCATGGACGTCACCGCCGTCGCCTCGGCCTCGTTCTCCTCGCTGGCGCCGACATCGTTTTCGGTCAGCCCAGCCTCGATCAGCCGGGACGCCGCGCGGATCGGCGTCGGCTTCGACCTGCCGGTCACGGACCTGATCAGCGCCTACGGCAGCTATCAGGCGGCACTCGCGCAAAGCGCGACGTCGCAGAACCTCACCGCCGGCGTGCGCGTCATCTGGTAGCAGACTAACAGGCGCACGGAGGAACATCAGGCGGACAGGCTGGCCCCATGGGCACTGAAATAAGCCACTACGAGCCCTCTCCGCCCGCGCTTGCGGGGGGAGAGGGTTGGGTGAGGTGGGTGGTCGGACCGCTACCCTGCCGCAAACCTGTAGTGCTGATCGTCTACTTCGGAGTTTCCCCCACCTCACCCTGACCCTCTCCGCCCCCAGGGGCGGAGAGGGAAATATGCGCTTATCTAGAGCCTATTTGGACTGGCCCAACGTCACCATAAAAACACATGACACTTTGCGTCCGAATGCATCAGTATGCGGCCTTGGACCGCTGCCGCCTTCCGGGGAACGCGAATGAGCTATCTGAACGCCGTCAGACTGGTGTTTTCCGGCCAGTTCCAGGCTGACCCTTCGACCGTCAACAATGATGTGCGGCACTTCGACAACGAATATTTCGAGCCGCAATGGCAGGATTACGGGATGGACGCCGGCTGGTGGAATCCGGACGGGTCCGGTGCGTTCCGCCTGATCAATTGCGTCGTGCGCGCCGTGTATTACGCCGACGGCACCAGCACGGACAATCCGGCGACGGACGCGGCGGTCGGGCTCGCGGTGCTCAACGCGAACAGCCGCAGCAGCGGCAAGATCGTCGATATCGACCCGCAATGGCAGCTTGCGTCGCAAATCTGGGGAATGCAGGTCCGGCTGGCCAAGGTCGGCGACAACGCCACCGTCACGTACGTCACCGGCGAATATGTGGAAAATCCGTTCCACGATCTCTGGTTCTCCCGCGTGTCCGGCAAGGGTGGTGACGGCGCGGCCTCGGCGATCTTCCAGTCGACGCTCGCGAACCTGAACTGGGCCAGCAGCCTGCCCGATAGCAAGTTCCTCCCCCAGCTCCAGCAGGCGTTGCAGGAAGGCCAGCTCTCGATCCGCCTCGTGACCTATGCCTACAAGGACCAGGCATCCAAACCGGGCTTCACCTTGGGCACGGTGTCGGGCGTGATCGGCCCCTATCTGTCGGGCGAGCCGAAATCCTTCGTCGTCGGCCGCCGGTTCGCGCCGCAGTTCGGCGGCACGTCGTGGAACAACATCACGTTCCTCACCGGCGTGCTCGGCCAGGACAACCGCCTGCGGCTCGACCTGTGCAACGCGCTGCCGATCGATTCAAGCTACAATCCGCTCAACCTCGGCACGCTGACGGTCGGCTCGCTGCTGACCCCCGCCCTGCCGGAAGGCGGCCCGTTGGGGGTCGGCAGCTACCAGCAGATCGGCACGATCCCGTACCTCGAACCGGACTGGCTGCTCAGGTGCGGCGGCATCGCCGATCTGCCGCTGAGCCCCGCCATGCAACAGAACCAGTCGCCCGGCGGCTTCGCGCCGCTGGCGATCGCGGCGCAGACCGGGAGCGGCCCCGCCCTGATCGCCATCCGTGAAACGCCCAACGGCCTGTTCACCGGCGCCGAGCCGTTCGTATTGCGGATTGATTCGAGCAACGACGGCCCTGTCACCGCCACCTCGACGCTGTACGCCGCCGCCTATGGCCAGCCGGTGCCGTTCGCACCGCTGCAAGCGGCGCAGACCGGGGAAATGGACGGGCTGGGCACCGGCAGCGTCGGCACGGACGTCAACGCGATTCCGGTGCCGCCCGCCGGCATTCCGATGTCCGCGCTGACCTTCCCCGCCAGCCTCGCCACCGGCGCCGACGGCACGGCCGTCCTGCAAATCATGGCGACGCCGCCCAACAACCCGCGCGGCTATATCGACGGCCAGCTCTATAACATTACCTATCAGCAGGCCGGCCAGCCGCGCAGCGACTTCGGCCCGTTCGAACTGATCGCGATCCACCTCCGCGACGCCTATCCCGTGCCGGAAACGCCGACATGGGTGGACAATATCGAGCCGATCTTCGTGCAATACGGCAATCTCTACCCAATCATGAGCAAGCTCGTGGTCCGCCTGTCGGACCCCGCGTCGGTCTATGAACACCGCAACCTGCTGACGCTCGCGTTCTCGCTCGACATCAGCGACCCGAACTACATGCCGGCGACGCGCGATATGTCGCAGGGCAAGCGCGACACGATCCTGAAGTGGCTCGCTGCGATCGAGAAAGACAGCGCCTTCATGGCGCTCGTCAACGCCGCCATCGCGGTCGCCCCGCCGTCCCCGAAAGCGGCGCAGATGCCCGCAGCGGCGGATGTCGAGCCGCCCGGCGGCAAGACGACATTCGCCCGGTCGCTGGCGCGGTCACGCGCAACCACGTGACGGCACCGCCAGTCGCCAAGACCATCTTCAGGAGGATGCACCCATGACGCTGCTCGCCAGCCAGCGCATTTCCGTCAAGCCCGCGATCATTGCCCGCATCAAGGCGGCAAAGACGGGTCCGGAGCTTTACGAGTTCCTGCACTCCGCCATCATGCTCGAGCACGCGACCATCCCGCCGTACCTCACGGCGCTCTATTCGATCAAGCAGGGCACCAATCTTGCTGTCGCGCAGATCATCCTTTCCGTCGTGAAGCAGGAAATGCTGCACATGACGATCGCCTCCAACGTTCTGAACGCGATAAACGGGACGCCGGTGATCAATCGCCCCAATTTCATCCCGACCTATCCGGGCAAGCTGCCGATGAGCGTCGATGACGGGCTGATCGTCCCGCTGGAGCCGCTCAGCAAAGACCTGCTCACCAATGTCTTCATGCGCATCGAACTGCCGGAACATCCGCAGGACTATCCGACGCTGGCACTGCAACAGGGCGCCAGCACCTATGCGACGATCGGCCAGTTCTACGACGCGATCATCGACCAGATCAGGCAGCTCGGGAACGGGATCTTCACCGGCGATCCCGCGCGCCAGGTCGTCGACCGGGTCTGGTTCCCGACCGACCAGCTTTTTCCGATCACCGACGTGGAGACGGCCGTCGCCGCGCTCGAGGTCATCAAGGAACAAGGCGAGGGAACCGAGACCGACCCGTTGAGCGCGTCCGGCGTGCCGGCGCACTATTACCGCTTCGAAGAAATCGTCAAAGGGCGCCGGCTGGTCAAGGACACGTCGGTACCGCTGGGCTACTCGTTCACCGGCGCACCGATCCCGTACGACCAGGCCGATATCATTCCTCTCGTGCCGAACAGCAAGATCGCCGATTACACGCCGGGCACCAACGCCTTCGACGGCGTCTGGCTCGCCAACTACACTTACACATCCATGCTGAACGCGCTGCATGAGACGTTCGACGGGCAGCCGCACAAACTGCGGACAGCGATCGCCCTGATGTACGAGTTCAAGCTGCTGGTCGAGGAACGAGTCGTCACCCAGGCCGTCGCGGGCGGCAAGTTCGCGGCCCCTTCCTTCGAATTCACGGCAACCGCCGCCCCCTCGCCGCTGCTTGGCCGGGCGCCGTCCACGGCCGCCACGGGCTGAACCGGCGCGCGCGAAATCGCCGCCGCAACGCAACTTGCAGCGGCAGCGCCAGCAGCAACGCCGGCAGCATCACCCCGATCGCCGCCGCCGCCGAAAGTGGCCAGTATTCGAGATCGTCGCCCGCCTCCCCGGCCAGCGCCACCGGCAGCGTGCGCGTGTGCGGGCCGGTCAGCACCAGCGCGAGCGCGAACTCGTTGTAGGCGAACAGCAGGCTGAACAGCGCGGTGATCGCGAGGCCGGGCCGCACCGCCGGCAGCAGCACGTGGCGGAACGCCTGCCACCGCGTCGCCCCGTCGATCAGCGCCGCCTCCTCCAACTCCGCAGGCAGGTCACGGAAGAAGCCGCGCATCAGCCACACCACGAATGGCTGATTCAGCGCCACCAACGCCATCACCAGCACGCCATACGTGTCCACCAGCCGCAGCGAGCGGGCGAGCGCGTAGTACGGGATCACCAGCAGCATCGGCGGCATGGCGCGCAGGATCAGCAACGCCGCCATCGCCGCCGCCGCCCGCCGGCCGCCCATCCGTGCCAGACCGTACCCGGCGAGGCTGCCGAGCGGCACCGAGATCAGCACGGTGAATCCGGCGACCAGCAGCGAATTGGCGGCAAACCGGAAGAAACCCTGATCGACCCAGATGGCGCGATGAAACGCCAGCGTCGGCGTCACGAACAGGCGCGGCGGCACTGCGAACGCTTCCAGCGGCGGCCGGACGGAGATCAGCGCGCCCCAGCCGATCGGCAGCAGATCGAGCAGCAGCAGACCGAGCAGCGCGCCCAGCAGCGCCGACTGCCTCACCAGCGCCGCATCCGCAGCGCCAGCAGCGGGACCAGCGCCAGCACCGCCGCGATCACGCAGACGGCGGCGGCCGGCCCGATCTCCAGCCGCCGCATCGCCATCGTGTAGGCATACAGCGAGACCGTCTCCGTCGCACTGCCCGGGCCGCCGTCGGTCAGCACATACACGAGGTCGAACAGCCGCACGCCGTCCATCAGCCGCAACCCGAACACCACCAGCAGCACCGGCCGCAGCGCCGGGAAGATGACGTGGCGCAGCACCTGCCAGCCGCCCGCGCCATCGACCCGCGCCGCGTCGACCAGCGCCCGGTCGAGCATCTGCAACGCCGCGTAGATCACCAGGGCCGCAAACGGCATCGCCCGCCAGCTATCGCCGGCGACAACCAGGGCCCGCGCCCAGGTCGGGTCGCCCAGCCAGTCCGGCGGGGTGACGCCCATCGGCACGAGCACCGCGTCGGCCAGCCCCCAGCGCGCGAGGAAGATCCAGCGCAGGAACAGCGCGCCGACCACCGGCGTGATGATGTTGGGCAGCATCGCCAGCGCCAGCATCGCCTGCGCGCCCCGCCGCAGCGCGTCCAGCGCCAGCGCGAGGGCCAGCCCCATCCCGGTCTGCAACACGGCGCCCGCCAGCGCGATCACCAGCGTGTTGGCGCAGGCCCCCGCCAGCCGCCCATCCTGCGCCAGTGCCACGTAATTGCGCAGCCCGACGAACCGCGCCGGCTGCCCGCGCAGCGCCGCGTCGGTCAGGCTGAGCCAGACCACCGCCAGCACCGGCACGCCGAACAGCACGAAGCTCACCCCCAGGCCCGGCAGCACGAACGGCCAGAGGGACCTCCCGAGAAAGCCCCCTCCCCTTGTGGGAGGGGGTTGGGGGAGGGGTGTGGTCGCACCGGCGCTGGTGCGATCACACCCCTCCCCCCGGCCCCCTCCCACAAGGGGAGGGGGAGTTCTCCTGTCATGATCCACGAAATCGTGCTCAACCCGGACTGCCATGGTCCCGCAGGAACCGCGTCGTCTCCTCGGCGGCGGCGTCCATGGCCTCGCGGACCGGCATCTGTCCCGTCACCGCCTGCGCGATCCGGCGCGCGACGATGTCGCCGACCGCGTAGAAATCCGGCAGCGGCGGAAACGGCACGCTGGCCGCCAGCGATTGCAGCGCCGGCGGATAGAAGCGGTTGGCCTTCGCCATCGCCGGATCGTCCAGCAGCGTCCGGCGCGGCGGCATCACCATCCGCGCCGCCTCCGCCATGTTCGCTGCGTTCGCGGATGTCGCGATCAGGCGGAACAGCGTCTCGGCATCCTGCCGGCTGAAGGCGGAGATCGCGTAGCCGTCCGAACTCAGCCGCGCATGGCCCTGCGGCGGCGCGATCCAGTCCATCTGCCCGACCACGCGCGATTTCGCCGGATCATCCATCGGCCGCGCCCGCGTCACCCATTGCAGCCCCATCGCCGCGAGGCCCTGTTGCAAAGCGACGGTGCATTCGTCGTTGCCGTAGGTGGTCGGCGCCGGCTGCGCGCTCGCGACGACGGATGTCATCATCTCGATCGCCGCCACCCCGCGCGCGCTGTTGAAAGCCGGCCGCCACGCGGCATCGAACCAGCCGTCACCGAGCGCGTTCAGGTACCAGTGCGCCTCGTTCAGCGTCGAATCGACCGGCTTGATGCAGCTCACCGTGCCGGCCCGCGCCGGCGTTGCAAGCTTGCGCGCCAGCGTCGCGTAGTCGGCGATGCTCCGCGGCGGCCCGAAGCCCGCGTCGGCCAGCAGGTCGCGCCGATAGAACAGCAGCATCACCGTCACCGAATGCGGCATCACATACAGGTGCCCGTCGATCGTGAACGCGCGCACCGCCGCATCGGCGAAATCGCCGAGCGCGAATTCCTCCCGCAGCCGCGCCCACAGATCGTTCAGCGGCCGCAGCCAGCCGTTGCGCACGTAGCTGCGCACGGTCACGTCCGTGGCATAGACGATGTCGATCGAATCCGACCGCGCCGACAACGCGATGTTCGACAGTTCCAGCATCCGGTCGAACGGCATCAGCCGCACATCGACGGCGACCCCCGGCAGCGCCTCCTTCATCCGGTTGGTATAGAATTCCAGCGCCGGATAGCGGTGGCTGAGCACCCGCACCGGCTCCGCCGCCCGCGCGCGGATGGCCGGTGTGCTCGCAAGCCCCGCCAGCACGGCGCGCCGCGTGAGCCGCGTCATGTGCCGGCCACCCAGCGCTGCAACGCCAGCGTCAGCGCGAACGCCAGCACCGCGAGCGCCGCCACCGCCGGCGCGTTCCAGGCAGCGGCAAACATCGCGTCCAGCAGCGAGATTCCGGCGATCAGGCTGACGACGGTGCGCGGAATCGCCGGCCGGCCGAGCCGCAGCAGGCGCAGCACGAACACGCCGACCCACAGCAGCAGCGCCAGCGTGATCGCGGCCACCAGCGGCCGGCCCGGCGACAGCGCCGCACCATAGACGATCGGCGCGGCGAGGAACGCGAGCGGCCACAGATTGCCGATGCGCTGCAACGTCTCCTGCTTGGCGATGTAGGTCAGCCCGATCAGATAGGAAAAACACACCAGCGCCGCGAGCCACACCGCGTCCGGGACGCTTTGCACCACGGCCGCCGCCGCGCACAGATAGGCCAGCATCCGGCACGCGCCCATCAGCGCGGGGCTCGCCGGGTTTCCCTTGTGCCAGGCATCGTACAACACGATCACCGCCGCCAGCGCCACACCCGTCGCCGCCGCCAGCGCGCCGCACGCCGCCAGCACGCACGCGCCCAGCGCCAGTTGCACGAATCCCGCCGTGAACACCGCCCGCGCCGTCGTCCGCCCGGACGGGATCGGCCGCTCCGGCCGGAATCGCCGGTCGAACTCGCGATCGAATGCGTCATTGAGGAACATGCCTGCGACGTACAGCAGCGACAGCCCGAGCAGCGCCGCCCCGGTCCGCGCCGCGACAAGGCTGCCGCCGCCCAGCACGATCGCCGCCAGCGCGTTGCTCCACACCGTCGGCAGATTGGAGACGCGGCCGAGCGCGAACGCGGTGGAGACATTCATGCGGCGACCCGATCAAAGACGTGATGCAGAATAATATCCTTTACCGCCGCCATTGGCACGTCCCCATCGCCGAGCCACGCGGAATCGGCCCCGACGATCAGCGGCCCGTCGCGCGGATCGTCCGTCGGCCGCCCGTGCGAGCCCTTCACCAGCGACGCATCCAGCGGAATCACATCGAGCAGCGCGCGAAACCCCAACGCACGCCGCGCCAGCCGCGAGGCCACCGCGAGGCGCGGAAAACGGAACGCGGGATCGACGAACAATTCCGCCGGGTCGTAGCCGGGCTTGCGATGGATCTCGACCGTCCGCGCGAAATCCGGCGCCTTGGCGTCATCCAGCCAATGGTACCAGGTGAACCACGAATCCGCCCGCGCCACCGCGACCAGATCGCCGGCGCGTTCGTGGTCCAGCCCGTTCTCGCGCTTGCCGTCCGCATCGAGAACTTTCTCCACGCCCGGCAGATCCCGCAGCAGCGCCGCCGTCTCGGCGAGCCGCGACGCATCGCGCAGATAGACATGCGCGATCTGGTGGTCCGCCACCGCAAACGCCGCCGATGTCACCGGGTCGAGCTGCTCGCGCGTCCGTTCCTCGCGCACCCGCAGCAGGCCCGCCCGGCGCAGCGCCCGATTGATATGGACCGGCCGCGCCACCGGCGTGATGCCGTATTCCGACAGCACGATCACGTCCGCCCCGTCGCGCGCCGCGTCGGCGATGATCTCGCCGCACAGCGCATCCACCTCGCCGAGCGCCTGCGCGATACCCGGCCCGTCCGGGCCCTGTCGCTGAAGGTCGTAGTCCAGATGCGGAAGATAGATCAGCGTCAATGTCGGCGCGCAGGTGGCGCGGACATGCAGGGCCGCGCGGGCGATCCAGCGGCTCGACTCGATGCTGGTCGCCGGCCCCCAGAAGCGGAACAGCGGGAACGCACCGAACCGCCGCGTCAGCTCGTCGCGCAATCCGTCCGGCGTCGCGTAGCAGTCCGGCAGCTTCCGCCCGTCCGCCAGATAGATCGGGCGCGGCGTGACGCTGATGTCGGCCGCCGTGTGCATCGCGTACCACCAGAACAGGTTGGCGCAGGTGAAGGCAGGGTCACGCCGCTTCGCCGCATCCCAGACTTTCTCCCCGCCGACCAGCCGGTTCGACTGCCGCCACAGGAACACTTCGCCCAGATCGCGAAAATACCAGCCGTTGCCGACGATCCCGTGCCCGCTCGGCGGCAGCCCGGTCAGCATCGTGCTCTGCGCCGAACACGTCAGCGCCGGCAGAATCGCCCGCATCGGCCGCATCCCCACGCGCTCCGCCAGCCGCGCCAGATGCGGCGTCCGCGCGCCGAGCAGGCGCGGCGTCAGCCCGACCACGTTGACGACGATCAGCGGGCGCATCGCAGCGGCTGGGTCACGAAAAGGATTGCGCCCGATATGAACTGGTTACCGGCGTATTCTCATCGGACTACGGGCGCGACGCAACAGGGGGCGGTCTCATGCGGAGCGGCGGAGCAACTGATCCATCTCGCCGTCGTCCGCCGGTGCGGGGACGGGCCTCAGCCCCTCGGGCGTCCATCTCGGTCGCCCGACGGCCTCACCGGGCCTCCGCAAAGCGGAAGCAGCTATATAAACTACGACGACGGGATAAAATACGACGACGCGCTTGATGGAAACCTGTCGGCAGCGCCGGGACGAAAACTGAACACCTTCAGATTGGCTCTTCGATCCTGTCTGCAATCTCGCGGGCGAGCATTTCGAAATCGTCGTAGGCCGCGGACACAGCACCTTGATGTCCGCCGATCGCCCCATCGCCCGGACGAAGCTTGAACATGGGCTTGCGGGCGTCTTGTGCCATCGCGATCAGCGAGCGGTAGTCCTTCAGCCGACCCAACAAGAGCACATTGTCAGGAACATCAGGATTGTCCACCGCCCCGCGGTAAGCGCTGGGGATCTTCGTGATCCATTTCTGGAAGGCGCGCACGACCCCGTCGGCGAATTCAGTGTGGCGCGATACAACATAGCCAATGGGCCGCATTTTGCCCGATGGCAAGCTGAAATCCAGCGAAGGAGCGCGATCCAGCCGGTCCTGCCATTCCGCGCGCCAGGACTTCAGCCGGCCGCCAACATTTTGAAGGCCTCGAACGGAAAATAGGTCCGGCGCCACAGGGATTACAACATAATCTGCTGCGATCAGGGCTGCTCGGTTCAGGGCGCCAAATGTCGGACCGACGTCTATGAGAACGATATTGGCGTGATGCCGTTGACCCGCGTCTTCGATGATCCGATGGAACGCTGCGGTGACGCGGAACGCTCGTTCCTGGCGATCGACGCACCCCGGCCAGCTCGCGGACAACTCATCCTCGAAGTCCGACAGCAGCAGGTCGCCTGGGATGATCGCAAGACCGTCGGTCACGCTCACGGGGTCGAAGAAATGAAGGTCACCAACACCGCGCTTGACCGGCTCAACCGCCGTGAAAATCGTGTCCGGCTTCTGCGCCTCGTAGATGTGCTCGAGCTTCGCATCCTTGAAACACATAGCGGTGAGGTTGGATTGAGGGTCAAGGTCTGCCAACAGCACGCGTTGCCCTAAGTCGGCATACATCCATGCGAGGTGGTAGATCAGCGATGTCTTACCAACGCCGCCTTTGTTATTAAAAAAGGCGATAGATTTCATCGCGCCGGCTCCACCTTGAACAGCGTGTAGTTGGCCTCAAACTGGGTCGCTAGTGGTGGGTTGCCGTTCTCCTTGACGGCACGGCGAGCTTGCATCAGGCCGTAACCGAACCGTTCGACCACGCCCAGAGACTTTAGACCTTCAGCAAGCAATGGGTTGCGGTAGGCAGTCACGTTCTGCCAGATCGTGTCCGGGTTAACTTCGCCGAAAAGTCCGCCGGGGTTCATGATTTCAATGCGGTTTGAGTACCAGTACACCTTCACCGGCATGGTGCTAGAATCGTAAGTCCGGTGAAGCAAGGCGTTCCGAATGAGCTGTTCCAACGCTTCGGCAGGATAGTCGGGCTGCTGTCTGCGCTTTGCCCCGCCGATGGCGGCGGGCGTGCGTAGATTTAACCGCATAAGCTCTTCGATCTGCCGAACTTGGTCGGGGACGGTCCCGCCGATCTCTTTCTGATCCAAGATGGGGTCGACCAGCTCGGGGCCGTCCAACCGGAGGAACTGGATATAGGCCCCGGGGAGATACTCCCGGGGTTCTTTGCCCAGGAGGAGCAGGGCCGCGTTCGTGGGCCGTCCGTCCCGGGAGATCAACCGCAGGGCGCGCAGCTTCTCCTCCGTCGATCGGCCGTTCTCTCGCCGGATTTCGGCGGAAGTCGCAGAGGGGACGTATTCAGTTTCGAACCGATGCAAATCCAAATCGTCGAGGGACGCGTCGGCGCACGGACGGGCATCGAAGGTCAGGTTTTGCCAAACCTGCTTTTCCGTCAGCCGGCGCTCCTCCTCGACGGTCGCAACGGCCCGCCGTGGGCCGACCCGTATCCAGGTGCGCCCGTCCAAGCGAACGGGCGGCTGAGTCGATGGTAAGACTTCGATGACGGCAACCGTGCAGCCGTCAATCTCCCTGCGAGTGACTGACATCACTGGAAAGGGCAGGATCTTACCATCACTGCGAAGCCCGCCCAGGTTCTTAAGCAGTTCGTCGTCGACATTGATCCCGGAGCAATTGCCATTGTCCTCCTGACCAATGAAGACCACTCCCGGCCGGCGATGGTCGGGGAGGTCATTGGCGTAAGCGCAAATCGCTTGTCGGATCTTGTCGGCGGCCTCCTGGTAATTGCGCTTCCGCTCAGCGCGGTCCGATTCCATGTCGCGGAAGAGCGTCGCAACTTCATCTGCCGTGAGCATGAACGCCTCCCCAGCCTGACCTTATCGTGCAGTGATCTAGCGCGCTACCAAGGACGTAGGGAAGCGACGTTGCCGGCGACAAAGCTGGGCAGCCATCTGCCGGCGCTTACGTCCAGGAGGCTGCGGTAGGCGAGTCCGCTCCGGACCGCCGGCCTCACGTCCGCTTCGGCGCCACCTTCAGAAATTCGTGGCCTCCGGTTAAGCCCGCGGTGTCCCCCCGCAGTGTCGGATAGCTGGAGCGACCGACATGTCAGCTTTGGGTCGGGCTTGCCCCAGACCTGCCAGTCCGCCATCGGCCAGTTTTAGAAATTCGGACTGACCCACGATCGAAATATGCGCTTGTCTTCGCGCCCATGGGTCTCGGCCCGCCGTCGCAGTGCTCCGACACCCGCACATCCCAGCGTTATGTTAGAAAGCATGTGATTTTTTCTTGACAACAAGCGCCGATTGCGCTACATAACCCCCATGCCGCCTCCCACCCCGCTCCCCGTCATCGCCCAACTGATCGGCCTGTTCCGCCAGGGCTTCTGGCGGCGACTGGCAGGGCGGTTTTTCGGGCGTAGAGCCACCCAACAAGCGCAAGATCCGGTCGAGGAGTTCCTCCTCCCGATCCTGGAGGCGATCGCCAAGATCGCCGCAGCAGTCCAGGACGGGACCTACCGGGAACCCGAACCCTCCCCCTGGGAACAAGACGAGCGAGACCCAAGGCCACCCGACGAGGCTCCAAAAACGTCCGGCCGGAAGGCGCCCCCGATCCGAGATCCGGATTCGGAACCGGCGTCCTCATGGCTCTTCGGGCCGCTAGAGGCCAGGCCCCGGCAGCCCAGGCCCCCGCCCGCCCCAGAGCCGGCGGAGGGGCCATCCGCCGCGCCCCAAGCACCCAGTCCGCCCGAGCGGCGGCGCCCGGCGTGGCCGCCCGCCCGCCCCGCCGCCCGGCCACCGCTCCCGCCGCCCCGGGTCGGCATCCCTCCAAAAAAAGCCCGACCGAAGCCTGTGAGGTTGCACGCCCATATCATTCCATTATCGTAATGATATCTCGCCTATCGGCGTTTCGGATCAAACTGGCCCGCCGATTTCTAAGCAGACTCCGTTGACGTGGCCAACAAATGCTCCCCCTCCCCTTGTGGGCTAGGGGATTCACAGATCTCTCTCGTATCCGTTTCGCTCGGAAATCAGCCGCAACGTCCCCTCTCCGCCCGCGCTTGCGGGGGGAGAGGGTCAGGGAGAGGTGGGTGGTCGGGCCGCTACCATGTCGCAAACTTCTAGCGCCACTCGACAACTTCGGAGTTTCCCCCACCTCACCCTGACCCTCTCCGCCCCCAGGGGCGGAGAGGGGACGATGCGGCGGATTCCCGCAAGAACTTCGCACCAATCGGATGTGTGAAT
>Ga0116226_10001985_pt1 | contig 17709 bp, 11 predicted proteins | sample S1TSphfallax_FD_89692 | JGI IMG/M metagenome (GOLD analysis project Ga0116226, IMG submission 89692) | Host-associated microbial communities from peat moss isolated from Minnesota, USA - S1T2_Fa - Sphagnum fallax MG | ecosystem: Host-associated > Plants > Peat moss > Unclassified | place: USA... | reverse complement strand
TCAAAGCTTTACTCATCTTTGGGATCCATTTATAGGTGTGCAAATAAGACATTTGCACCACCCATACCACATTTGATGGTGCATTATGATTTGCTTTCATAATAATGTTTTGCTTCTCATTCCAATTGTTTTCCTTTGTGGGTGGTGACACATTTGAATCTCCATGTGTGTTTTTAAGCTACACATGTAAATGGATATTGTGTCATTCTTTGTTTTGCTCATGTTGGAATGTTTTTTGGATTTTTGATGAGAAATAAATTGAAATTAAGTGATGTATGACTTAATTGCCACATTTGTGGCAAGTAACAAATTGAAACTATGTAATGTTTTTCAAGCATTTGTGCCTTTGTTTGCATTTTGTTATGTTAGAAAAATTAGGTTATAATTTCTTACACTATAGAGGTGCAAGGTGTGTGAGAAAATTTCCTTTTGTGGCTTCTTTTTTTTATTTTCATGGTGACTTAGTGTGAAGCAATTGTGTAGTGAATTCATGTGTGAATAGCTTAATAAAAAGAATTTTAAATATTTGAAGCACAATTGTTTCTATCATGTTGTAATTCCCAATTTCATTCATATATTTACACGTTTTCATGAAACAAAAATTCAATGCCATATTGCTTGTGACATCCTTTTTACAACTACCCACAAGCTTCTAAAGTACTTTAAGGATTAATGGATTTAGGTAAGGATTATAAAGCAAATTCCATCTGAAAAGAGTTACAAATTAGGTTTTGTATACCTTTGTGCATATATTTATAACCAATGTTGTGGTTCTCGAACAAACACAACCCCCAACTACTCATGATGTAACAAAAGTTATTATTCAATGTGGTCACATTACACTATTTAAGAGTAAAGTATATGGTGGTCTTATGGTACATAACAATAAAGGTCTAATCACTCCAAAAACCACATGTCTTTTAATGATCTGTCAAGTGCAACATGTGTATTGTAATGTTTAAAAATGGAATTTATGTGGGTTTACTTCTTTTTTGTTTGATCCATTCAATGCAATAATGTAGATTAATTCTTAGATATGACAAACTCCTTATTAAATGTGGTTATCATTGGAACTCCTTTTGCAAAAATATTTTAATGCTTCCAAAATATAATCTCTATCACTTTAGATCATATGGTGATATATATTTATCAATTCAATACTCAATAAAGACTTTGCATTGAACATGGGTTGCCTAAAAAATGAAAAGTTCAAACATTTGTTAAAATTGGATTTTATTGCAATTGTACCAAGTCTTGATGTTCTCAAAGTTTATGTACATAAGTTGTTGATTCTACCACAAAAAAAACATGACTAGAAGAATGTAACTATAATGTTGATAGCTAAATTTCTTGAGTGCCTCAACTAAATCAAAGTTGGACCATAGCTTGCAATATAAAATTTGACACGATTCATTCAAAAGTTATATATATTTGCAACTTAGTGTGAAAATTTGTGATCACTAATTTGTGAATGTCAAGAACTAATGGAAATTTGTACAAAAATTATATGTTAAAAATACACATGGACAAAAAGTTGTGAACTATAAAAATACAAATTTCAACATATAAATATCTTGCATACACAATTAGCATTTGATGATGCACCCCCAAGCTCCTTGATGGATTCAACTGCGAATCCAAAGGTGAAGACATCGGAAGGAGAAGGAGTTGGGGTGCGCTCCCTGGCTCGTAGCACTTTAGACCTACACAAACAAAACAACAAGTTGGTTAGTGCGTAGTTATAACACTTTTGTGCATGGACTCACCACGAGCAACCATGGACTCACAAAACTCACCACGCCTCGAACTTGGGGGAAGCCACCACCTTCCCCCTTATAGTGTACTTTGTGCTTGGCCATGGGACCATCACCCAAATGTCATTTTTTCCTAGGACTCCTAAGTGGGAGTCCTAAAATTCCCAAAGTTGGGATTCCCACGACTTTGGGGGCCCATAACTTTGTGTGTAGACCTCTGATTGAAATGAGGTCTAAAGCAAAGTTGTAGCCCTCATTGAGAGCTTTCCAACAATATGTCTCAAGCCACATGCACACAAGGAAATAAGGCGATTCCCAACTTTTAGTGGTCGAGAATCAATTTGACTCCCGACCCTTCTTTTGGCCATAACTTATGTTTTATGTGTCCAAATGGGTCATGTGAACCCATTTTAAACATTTACGTTCTAAGAGCTTTCCAATGATATAAGAAACTCTTCGATACAATGGGTTTTGACCCTTGCAATTGCTCTCTAAAGATTAGGGAGTCCATCAAGACTACAACTCCCAAAGTGAGAGCTCACTTGGGAGTGTGAAGGTTCACTCCCTCACAGTCTCCTACATTCTCAGAAGTATGAGATGTGACTTTCAGGCTTCCTCTTGGCCTGCACCTTTACAAGCCTTTGCTTTGGTCACGAGCCCAAGGCTAGGGTTGCAACATTTGACACCTTAAAAAGAAAACTTACAAAATGGGGTCATAATAAACCTAAAGAACTTGACATTGAATATTGGTATTGGGTGTTTTTTATTATGCAAAATTTTAAATTTTGTTCCACATGTTTTTCAATTCTATTATTTGCATGCTCATGATGTGCAAACAAATGTTAATTAGGTTAAAGTACAAAAACATGATCCATAGACATAGACCACACAATAATGTCAAAATGAATGATAAGTATTTGATTAAACCATCGTGGGTTTTTTTTATTGTTGCATGTTGACAAGTTTTGATTTTGAATCAACAAATGTATATAATTATGAATGTAAATTTCTTCCCTTTTATTTGTCAAATTTTTTGAAGCTCCATCTTTTGATACCTAACCCCCCATATTTATCAATAACTTTGATACCTATCTAGCCAAAATGTTTGGATTCATATCTTTCTCCAAGCTTAATTATTCCATTTTATAAAATTATGGGATGTTGTTAACTTATCTAGTTTGGATCCCATTATGCAACTCACATGTTCAAATCATATTTTTGTTCAATATTTTCAACTAGATTCCTTTGTTTTGGGATTGCAATTTGAAAGCGGGCCTTTGATTCATATATTTCTTCAAGCTTAATTATTCAATTTTAAAGAAATATGGGGTGTTGATGCTTTGATTTTGTTTGGATCCCATCCCTCATTTCATATGTTCAAATCATATTTTGGCCAATATTCCAACTAGACTTTTTTATATTGGGAGTGCAATTTTAAAATGTGCTTTTGAAAAATCAAAAAATCCAATATGTGTTTTGGAAAATAAGATTCAAAATTTTTCAACAATACTTTCCATGTGTTTTACAAAAAAAAAGTTCATCATGAGTATTTATTTAATTTATTTAATAAATTAATTAATTTAAGAACAAATGGAATATTCCATTGCAAAATTAAAAATAACAAAACAAAACAAATAGCAAGGTTGGAGGGAACACCCAACCTAAGGTCAAAAGAAATCATCAACCACTATTTAATAATGTTAATAAACCTCAACCTTATGAAAGTCCTTAACACACAAAGTGAAATGAAGGCGTTAAAGTTTGTCAAATCCTTCAATGTAATCATTTTCAATTGAAGGCATATTGTCATAAAATAAAATAAAATTCTCCCATTCCACTTTGCAATAAGGCACAATATTTTCCACGATCGGATGCATTAATTTCTAGTCAAAACAATTTTAGTTCCTAAAGATTTTTTCATTGGGTTCAATCTATAAACTCCATACAACCAATACTTTTAAATTAGTGCAAATCAATGTGAAGGCCTTATAAGCCCTAAGTAACTTCTTGTCAAAAAGGCATTGCACGATGTCTAACCTTTTCATTATGCCTTCTATTATGCCACTTTAGCCCTAGGACATAAGTAAGCCTTGTGAGCAAGGGCTCCATGGACCATTTGATCATAAATATGACAATTGTTTTCAATTTTTCTCACTACCTTGGCTTTTCAAACATTAATTGCTATAACTCTACAAATAAAAGCCCAAATGAAATTATAATCTTTCTTTTAACAATTATATTTCCATACCTTATTCCATTTTACGTTATATTTAAGGGATATAATTTTAGGCCATTTCTCTGGGATTTTCCTTTTGAAGGTGTCTTTTTTTGTTAACGCACCATTTATTGACTAAATAGTTGGACAACATTCCATTTGCCCATCTACATAGCTCAAGGTCGAAATCAAACACATTGATTTTCCCATGGAAAAGGGAAAAAATGTTGTTTTTAATCCCTTATTTACCAAATAAACCCGAACCTTTTGCTAGCTCCCCATGACTTAGATATTTTTTTATGACAATCTTTTGCTTGTTTAACACAAGTAGAGGAGCTCCAACATCGACACCTTCAAGCATTGCCACCCTTACTTGGAATTCTATGCACATTGGATGATTTTTTTAAAAAAAACAAACCACTAGTTACGAAGTTACGTTGTTGTTGTAAGTGTATAACACAATGTTTCCCAACTCATGTTTGTTGTGTACTTGAGCTTTTGTTTTGACCTTCCACAAGCTTAATAGTAGGTCAAGCATGTTTTCCCAAGATTAATGTTTTTCATCTTCCATCAGGTAAACATTTTTGAATTCCTAGTAGTGTAAGTTCCACATATCATTTAAAATTGTCTTGAGATCATTTTTGTAAATTTTTTTTGTTCTAAAATTTGATATTCCAAACTCACATTCAAAAGGTCATAGACCACCATGTGTTCACCTTCCTAATGTTTTGGTAAATACATGTAGATTAAGGTAGAAGGATTTGCTTGCAAATCTCCGAGCTTTTGAAATTTGACCCCACATTCCAAACCCCAAGGAGGACCATGAAATGAAAAACTAATGTGGATTTAACATATATGCCTTGTCTTTAGAGGGCCATACCCTATTCATGTGATCTTTTAAAAAGAACTTCAATTTGATTTTTCTTACTTTGAATCTTATCAATACCCCTTAATGTAAGAAATGCATTAATTGAATGCTTCAAGGTCAATTAGGTTTAGCCCTCCTATTATTCTCCATGCCCATTAATGAAACAAATTAGCCTTAAATATGGTGTTGTGGTCCTACCTATTCCATAAATAGTTCCACAAGATGGCTCTACATTTGCAAATTACCCCAATTGTCCTTGCCCAAAAAAGTAAAAAAATTAGATAAAGGAATTGAATTAAGAATTAAGAATGCTTTTATTATTATTAAAGGCAAGTGAATTTTGCACCAATATTTAAAATTTATTTTTATTTTTTATAGGAAAAAAAATCCACATCTTATACTTCCAAGTTTAATCCAAAGGTTGCACCATTAACTGTGAAGGCTCCCCTTTTGTAGCCCATTTCCATTCATCCAACTCGATTAGAAGTTAGAAATTGTGTACCAATAGGCCATTTTTTTCATTCAGTTCAACTCAAGATTAGATATTTATAAAAAACAATTAAGGATTCTAATCACCCTATCCACATTGTTTTCCTTGTCAATCAAAGTGAATGAAAGATCATTTGTGTATTAGGAAAAGGTTTGCATCCTTTGCCTTATTGGCATCACTACACCTTTGATCTCACCTTTGTGTCACAACTGTAGCCTTGGGCTTGCGACTAAGGCAAAGGCTTGCAAGAATGTAGGACAAGAGGGAAGCTTGGGAGGCACATCTAATACTCTCGGGAGTGCAAGAGAGTGTGAGGGAATGAACCTTCACACTCTTAAGTGAACTCCCACTTTAAGAGTTGGAGTCTAGATGGACTTCTGAATCTTTAGAGAGCGATTGTAGGGGGCCAAACCCATTGGATTGAAGAATTATTTATATCATTGGAAATTTATTGAAACATAGATGTCTAAAATGGGTTTTCATGATCCATTTGGACATCTAAAACACAAGTTATGGCCAAAAGAAAGGTCGAAAGTCAAATTGGCAATTTGACTTCTGACCATTAAAAGTTGGGAATTGACCCAATTTTCTCGCGTGCAGGTGGCATGCAAAATAAAGTTGGAAAACTCTTGATGAGGGCTATAACTTTTCTTTAGAACTCATCTCAATCAAAAGTTTGCATGAAAACTTATGGGCCCCCAAAGTCGCAGGAGTCTTAGCTCTGGGAATTTCGAGACTCTCACTTGAAAGTCCCAGGACAAAATACCATTTGGATGTGGGCCTCATGAAAAGGCACAAATTATATTATAAGGGAGAAGGTGGTGGCTTCCCCTAAGTCCGGGTCGTGGCGAATCTTATGAGTCCGAGTTTGCCAATGGCTCGTCTTAGCACCAAAAGTGCTCCAACTATGCACTAAACAACTTGTTGTTTGGTTTTGTGCAGGTTCGTGTGAGTGATTAAGTGCTTGTCATTATTCCTAATCCCATTTCGAAGCTCCAACACGCCCTTTTACCCCCAAAGTGCTACGAGCCAAGGAGCATGTCCCCAACTCCTTGCTCTTCCATTGTTTTCACTTCAAATTCACGTTTGAATCTATCAAGGAGCTCAAGAGCGCATCATTTGCTTGTTGTTTATTTAATCATGATGTTCATGATTTCTCCCACAAAAAATAACAAGTTAGGAAAAAGGGTGCACCCTTGCCCTACCCCTATGTTAATCTTGAATGCATGATTTATACCAGCATTAATATAGATGGAAATTTCAATGTTTTAGAAGAAAAAAAAACCATGTCTATAGACTATTTATTTATTCCCAACTTCTCCATAACCAAAAATAGAAAATTTTATGAGACTAATAGTCATATGCCTTGGCAAAGCTCAACTTGAAAAAGATTAAATCTTGTTTATATTTCCTCACCTGATGGATTGTATCCTATGCTAATATCACATTATCCAAGATGTACTTAAAATTGGAGAAATGTTGTTTGATTCTTATCTATAACTTCCATAAGAAGTGATTAGAAGGATAATTATATGCTTTCATGTAGATCTTATAGGCAACATTCAATAACAAGATAAGTCATCAACTGCCAAATTCCTCCTTATCACCACCTTTGAACAATATAGTTATTAGACCTTGAGTGATTCATATAAGGAAACTTCCTTTGTTCAATTGAATTCATAACCATGTTGAGGTAATCCTTTCCAATGACCTCCCAAAAGTGGACGTAAAATTTTATTACTATATCGTCATGCTTAGGAGCTTTTCCATGAGCCATGGTGCTGGTAGTTTATGCAACTCATCCATAGTGAATGGGGCAATAAGACCTTTTTCATGTCCTATGTAAACTTTACTAAACTTGAAGTTAGGATTTCATCTTTTACTTTCAATGCTTCATCAAACATTGGAGTTGCATCATACAATTTTTGAAAATATGCATAACAAATGTCTTCCAACTCCTCATATTTCTCAATAAGCTTCCCATCAAGCTTTTTTAGACTTGTAACTATTGCACCTCTATTTATTTTCCACCAAGTGAAAAATGATTTTGAATGGCAATTTCCTTTATTCATCCACCTATCCTTATGTCTTATTTTAATTCCTTTTACTTTGACATCCTTTTTTTTTTTCTTTAATTGCCCCACCAATTGTTATATGTTAACATTTTGAACATTTTCCTACAGCCCCCTTTATGCTACCTCAAGTTTTTATTTCGTTGACTTTTTTACATATTTGACTTTCCACTATCAAAAAACTATGTTTGTTGCAATTCGTCCAATGTGATTAGAACATGTTCGATTGAACCAAATTGCAACTAAAAAATGTTTGATAGAAATATATTACAACTAGATGGACAAATTGCAATAGACATTATTTTTTCACATTGTTTGTTGTTTTTTCTTACAAAATTTCCTATAAAACATGCTAATTTTTTTCATTTTAGCAAAGAAGGATTTTTCCTTCCCTTCCCCTAGCTAGATCCTTGAGACATACTTTTCAACCTCCTTGAAATATTGAACTATCTTTTTTCAATAGGGTTTCTTAAGTTACAAACTACATATTTATACTCCATTGTACACCAAATGGTCATTAGATCTTCCATCAACGTCTCCCCAAATGATATACTTATTTATTTTTAGTTCATTTCTAAGGCTATGGGTACATGCTACATAGGCATGGTCTAGTTTTGTCAAAAATTATTTAATCCCATTTTGGTGGTCATCCCATGAAAAATTTAAACTACCACTTAACTTAACAAGTTCATTTACATCAAGGGTAGCCTTCAAAGCTTCCCAAGCTAACCTTTTTGTTCCAAGCAACATTTTGTCACATGTTGAAGACTTATCTATCTGGGTTTCAACCATGTTAAAGTTTCCAATCAATATCCACATGTAGTCATTAGGTAGAATGGCCTTCAACACTTCCCATAACTGACATACTTCAATAAAATCATTGGGAACATAAACATTGTGAATACCTACATCTCTATTCAATAAACCACATAGTTTTTATCATCAAGCTTGGTCCATAAGGACTATTTTGTGGTGCATCACCATCTTAGCCCATTTACATTTGGTAGAATGCAAGTGCCACTTGCCCAACTCCTTTTTCATTGGGTAGATTAATGTAACTAATTAAGGCTTCAATAATCCAGTTATTTGTTTTTCCAAATTCACTTGCCAAGATAAAATGTCATTTCACCTTACAATTTGTATTTTGGAAAGGCACAATATCCATGTGAGGCATTGAACTTTGAAAATACACTACAACACATTGTGTCCTGAACCAAACCCAAAAATGACTATTGTTTTTTTCAACTACATTCATAACTACTTAGTCATATACATCATTAAGTAATAGCAAAAACATCAACATGCCACATGGCATCATGGTTTTGCAATTATAGGATTAATGTGACAACTTGTTGGTTTTTGGGGTAAAATCCCATTTAAATGTATGTTGATATTTATTTGTGATGTGGAATTATTTAGTCAAAAGTACCATTGACCTTTGCAAATAACAACTCAATTTCTCATGTTGATGACATGGCATGTCATTTCATGATAAGGTGTTGTAATTATAATCAACATCATGACTCATGGGTGCAACAAGACAATACATACAACTATTAGATGGATGTTGCAACTTTAGGTCCCTAGTTATTAAATAATCATTAATAGGGATGTGTCCTTAATTCATTCAAAATTTCGTTAATCATTTAGTGAAATCATCACTATTTCATTATATTAAAAATCTAGTGAATTTGTCACATCTCTTAGTGATCAACAACAAATTGACATGGACAAGCAAATCCTTTAGAAATTAATCAAATTAAAAATTATGACATTTGAATTATTTATATATTTTATTTAATATAAAATTTAACTTTTAGCTTTATATAATTAATTAAAATGTAATTTTATGTACATAATATGGCCAACATATGATGTTAGCCATATAATTAATGTACACCATTGACCACACAATTTTTTTCCCAAGGTTTGAACCTTGGATTTCAAGGTCATAACCCATTCTCATTTTTAACCAACCACTTCATTTGATATGAAACAAATGGGGAGCTGATTGGATTTATTATGTTTTTTTATTACAAACGTTTTGCAAAAGAAAATTATAATAGTTATTATCTTTTTCATAGTATGTCAAATGAAAATAAATAAATAAATAAATCTAAAAATGTTTTCTAAGATGCATACATCTTTAATACATTTAACAAAAAATTACTTTGATTGAAAATGCATTTGAAACTTGCAATTTAATACATTTCAACAATGATGTTTTAAAGATTTTTTCTTTCTTTAACCATTAGCATTTTTCTCATACTTTGTCTAAATGATAAATTTAATTTTTCATTTTAAAATAAAATTTCAAAATGTGCACATCTTTAATATTTTAAAGAAAAAAAACTACTTAATTTGACTAAAAATACATTTGAAACTTGCAATTTATTACATTTCAACAATGGTGTTTTGAAGTTTTTTTTTTCTTTAACCATTTTTTCCCCAAACTTTGTCCAAATGATAAAATTTTATTGATTTTCACACAAATATTTCTTAAAAAATTAAATTAAATTAAATTGACTAAAAGTGCATTTGAATTTCTTATTTAGTATATTTCAACAATATGTTTTGAGGAAAAAAAATCTTTTAAATACCATACTTTGTGAATAAGCCTATTAAAAATATATTTATTTTTTAAATAAAAATTTGATTCTTTATGATAATATATAATTCTATATTCCCCACATTTAAAACATATGTTTAATAAGTAATATTCAATAAAATATTTTATTACATTATTGTCTGTTATTTAGTTATTAATTGAAAATGTGTAATATTTAAATTATTAAACAAAAATATATTTAAATTATTTAAATACTATATAATTCTATTATAAACTATTAAAAATATTTACAACATTTACTAATTTATTAAAAATTTCAATATCATTGCTTTTATTAAATTTTATTATGAATAATAATTTAAAGAATATTCTAAAGGATTTTTTAAATTATGTAAAGCGGTCTTTAATATAAATTATAAGGATGAAAGGTTTTGATAACTAAATGAGTTAAGTTTTTTAAAATAATAGTTTTAAATAATTATTTTATCTATGTTACAATAATTTGAATAAACAAAAATGAACTCTAAAATGAATTATTTGATTTAAGGGCTAAATTGAACATTATATAAAGTGCTGAAATTTTTAATTTTTTTCAATATTAGTGCATACACATATAATATTATTGTTATTATAAATTGTATTAAAATTTAATTCATATAAAAGTTTCATTTAATTTCGTGGAAAGTTATTTTCAATTATGAAAATACATTTAATACAAACTATAACATGTTTTGAAAGTCGTATTAACACCAAATCTCTTAATAAATTAATAAACAAACACATTTAATAAATATTTAGATTCAAAAAATAAATAAATAAGGCTATTTATTTGTATTTATTTATAAATAATTTGAATAATAATGAACCTTAATGAGTTAGGCATAAATGATTTCATCCATTGTGAAATTGCATTATGTTAAAACACTAGTTAGTGAACCCATTTCACTTTTAAGGCCTTGTAACAAAATGGGTTAACAAATTGAACCCATTTTTCCTAGTAGTAAATATACTAACACACAACAACGCAAAAAAATTGCAAAACCCAAAGATGCATTATTGTGACCAATATAATCATGACAAATGACAATAACAAATAGTCCCCATTGTTTTATAAAAAATAAATGTTTACATATCCAAATAAAGAAATATAAAATAAAACGTCGATAAATGGCTGTAACAAACACAATACATGCGATTCTAAAATTGAATGTTGCAATCGTAGGTCATTAGTTATTCAATGGTAGATTCAGACATGGCACCATAAATATTGCAAATTTGCAAACATAACTTAAATAGCCCTTAAACAGGTCTTTAGGTAGCTTAAACAATCCTTAAGTAGCTTAACCAAAATAAATTTTAGGTAGCCCATAAATAGCCTAGGTAGTCCTAGGTAACTCATAGATTGCCTAAGCAACCTTTAAGTAAACCCCTAAGCAAGTCTTTACATAACTTAAATAGCCTTTAAATAGACCATTTTAGGTTGCCTTACGTAGCCTAAGTAGTAGTTTACGTAACCCCTAGGTAGGTGTTTAAATAGTTTGGGTAGTTTAGGGTAGGTTGAATAGGTCATTTAGATAGGTTAGAAAAAATGTTTATTAAAATGTGGTTACACCTTATGTTACTTTATAAAAATAGTTGATGTAATGATAAGACTTTGCTCTTCAATGTGGAGGTGAAAGGTTCAAATCCTTCTTCTTGTAACTTATTTACCTTAATCTAGGTTAGGCAGTTTACATGGATAATATTGGCTAAGGTGTGTAGGATATGTCATCTAGGCTCCTACCTAGCCCATGTTTTTAACCTAGGTAGCATAGGTTAACTTAACTAGCCTAAATTTTGACATGTAATCATATATGCCGTGTTTTGGCATATTGAATTAATTTAAACATTTACATGCTTGTTACCCCTTAGCATTCAATAAAAAGTTGACAAGTGAATTTTACACCCAATTCATTTTTGGTTATGAGTAATCCACAGTTCAAGATGTGCGAACATTTTTTTGACTTTTGTCAATTTTAAAGAAAAACATCTTTTTATAACGCATAGTCAAACAAAACGATTATGTTGACATGGCATTCATACCATTTTACATTTTATAGGTTACACCATGGAAATTTATGACATGGAATTTCAATGTTATCATATAATATGAAAGGTCAATAGTTAATATGATTTGCCTTTATAACTAGATGCCATTTCTTTGTCCTTAACAACTAGGTGGGTGAAATGACATGGATTTAATAACTCGTAAGTTGTTACTTGCATATGTCCTCTACAACTAATATTTAGTCACAAATGAAAGTCATAAAACCCAAAATGTGTTGTAATGATACAGCTTAAACTTGTGCACCTTATCATTGAGGTTGAATGTTTACACATTGTATGAATGAATGTGAATTTTTAGGGACAACATCAAATTCGTGAAGAGTTAGCCATGTCATCTTCTCATGTTTCCTTCCCAAGGAATTCCTTTAAAAACCCGAAACATTATAAAACAACTCTTATGCATTGGGTTTTTTATTTATGGGTGTTGTAGTTGTGTTACTTCTCATAATTGCTTTTGGCTCATGCATGTTATTCTTTGTCTTTGCAAATGATGAACAAGGTGTCTCCCCTTTACCATTAGTTTTTTCTCTTGTGGCATTTTTTAGGTCTAGGTTTAAGCTTTTCTTACCATTTAACTTTTTCAAAGCTTGATTTCCATGGGATGTTTGGGATATGGCACTAAGAAATCCATTGTTCGTGAAGAAGAAGATGTTAGTTATCAAGACTACTAAGCATCAATGAACATTTCAAGTTTTTGATCTTCCTTATGAAGTCCATTGTCTTTAAGAATTTGAAATTTGATCTTTTAGTGAAATTTTTCAGTATGCGAAAACATGGTAAATAAGATTGCCATTGTAATCATAAATCACATACACAATTGGCCACAACTACTAGTCTAAATGTTCATGTTGTATTTGCCATTATTCACAAAAATGGTGTAGTCATAAATGCCATTTATCATTATGCCCTCCATGATTGTAGTTGTCATGGACATGAAAACTGCAAAGATGATGAAGTAATAGGTATAAGTCTAAATCTAAGACACAAAACAAAAGAACCAAGATAAAAACATAAAATGTGCAAGACCAAAGTATAAACAAATTTTTATTGCAATGAAATAAGAAAGTGTAAACACAAAAGAATAGAATAAAACCACAATGTAATATTGTACCTCATATTGATGTTGAATAGACTGAAAGTAGTGGGGGTCCCATTTTTATTTATTTGGGGACCTAATTAAAAGAAACCTTGATGGAAGTTTCCACGTGCCCATCAACCAATGGACTTTAAAAAATACTTCCTACCTACAAATGAATTATGAATTAATCAAGATTTAATTAAAAGTGGATTAAGAATTAATTATGAGTTAATTAAAAATGGACTAGAAATGAACTAGGAGTTAATTAGGAATGAATTATAAGTTAACAACGAATGAATTATGAGTGGACTCCGAAGGATGGAAATCCATGTGAATGAACTCCATTCATCCTATGATCATGTTTGATGTTAATGTCCATGACAATAATGATATTTTTAACAATCATGGAAAACATTTCTAATGATCAACTTTTAACTTTTAAAAAATAAAAAATATTATATATATAATTGTCACATGGTAGCCTAGGAGGAATTCAAGATTTTATTAACCATTTTGAGCTGACAAGTGGTAATTAATTATTATTTTTCGTACTTAATTATATAATGCAACATGGCAATCAATTATTAATCAAATAAAGTTATTTGGGACTTTACCTAAGTAGTTTAGGTTAAATGACCTAACCTACATGCCCAAGCCTAGGGTGCTTAGGTTAAATGATTTAACTTAGGCTAAAAAAATACCTAGGTTAGACTAGTCACTTATTCCTAAAAACTTAAATAATAGATAGGATGAAAGTAAAAGGATTTGAACTTCTCACCTTTGCTTTGAAGGTTTAAGTCCTTAATCATTGCATCATCACATTTCATTTGTAATAAACATAATTATTACAAAATAATTTTTTAAAGTTTAACTTAGGCCACTTAATAATCTAGCCTACGCTAACCTAAGCTAACTAGGCCTCCATAAGCTATTTAAAATGAATTTAAGTCTCCTTAAACTAAACAAAATAACTTAATGTAACATAGGATTATTTAGGTTTAACCTAAGTTATATTATGTTATATTAAACTAAACTTGGCTAAAATAAGTTATTTATATTAAATCTAATTAAATTTGACTAAAATATGTTATTTAAGTTAAATTAAATTAAACTTGGTTAAATATAAGTCTCAATTAACTTGGATAATTATATTTTCATTGTTATGAAGAGGTGCAACCCAAATTGAATGATATAATGGGCACCTTCCACACCATTGTCAACAAACAAAACCCTAATTGGATGAAAAATTAAATTTATTCTATGTTGTTGTCAACATATGAAAAGTTAATTGGATGTGATATTGGGCCCCTTTTACATTGTTGTCAACAAATGTGACCTTAATTGGATGAAATATTGGGCATCTTCTAGATCGATGGCAACATATGCATGCTTGATTGGATGAGATGTTGGGCACCTTCTACACAATTGTCAACAAACACAACTTTTGATTCGGTGAGATATTGGGCACTTTCAACACTATTGTCATTAGATCCAACCTTAATTGGATGGGAGATTGGGAAACCTTTACAGCCATTTGAAAAATGCAACCCTAAGTGGATGAGATGTTGAACACCTTCTACGCGGTTAATAACAAATGCAATCCCTAAGTGGATGAGATATTGAGCTCCTTCTAGTCTACTATCAATAAATAGATGCAACCCTAATTGGATGTGATATTAGGCACCATCCATATTGTTGTCAAGAGATGCAACCTTAATTGGATGAGATATGGAACACCTTTTACATGATTGTCAATAGCTGCAGTCTGGAAATGGATGAGATATTGGGCAGCTTTTTCACCATTGTCAATAGATGCAACTCTAATTGGATGAGATATTGAACACCTTGTACACAACTATCAACAATTGCAATCCAAAAGTGGATGAGATATTTATTGGGCACATTCTATCACAAGATAATGTAAACTTTAATTGGATGAGATACTGGGCGCCTTCTACTACTCCAATCTCAACAAATGCAACCCTAATTAGATGAGATATTGGTCACCTACTATAGCGCTGTCAAGAGATGCAACCCTAATTGGATGAGATATTGAGCACATTCTACGCAGCTGTCACAATGGATGTAAACTTCAATTGGATGAGATACTGGGCACTTTCTACTAGTCCACTGTCAACAAATGAAACCCTAATTGGATGAGATGTTGGGCAGCTCCTAGTCCACTGTCAACAGTTGAAACCCTAATTGGATGAGATATTGGGCACCTCGTTCTTCCTCAGAGAGAGGAAGAGTGTGGAAGCTTGCTTTGAGGCAGGAGGTGAAGGAGAGGGAGGAGAGCAGAGAGAGAGAGAGAGGTGTAGCTCTAGTTGCTCGATCTTACCGGATACAACAGCCTTCGCTCTTTATAAACCTGCTGCAACTTGGAGAAGAGAATGCCCTCGAGTCCCCACATTTTTTCTTCATAGACTTATATTTTTCTTCCCTGGAGGAGGAGGAAGAGGAGGTGGTTTTCCTAAGTTGGAGCTTGTGGAAGGAAGTGACTGTGCAGATGGCGGACGGAGGAGGGGACACTGATAAGAATATCGAGATATGGAAGATCAAGAAGCTCATCAAAGCCTTGGAATCTGCTCGCGGGAATGGCACCTCCATGATCTCTCTCATCATGCCCCCTAGGTCAGCTTATATATCTTTCACACTTGCTGACAGGCATTAAGCCTTCTTGTAGTGATTGTCCAATTGTTCAGTTCACTTGTGGTCCAGATTTCAGGTAGAACAAGATAAATTGATTGTATGTTTTGCCATAATATATAGTCCTTGTCGAGGCTTTGGGTTTCTGTCTGATCCCACAAGCTGAAATTAGGGTTATACTCAGCATGTATGTAAGTGACCATTCGCAGCTACTCTTCTTTATATTGCATCCTGGAAATGCGATAGAAACTCAGGAGATAGGTTTTTCGTATGATTGCTTCCTCAAGATTTTGAGCAGATTATCTGTCAGGAGGAAGGTAGATACTGATATCCTACACACTGTCAGGAGGTGATGAACCAAGCTGGTGTTGCATTTTGCATGAGGATACTGTTGACCATTTTTTCAATTAGTTGTAATCTCTTGAGTGTCAGCCAATATCATGACCCAAGTCTTCCCATTTTGGAGATGTGGCAGGAGTTCAGGACACTGATTCCTCTATAATCGCTTGCCTGATATTCAAGCAGTTTATCATATATACTAATCTACACCCACTGTTGAGAGCTGATCAAGTCCATGGGGGAGTAATGGCAGCTAGTCATTGCTGTTCATGATGAAGGTGATGGTTTGATCCTTTGTGAGCAATTCTCATAAGGGTTATAACTGCACTGATTGCTGTGTTACTTTTTAATTGTTGTTGTGGAGATTTTTCTGTAATTTCATAAATATGTATATTTGTGGATAGCAATCACAAGGCCACAGCTTGTTGAGATGTTGGGTTTCTTTTTTATCCATGGCTGCTGATTTGTTGCTGTTATGCTGTCAGATCTGAAATACCTACAACTTTACTGTTAGGTCTCTCTCTATTCTTTTGTTCCCAACTTGAATTATATGTATGGAGAAATGCTCAGTACTTATGAAGATATTTGTCTCATAGTTGGGATGGCAAGCTTGTTTGATTTTTGTAGCCCAGTTTCTCTATGATTTTCTTGAGGTCTGAAAGTGCCCAAGTATGTCTCAGGGTTTATGTTTTGCAAAGAGCAATTAGCTGCTTGTTCAAGACTCTGTGAGTAATTAGCCTTAAATGGGTACAAGTGTAGTACATGGTAGCTTGGGTTATGTGAATCTACCTCTAGTGCTCAAACACATCTGAAAGTTCAGTTGTGGATCTTTCTAATGTTTACTTCATGAGTTCAGGGATCAGGTTTCACGGGTTACAAAGATGCTTGGTGATGAATTTGGTACAGCATCAAATATCAAGAACAGGGTTAATCGGCAGTCAGTTTTAGGGGCCATCACATCAGCTCAGCAGCGCCTGAAGCTACATAACAAGGTGCCACCCAATGGGCTTGTTTTGTACACTGGCACAATTGTTACAGATGATGGCAAAGAAAAAAAGGTGACTTGCACATCCTCAATCTGCAATCTGCTCAGAGAAAGTAAAATGTTGTAATTCAAAGGTCATGATTTCATGTTTCTGACTTAATTTTTCATGTGATAAGCAGAATGATTTCTTCAGCCTGTCTATTAGTACTTCTCATAGGTTTTGTATAGAAGTTCCATAGATCCCAATGTTGTCTTGCATTCTTATGAAATGAACATGATTATGATCTTTTGTGGGAAGGGCAGGAAACCGTCTACTTTTCTTGGGATTCAAGCCTTCAGAGATGTGACAGTTATTTAGTATTTGCCTCAGGTTGCATGCCTACGGAAGGCTTTTATGCTGTATTGTGCAGCCTGATGGATGGAAATTTGGAGCCTTGGCTGTGTATTTCTTCAATGCTCTCTTGTATGCTAGCCAACATCATGGCTGAGTCCTCCTGTTATGACAGAAACTCAGGATGCCAACAGTGGGTAGTCATGGCAGCTCATCCCTGCTATTCGTGATGATGGTGAAGGTCTGATACTTT